>ERZ808292.266-NODE-266-length-14006-cov-7.255394_pt1 | contig 14006 bp, 19 predicted proteins | sample MGYA00521275_ERZ808292 | MGnify/ENA primary metagenome ERZ808292 (study PRJEB31516, sample SAMN03275613) | gut metagenome | biome: mammalia-associated habitat; material: feces | host: Papio cynocephalus | place: Kenya | collected 2012-07-26 ... | reverse complement strand
ACGCTTGACAAATTTTTTAAAATACGCTATAATATAAGAGTAAAAAGATAAGAGTGCGCACCCGTGGCGGCTCTATCGTGGCGCGCTATTTTTTGCGAGGTATTCGCGTCAATATTTAATCCATACGTATGGATAACATCGTGAGTTGTCCATACATATGGATAAAGGAAAGGTGATAAATGGCAAAGAAAGTTGTTTATGAGGGTTATGGTAATGACGTATTTACAGGGTTAGGTATTTACAATGCGACTCCTTATGAAATGGATAAACAGGCTCTTGTTTCTCAATATATGTCTACAATGCTTACCCGTACACAGGCAATGTTTAAGCACAATGGATTACCTGATACAATTCCAAAAAGAGTTTTAGAAGGGCAGATTCAACGTGGCTATACAGTAATAATCGAGGTGAAGAAAGGTGAAAGTGGTGCTGCAAGCGATGTGGAAAGTGGGCTTTATCAGACTTGGGGTTCTCTTGGTGGTGCTTTGGATTATAATTATATGCCTAAAACTGTTATTGTTTCTAACCCGTACCTTATCGATAAAGAATACACGGTTGGAAAAGATTGTGTTGTTATTCCTAACGATAGCAGGTATATGGGTTTGTATGAAATATGCAGGTATTATGCCACCCTCTTGGCTGAAAACGTTATTTCAAAAAATATACTTACGATAAATTCCCGTGCAATGAATATTTTTAAAGTTGGTGATGAAAAGCAAAAGCAAGACGTCGAAGACTTTATAAAATCATTGAAGAATGGGGATATATCGGCTATTGTTAATAAAGGTGGCATTTATAAAGTTATAGATACAATTCCATTTGGTGATACTCATTCTCACCAACCTTTGACTGATTTAATAGAAGATCAGCAATATATTAAGGCATCACTTTTTAATGAGTTAGGCTTACAGGCTAACTATAATATGAAACGTGAAAGCATCAATTCTAATGAAGCGCAGTTAAATGAAAGTGCTCTCCGTCCTTTCGTTGACGATATGCTCGAACAGCGTCAAACTGCTGACGAGAAAGTAAATAAAATGTTTGGTGTACATTGGAGCACTGAATTTAGTAGTTCTTGGAAAACTCAAGAACAGGCTGAAGAATTATCATTGGAACTTGAAAAAGCGTCCATACATATGGATAAAAATTCAGAAGAAAATAAGGGGGGTGAAGATAATGATAATGGAAATAACGAGGATAAGTGATTTATATCCTACTCCATTTGTTCAAAATGTCTTTACTGATATGAAAACTGATACGGAGTTAAATGAAATATTAAGCATAATTCTTAAAAACAATGACGAATGGGTTTCAGCAGGAATAGAATATATTTATAATAAGTCTTACAGTAAACGCTTATCGCCTATGCTTATAGCATTATTAAGTGGCTATGTTATTGATAGTGACTATAAATATGTGTACGATATGAATACTAAAATAACTTGGGGTGAATTTACTGAAAGATTTAATCGTAAAATATTAAACAATGTTATTCGTGTTCGCTACAGAGTTAAATGGAAACAATTGATTAAAGCATTGGAACAAATTCAGCAAGAATATGATATTTTATCGCCATTTCATACTCAGTTAGACGATAATGTAACGCAAGATTTCTTAGGGAGTGATACCATAAATTCAACTGATAGTCATTCGACTACTGAGGATAATAGTGTCTTTCCCTTTAATGTGAATTTTGAAAAGGACGAAAACGGAAATGATATTCAGCAAAAACCAGTTCCTACTTCCACTAATAGTGAAAGCCTTAACTATACTGATAAAAGTAATTATGAGCGTAATGGTGCTCATACACGAAAAGCGATGCGGAAAGGGAATATAGGTAATATGACGAATCAGCAACTTATCGAAGAGGAAATAAATCTTCGTAAGAACCAAATCATTGACATTATTTTTGATGATTTGGACAGTATTTTAACAAGGAATTTTTATTAAAGGAGTGATAGGTATGGAAAAATTAAAAGCCTACATCTATGTAATCTGTACGTGCCTGTCTGTTCTTTATGCAATCTTCGTTACGGTGCGAATGATTGTAAAAAAGAAGAAAGCAGGCGCAACCCCCGACATTGTTGAAGTTATCGACAGTGTGATGTCCAATATGCAGAAAGCCGAAGAACTTTACAATAATTTTACCGCATATGGAACTAAATTTTCCGCAAACAAGTTGGAAGATGTTTTAACTAAAGTACAGAACTTCTGCTTGACTCGCGGAATCACTTATGACGAGGACACCGTACGCAATATTGTAGAGAAACTTATCAAGTTCTCGAAAACTGTAAATGCAAAAAAATAATAGTCCATACATATGGACAAAAAAGGAGTAATTAAATGGACGTAAAACAAGTATTTGAAATTACAAACGCAATGGCAAAAGAGTTTCTCGGTGAAACGGCAGTTGTTGCTGAAGACCTCAGCAACGTTGTAGACATCGGCTCAAAGATTTTTGAAACGACCGACGTAGATAACTACGTAAAAAAACTGATTGACAAAGTAGGTCGTGTTATCTTTGTTAATCGCCAATACACTCCGATTCTTCCTTCTGTCGAAAAGAGCGGTTGGGAATTTGGTTCGATTTTGCAGAAAGTCGACTGCGATATGTTCGAAGCACAAGAAAACCCCGAATGGGAACTTTATAAGTATGCGAAAAACAGCGGTGACGCAAAAGCGGGTAAACCCGTTGACCAAGACTTGTTCACACCGCCTACTGGAGTTCGCAGTAAATTCTTCAACGACGCTACGACATACGAAGTTGCATTCTCGATTACTGAGGAACAGGTAAAGGAAAGCTTCAATTCGGCAGAACAGCTTAACGGTTTCTTCTCGATGATTCAGACGAAGATTAAAAATTCGCTCGTTCTTCGCGGAGCAGGTTTGACTCGTGCGGTTATCAACAATATGATTGCCGCTACTGTTTATCGTGAATTTTCCGATAAGTATTCCGCGGCGACCAAAAAGTATACTTTCGACGAAACTTCGGGTGTACGGGCAGTCAATCTTCTTGCCTTGTACCGTGACAAAGGAAACGACCCCGAAAAGAAACTTACGCCGGAAACTTGCCTTAACAGCCTCGACTTCTTGAAGTTTGCTTGCTATCAGATGAAACTTCGTCTGGGACGTGTACGCGATATTTCCACCCTTTTCAATATCGGTCAGAAAGAACGCTTCACGCCTTCCGAAATGCAGCATTTCATACTTCTCGAAGAGTTTGCAGAGGCGGCGAAGATTTATCTTCAGTCCGACACCTTCCACAACGAACTTGTGGCTATGCCGAAATATGAGTCAATCAATTTCTGGCAGGGCACGGGTGAAGATTACGGATTCTCTTCTACGAGTACGGTACACGTATCTTCAAAAGTATTTGCAAAAGGCGACGACATCACAACGGCGGCTCCGACAATCGTAGAAACCGAAGTTACGGGTGTTCTTGGCGTGTTCTTCGACAATGACGCCCTCGGGATCAACAACTACAAGTCCAAAGTTACGAACCATTACAATGGACACGGTGATTTCCGCAATTATTGGTATAAACAGTTTGCACGGTATTTCAACGACTACGACGAAAACGCGATTGTGTTCTTCGTGGCTTAAGACATCAAGGGGGCTACGAAAGTGGCTCCCTTATTTAGTCCATACATATGGACAAAGGAGTTAAAATGAGCGAAATAAAAAATACGATATTGCACCCCGAAAATCAACCCGACATTCATTTATATCCCAAAACAAGTACAGACCAAGTTGAAGGGTTACAAGAATTTGTCGAACGTTATTCTTCAGATAGTATAAAAGTTTCTATAAATGTTCCCAAGGGAGCCTCTAATGGGAATATTACAGATGAACAACTTACTATTTTGCAGAAAAGTGATTTAAATTATATTGAAATGATAAATGATAAAGAACTTTATTATCTCAATGACAATGGGCACGAAGATGATTATCTTACTTACTCACACGTAGGTATTGAGAATAATAAGGCAACAATCAAAACATTGACAATTACAGTAAGTGCGAAATCTTTTGTAATTGTCACAACTGCTGTTCCTACTGAAAGCGGCGGCGGAAAATTATACAAACATTATACTTCACTGGTTGCTTCCGTCGGAGCGGCTATTTTACACTTATATGTATACAGCATTTCGCCCATATCTAAAGCATATAACGACGTTTCAGTTATTCCTTTATATTTTATTTCTGGTATATATCAAGATCCTTCAAATTATTTTGTTATTATGGAAATTATAAGAAATGATACTAAACTTAAAGTATATTATTTGTCTGCCTCAAATGGGAGATTAGAAATAGAACAAAGTTTTAACATTCTAACTGATAATCTAACTGAACTTTAAGGAGAAACAACAATGAGATTCTATTACAAGAACAAAGACAACACGGGTTTTCTCAATCTTAAATCGCCACTTGTCGACAAGAATTATATTCAAATCACAAAAGAAGAATTTGAAAAGTTGACAAAGCCAAAAGAACCTACAGCAGAAGAGAAAGCAGAGAAAGAGAAAATGAGAAAGATTACAGAATACAAGAAGTATCTTGCTGACACTGATTATGTCGTTCTCAAAATTTCCGAAGCAATGGCGGAAGGAAATGAAAGTCTTAAGCAAGAGTTAATGCTCGAATATGCGGGAATTCTTGCTATCCGAAAGGCATACAGGCAGGAATTGAATAAATGACACCTGTAGAGATTAAACTCTATCAAACCGCAAGTGAGCCTACTATGGTTGAAAAGACTTTAGTAGAAAAGGCAACGGTTACAGGATACTTCAAGCAGGTGCAGGACATTACTGCACCTGTTATTGATTTAGCCTTTACTGATAGAGAGACATTCAATTTGTATTTTAATTCAAATTATGCATATATTTCCTTATTTAATCGTTATTACTTCATTTCTCGAAAGGAGGTAGGTTTGAATAATATTCTATCCATATATATGGACGAAGATGTACTTATGACCTTTAAAGAAGAAATTTATAACTTAACACCGTTGGTTACAAGGCAGGCTACCGATTATGACGCTATGCTGATAGATTCAGATATTCCCGTTGAAACATTTTATGATATATCCTTTAATTCATCTATTTTATATACTACAAAGTTAGAGAATGATTCATATATAGTCCCTACTGATGATCCGTTTAATGGGAAAGCATTTAATGACTATACTGTAGGCATGCGATTATACTCCCAAGATATGTATCAAATGGGAAAGAGTGATAATTTTGATTATAAAACTTATAACGGAAGATGCTTTTCTGAGCAAACGTATTTTTTTGACGAAAAAGAATTTAGAGAAGCATACTTAAAAATTATTGGAGCCGATTTTAGTACTAATCTAAAAAATTGGTTTTCTAATTTTTCTAATGTTATTTCTGAGTGTAGTTTATTACCGATAGATTTATCAAAAAATGCGATTCCTATTAAGCAAGGGAGTGAAACTAACCCTATTGATATCTCTGTTATGGGGGCTAATCAATTTTCTTTTACATCTAAAAGTGCTTATGCGTGTAGAGGTGATAGTTTTCATTTTTATTGCGCCATATTTAAAAAATACTTATTATCAAATCACGGTAATTTTTTTGATGCTTTGACCGATTATATTATCTTACTTCCATATGTGGGTGAGGTAAAACTTGATACTAACTTACTATTCAAACTTGCATATAAAGAAAATAATAAATATTACATAGATATATATATTTACTATATTACAAATTTACAGAACTTTTTAACAACTTGCTATATAACTAATAATAAAATATATACATATAAACGAACGGCATATCAAGGTTCAACCGCAGAAGAATCTATATATCAATATTCACCTGATGCTATTGATTATAATACTATTATATATAAAAGCGATGAATTTAGAATGGGTAATAGTATAAATATTGGTGGCACTAATTTTGCCGAGATGCAACGTAATAGCATCTTTTCTAAAATTAACGCTAAGACGTCTGCAATGTCTTTATTTGAAAACGTTCCTGATTTTTCAAAAATGCATAAATCTTTATCTGATAAACGCTTATCTAAAAGTGGTAAAAAATATCAGGAAAGAAGTTCAAAATACCAATCGGCAGTTTTATCGTATAGTAATGATATTATAGGAACTGCATCAAATTCGCTTCAAGAAATTATAAAATCTAAACAAGTTGATACATATATAAAATCTACGGGTAGTGAAAATTTTAATAAATGGGATATGACACCATCCATATTTATTAAAAAATTTTCACCAATTCCAAAAATTCCTGGTAATTATTATGAGTTGTATGGTGGCGTATGTAACCTTACAGTACCTTTATCTACTCTTAAAACAAAAGGATATACAAAATGTGCTAATATTCATATGACAGGCTTTACAAATGCAACTTCTGAAGAGATTGACGAAATTGAGAGTTTATTATTGAGCGGTGTAATTTTATAATCTATCCATACATATGGACAAAATAAAACCCCGAGATTTCTCTCGGGGTTCTTTTATTACATTGTAGTATCTGTTCTACACCATTCCAAATAATTTCTTACAACTTCGCCTACTTCATTATCTTGATAAAATACTTTATCATTTACGAAAAACCACCATATATATTTTTCAACATCGTCGTGTGGCTTATTTATCTTTCGCTTAAAATTAGGCTGTGGTTTGTACTCTTGAGTATAAACTATATCATATTCTTCGTCTTTAATAGGCGTAGTTTTTCTATGAATATATGTAAATATTCTATTATCCTTAATAATTATATCACATTGAAGATAAATATCAGAAAAAATAATGAAATAAGAAAAGTCAACATCTTCTCGAACATTGTATTTTTCGGGAATATGAGGATATATCTCAAGTTCCCAAGTACCCCCTGTAATCATTTGAAGTTTAGGATTATCAAAAGCAAAATATTTAGAACTTTGTTTACCCGCACCTTTATTTGCACAGTATTCGATAGCCAATGTTGTTTCACTATTTGCATATTGACAAATTTCAATAGTACCTTGTTCCATCTTTCTAATATGATCTTTAATACCAAATTCGACGAAATATGGACAGAACATATTGATTGTATTACCTGACATAAATATATTTACGTTACCTCTATCACGGACGATAGTAGAAATGGTGTTCATAAATAACACAAATTCGTCAGGAAGATATGCGTTTCTTGCAATAAATTCATCAAAGAATATATTACCTATTAAAGGATAAGAAGTAGATTTATCGTGTTCACCTGCATTTAATGAAAACCCGTAACAAAATGGCTCGTCTTTCTTTATTATCTTTTTAAGTTTCTCGTCATATTTACACAAATACCAACGAGAAGAAAAGTAATAAATTCCAGTCCATTCACCCTTTGTCAAATATTCGACTACACCGTTTTTTACTAATGCGTCAAACATTTGCTGACCTCGCTTACCTACAAAGTCCTCTGACCATCTACGAACAAGAGCCATTTGTCTACCGTTAAGAATGTAGTCAGCCAAACAAATTAAATCGAAAGCATATGTTTTACCATTTGAACGTTCGCCAATTGACATTCTGTACAGATAATCACCTTTTGCAAGTGGGAGTGGTGAATAATATTCTTCTGGTTTATCATAGTGCTTTAAAACTTTAATAACGTTTGATGAGATTTTGGGCATTTATCCACTTCCTATTATTTTTTCTATCCATATATATGGATTCCATAAAAACTAATGATGGTCTATACTCAGTGTCATAATTATATTTTTCATTTTTTGACAATGCTATTATATCTTTCTTTTGAATGTAATATTGATTGCTGTTTATTTTATCATAAAAATAAATTCTTTCCTTAGTTAATGCAATATCAATGTTGCACGATTGCTTTACAAATTGTACAATTAAATTGTACACATCTGCTAAATCATAGTGGTCTATTGAATTTACCCACGATTGAAACATTTCAAAACCGCCCATTGACAAAAGTCTGTATTTTCTATTTTTCATATTCTTTCCCAGTCCCTAATTTGCTCATTTATCATATTTGCTAATTCGTCGGCTATTTCACATACAGAATGACTCATTATATATGTAATGACATCTATTTTTAATTCTATAAACATAGCAATCATATAATATCTTGGTTTGCCCTTATCCCAACATACAATTTTTTCTGTATTATATACTTGAATACATACGCGTTTTTCTTTATCTACATCACATCTAAACCATTTTATAATAATATCAAAATCAAAATGGTCATACGTTAATATATACTGTAAAGTTTTTACTAATCCTACTATATCGTTTTCTTTTTTCATTTTTTCACCCTCGCTTTATAAATTCCCTTTCTTTTAATAATACCATATCAATTTCGTGCTCAGTATCATTTAAAAGGTAACGTAACTGCGTATAAGTTTTACAACCATCAATTAAATCATACGAGACAAAACAGAATAAAAAACTATCTCTTTTTTCTACTTTTATTGCCCATTGATTTCTCGTTACAATAAAGTCTTTTCTCTGTGCTTCTGCCATAAAGAACTCAATTTTCTTTTCTATGTTTTTTATCATAAAGTTTACACTTCCTATATAGTTTTTGATATTTGTCTTTATATCCTACTGTTTCACATACTATCAATGCGGTTAAAGCATTTATGTATGGAACGACATCATCATTTTTTAATATGGTTACAATATAATAATAATCTATTGAAATATTAGAATCCACCTTAATCTTTTTAACTGTGGCAGAAGTATAAATAAACAGTCTAAGATTTTTAGCATCGAATTCCATTTTAACTTTTGCCTCTTTTGCATCAAAACAACAAACCAAATCTTGCCTTATCGAATGGTCTAATATTTTCATGAAATTGCTTACTTCGATTTCCATTTATGCTCCTTTGTCCATACATATGGACTATGCCGTAGCGATTAAGTCATTCCGAATACCAAATAAATAATCAACATACAAATCAGACAGTGAAAGTGAGTAATCTGCGCCTTCCATATGTATACCCGATTTTTCGTGATATGTTGATACTTTCCCTTGATAATCTTTGACTTTCCCTACAATTTCATCGTCAATATAGGTGTGAGTTAATTTACCTGTTGCTGACTTCTCTACACCCTCGTCCATATATGTGGACGGAATCGATAAACCATCATTAAATTCTTTAAATATATTTTTACTACCGTATTTCTTTAATAAATAAGGTATTGCTCTCTTCTTATTTACACCCGAAACAGTCATTGTTATACCATCTTCTGTTTCTGTCATATAACGTTTTGCACCTAATGTTTTAAATCTTGTATATAAATCTTCCTCATTCCAAACCCCTAACTGTTTTACTTTGCCCCATTTATTTTTAGGACGAGATAATTCGGGGTCTAACCCATAACTCAATAAGCAGGTATCAATTTGCTTTACTATATTTTCATTATATTTATTTATATACTCCATATGCCTTATATAGTTAAGTCCTTTAATACTATCAGTATCACTATAAACATAATCATTTTTGAACTCCAATATACCCGAGAATAAATTCATCCTTGCATATGCAGTTATCCATACACCCCAAGCATAATATAAAAATCTCTTTGTTGAATTATTATATAACTTTATGGCTTCCTCCAGATCAGGTTTTTCACTTGACCATTCCGAACTATAAATTATTTCATCCCTGCAAATATCAGTTACGCACATACCAAAGGTTGAATTTATATCTTCCTTACTTCTCATATATTCAGCCTCTTTACCTTTAACTTCTTTTAGAGTCGTTTTTTTCCCATATAATTCTAAGACACCCTCTATTATCGGTTTTGGTAAGTAGGCTTTCTGAGCCACATACATCTCGTCTATTACTAAATCATCCCATTCATACATATTCATTATTATTATAAAATCTTGCTCTGTTATTGTCATTGACAATTCGTCTGCGGATACTATTCTTCCGTTATTTTCAATAGGATTTTTGCAAGTTAGACAGTGAGATTTTGATATATAATTTTCAAATAGTACCTTTGGTTTTAGTCCATATATATGGACAGTCATTAAACAGCAGTAACGTTGTAAAGCGTCATAAAATTCTTCCTCCATAGTCATTTCATATGGTTCAAATGTAGACATAGGAAATTTTTTTGATACCATTGTGGCTGGATATGCTGACGTCTCGTCAAATGATTTAACTGAATTTAAGGTTTCACCCGAATATGCTGGATTTGCGTGAGTAAATCCCCCTGCAAAAGCCTGCTTTAGCCTTATATAAATTTGCGGAGTTAGCGTTAATGATCTCATAAGTTTACGATATTTCTTATACTCGTCAACATTTTTATGAGTACTATCAGTGTATAAACATTTATTGCGCATAAATTTTCTTACAAACCCAGTCTTAGTTAAAGGCAGATTGATTATAGAGCCATACTGTTCAATCAATTCTTCAATGTATGCTGTTACTACTAAAACATCGTTTGCCGAATAATCGTATTCCTCTTTGGTCAATAATGTCTCTGATGTACGTATTTTACTATAATCAAGGTTGCCTACTAATTTCTTTACATTATGGTGAATAAGTTGTTCTGATAGTTTTTCAAGCCCATACCCTGATAATAAATATGAACACCTAAATTCTATTCCATTTGTAGTTAATGCTTTAATAGGTTTTCTTTTTTCTAATGAAAAAACAGATATCCATTTAAACCATTTACGAATAAACTGAAATTCATATGATAAGTTATGCACATATATTACAAGTCTATTATTCTCGTCAAGCATTAGTTCTTCTGAAAGTTCATAACACATTTCTATGAATTCTTCCCAAGTCCTGCCTATTATTACTTTATCATAGATTGCAAATGACCACATATACATACAACATTTTTTATCCATATGTATGGACTTAAAAGACGACACTTCTATATCAAATGAAACAGGAACATTATAATACCATACTTTTTTATTGTCCTTTAATTTATCAAATTCAAAACTATTTATTACGCCCTTTATGTCCTTTGGTTGAAAGTATATGTAAACCACCCCCCTTAGGTTTTATCCCGTATACCGGTTGTAAAGCCCTTGCCATTAAATCTATGTCGGGGTCTGCCTCTTCAAGTTCTTGACGATTTTTCGCTCCGATACTCTCGTTAAATTTATCACTAAAATATTCAAAAACTTTATCGGCTGAATTTATATTTCCTACAACACTTATAATTTGTGAAATTAACTGATCACTTGTACCCTTTACAGTTATATCTTTAAATGCTTCATCCAATCTATTATAAGATTTCCAAATTATATCAGCATACTCTTTATCAGACAATTTATTTCTAAATATTTTTTGCTCATTTTCACTTAAATTAGTAACTTTTAATATCCTACTCATATATTTATCAATGGTTTTATTCCACCCAGATACTGTAGATGTTGTAGTACCTAAAAAGAAAGCATTTTGCCTAAATTTTGCTCTTAACTTCTCTGCAACTTCTGATTTAGAGCCTATTAAATCTTCTTCTGTTATTTGAAAATTAACATCTAACCAACTTCTATAACCGTGAGATTTTTCTTCGTCGTCATATTGACGATAAGCGTTAGGCATAACCATTCCTTTTTTGCTTAAAACGTCTAAGGCTCTCGTCCGCCTTGCTTCTGCGTAAGCCGCTGATTGTTTTACTAATGATTTTAATGTCTTTATCGACATTCTACCGTATCGGTGCTTTTCCTTTATTTCGAGAATTTCTTCGATTTTGTATCGTTTGTTTTTTCGTAAATCTTTGCTCATTCTCTTCGTCCTCTTTACGTTTTTGTCTGTCCATACATATGGACTGCTTTGCGTGCTCCCTTTCCTGCAATTCAACTATTACTAATGATTCTAAAAAATCTTTATCAATATTATAATACATTCATTTTACCCTCTTTACGTAATCTTTTCTTTTCTTCTTTTTTCTCTTGCTTTTTTTCTTTCTTTAATTTTTTATATTCCTGTTTTGCAATATAAATCATCAATTTTTCCCAACTAAGTTTTTTCATACCCTACCTCAAAATTCTGTCCACTGCCTCTTGCAGTCTTGCGTTTTCAATAGGCAGTATAAAAAGATAATACGCAAGAATATACCCGTTGTTTATAGTACCTCTTTCCCATTGAGATATTGTACAAGCGGCGCAACCACAATCTTCCGCAACTTCTGCTTGTGTGATTCCAGCATTTTCTCTTTCTTGCCTACACTCTTTTACTATTTTGCTCCAAATTACTTCATTTTTTACTTGTGCGTATTTTTTACCGATTCTTCTTTTCATTTTTGTTTCCTCTTTTTTTGTCCATATGTATGGATAAAATAAAAGGGTAATCGATAAATAATTACCGATTACCCTTAATAAATTACCCTACTTTGAGATTTACATATACATTACGTTAGTGAACCCTCTGCCTTTTTTTGTTGTATCATTGTACAACTTGACTGCAACGCCTTCCTTACGAAAGTCTGCACGGCAATCGTTAAGCGGTTTTTTGTATGCAGCGGCGATTTCTGCAAACCCCCGCTTTAAAACTTCGCCCGCATAAGCGTAGTAGCGATTGTCTGCTGCGTCTGCAAACCCATAAGCGATAATAAACTCGCCGTCGGAATTACAGAACTCGTAAACGTCGTCGATAAAGATACCTTCCGGAAATTGCTCAATGATTTCACTTGTAGTCAAGTGCTTACCGTTAAAAATTTCGTCCGACTGTACCGATTTTTTCATCAATTCTTTAATAGAGAAACTTGCCATAATTTTAAACCTACCTTTTAATTTTTACCCTACTTGGAAATTTTGTTATCCATATGTATGGATAAAGTCGCGGCAAATTCACATTGATTTGCTATCTATCCATATGTATGGATTAAAATTGTAACTGAACAAATGTTCGCCCCTGTTTACCGTTTTGCAAAGTGCTAAACAAACATATAATAAATAACTATGCTAAGTTGTAAACAATAAGGGCTAATAACCGCCCCGCCGTAGCGGGGCAAATTTTGTTTAGTCTTTTATCGTGCTTTCAAGTTTGCGGATCGCTTCGGCAAAACATTGCATACCGAGGGGTAGAGATCCGCCGAGCGGTAATACCTTATCGAGATATGCCACAATTTCGCGCCACGATTCGGCGGGGTATGCCGCCTTTAAAGTATATTGCGGTTTTGCCGCGCCTGTCTTTTCGGCGGTTTGTTCGCCGTCCGTATCGGTTGCGGGTTTTTCGGCGGTCGTTGTGCCGTCCGCGTTTACCTCTTTTTCGGGGTTTAATTTAAAGAGTTTGCGCACATCGTCCGCCGTTACACCGACAGGCAACCGCCCCGCCGTTATCAACTCGCGCACGCTTTCCGCGTTGCCCTTTGTTTTTTCAAAAAGTAATACGAGAGTCCCATAATCGAAATTGTGCCCGCGCATATCCGCGAAAATATCTTTTTCACCGTTTTCATCGATCCATATGCCTAACTTGGCTCGCGCGTTCGCGGCGCTCTTTGAAATGCCGTTTTTTTCCGCCCATTCGTTGAACGATTTCGCGCTTTCCTTGAAAAGTTTTTTCTCGCGTACAACCGCCAACGCCTTGCAAGCCTTATATGCTGACTTATCGCCAATCGTTAAAGCGGTTTTATAAATCAGTATAGCATCTTGTGCCGTCTCAATCGCTTTTACAGGTAAGAGCGATTCAAACGCGCTTTTAAAAGTGATTGCCGATTCGTCTTTTTTTGCTACTGTCATAAGGTTTTTTTCGTTCGTCATAGTATTTTTTCCTTTCCGCGACTGTTTACGCGGTCACGCGCTGACGTTTGCGCGCCGTGGGTTTTTTGCCCTCACGTTCCCCCGCTTGCTTTTTGCAAGTTTTCGGGGCTTGCTATCCATATATATGGATAATTTAATTTTTGCGTATGCTACCGCACACTATCCGATTGTGATAGTTTTGTGAAAAGTGTGTGATAGTTTTGTGAAAGTGCTTGCAACCGCCCCGCGATACGGCGGGCGGGGTACGGCTACCGCGCCCCGATTGCTTAC
>ERZ808292.264-NODE-264-length-14015-cov-13.718840_pt1 | contig 14015 bp, 15 predicted proteins | sample MGYA00521275_ERZ808292 | MGnify/ENA primary metagenome ERZ808292 (study PRJEB31516, sample SAMN03275613) | gut metagenome | biome: mammalia-associated habitat; material: feces | host: Papio cynocephalus | place: Kenya | collected 2012-07-26 ... | reverse complement strand
CAAGACCGCCGCGCTTGAAGAGTGGCGTGCGAAGAACCACCCGTTCCGCAACCTGCGGGCGTGGGTGAAGAGAAAGCTCAAAATGGGATAAGTAAGGGGCAGAGCGTGGGCTCTGCCTCTTTTTTTGCGAGAAGAGGGGATTCTCTTCTCTTTTCTTTCTTTATTTATTTCTTTCTTTTCTCTTCTCTGGGGAGAGAGTGCTATACGCAGGATGTATCTATGCTGTGTATATGTTGATATACAGACAAAGGGTGGAGAGAAAGTTCTAACGCCCGTGGTGAGAAATAAAAGACGGCGTGTTACTGTACAAAAAGAAAGGCGGTGATGGCATGGCGAAAACAGGGCATCCACCAAGATACGCGACGGTCGAACAGATGCAGGCCGTCATTGACCGATACTTCGAGGACTGCAAGGGCGAGCCGATCATCGGCGATGACGGGATGCCGATCCTCGACAAGTGGGGCAAGCCGTTTATCATCAATGAGCGCCCGCCGACGGTGACGGGGCTGGCGCTTGCGCTGGGATTCACGAGCCGTCAGGCGCTGCTGAACTATCAGGCAAAGGCGGCGTTCGTTGACACGGTTTTGCGCGCGAAGGCCCGCATCGAGGCTTACGCGGAGGAACGGCTCTTCGATCGAGACGGTCAGAGAGGCGCGGAATTCAGCCTGAAATACAACTTCCGATGGGTAAATGACGAGAAAAAGGACGACGGCGGAGAGAGCGCGTGCGGCGTGGCAGAGCTGCCCGCCGTGCTGCCTGTTCCGCAGGATGCGGGAGGTGATGCGAATGGCGAAGCGTAGCGTGGTATGGAAACCGCAGCCCAAGCAGGCGCTCTTTATGAGCCGCTGGGAGGACGAGGCTCTATACGGCGGCGCAGCCGGTTAGGCGGGGGAAAATCCGACGCGCTGGTCATTGAGGCGCTGCGGCAGGTAGATGTCCCGTATTACAAGGCGATCATCCTGCGAAAGACCTTCCCGCAGCTTGCCGAGCTGATTGACAAGACGCTGAACTACTACCCGCGCATTTATCCGGGCGCACGCTACAACGGCAGCAGCCACACGTGGACGTTCCCGAGCGGGGCGAAGATCATCTTCGGCTCGATGCAGTACGCAAAGGACAAGATCAAGTATCAGGGTCAAGCATATGACTTTATCGCATTCGACGAGCTGACCCACTTTACGTGGGAGGAATACAGCTACCTCTTTTCCCGCAACCGACCGAACGGGCCGGGAACGCGGGTGTATATCAGGAGCACGGCCAACCCGGGTGGAATCTGCCCCTTCGTGCAGTAATGCACGTCGAAAATTGAGGAAAAAAACTGGGAAGCTAAGGTACTGAAAAACATCTTATGGAGGATGGAACATGAAAAACGAAACTGGAAATCGATATGGGAGACTGACGGTTATCCGATACGACCATACGGACAAACGGCAAGGGGCCTATTGGCTGTGCGCCTGCGACTGCGGGTGTACGACTGTCGTGAAGGGGAACCGGCTGAGAACAGGGAAAACGAAAAGCTGCGGTTGCATAAAACGCGAAGTACAGGAGGCGTTAGGCCAAAGAACGAGGGAAACGTCGGCCATGCGCATGCGGGATTTCAATAAAATCTTTTGGACGGATAGCAACCGCGAAGCGAACCGCAGGAAGGCAACAAAACACGGGGGAACAGGAACAAGACTTTTTCGCGTGTGGGAGGGCATGAAAGAGCGCTGCAACGCTGAAAACGGAGATCATGCGAGATGGTATCACGACAAAGGGATCCGCGTGTGCGACGAATGGGAGAATGACTTTGCGGCATTCCGCGAATGGGCGGTGGCGCATGGATACTATGAGCAGAGCCCCGATACGCCACATGCACAGAGACTTTCGATCGACCGCATCGACCCGAGCAAAGGGTATTCCCCTGAAAATTGCCAATGGATATCGATTTCCCAAAATTCGATCAGAAGAAATCAGTACTATGCCAATCAGAGGTGAAGGCTCGATAAGAGCCAGCCGCAACGCATAGCGGGTGAAATAATCCCGCCACGAGGCCTCACATCCTTTAGAGGATGAAAAGATATGCTGAACTCACGGGAAACCGTGAGAGCGCAGGGATAAAAAGCCCTGCGGGTAACAAATTGGGAGTGGGGCATGGATGGGTCAAGGAACGATTCATCACGGCGGCGCGCCCGATGCAGACCATTCGAGAGGACGCGGTCGTGCGCTTCCCTGATGGGCATGAGGAACACCGGCAGAAGAGCCGCATCTTCGTGCCGAGCACGGTGTTTGACAACAAGATCCTGCTCAAGAACGATGCAAGCTATCTGACGCGCCTTGCATCGATGCCGGAGGCGGAGAAGAATGCGCTGCTTTACGGCGACTGGGACACGTTCTCGGGTCAGGTGTTTACCGAGTGGCGCAACGACAGCGAGCACTACCGCGACCGCATCAATACGCACGTCATCGCGCCGTTTCAGATCCCGAAGGAGTGGCCGGTCTGGTGCGCGATGGACTGGGGATATTCAAGGCCGTTTGCCATCGGCTGGTTTGCGGTCGACCATGACCGCAGGCTTTACCACATCCGCGAGTATTACGGCTGCACGGGAACGCCGAATGAGGGCGTGAAGATGGAGCCGACGGCGGTGGCGCGCGAGATGAAGCGCATCGAGGAAGAAGAACCGAATCTCAAGGGACGGCACATCTTTCGCGTGGGCGACCCCGCCATCTGGGGCACGCAGGGCACGGAGAGTATCGGCTCACTCTTTGAGCGCGAGCGCGTCTACTTCGAGAAGGGCGACAACGCCCGCATCGACGGCAAGATGCAGCTGCACAACCGGTTTGCGTTTGATGAAAACGGCGTGCCGATGCTGTATGTCTTTGATACGTGCAAGAATTTCATCCGCACGGTGCCGAACCTAGTTTACGACGAAAAGGACGTCGAGGACGTGAACACCGAGCAGGAGGATCATTGCTACGACATGACCAGATATGTGTGCATGGAGAATCCCATCGCGGCGAGGGTGAACAAGCCGCCGAAGCCGGTCATCTATGACCCGCTGGATATCAATACGCCGAGCTACGACAGATATGCGTGGTTCCAACACAACTGACAGGAGGGAAAGACATGGCAGGAACGAGAAAATTTCCGCAGACGCAGCAGCAGGCCGATGCAACGGGCGCTGCCGCGATGCTGGGCGCAAAAGCGGAGGCCCCGCTCGTGGGCGCATTCCGCGATAGCGATGTAGCGATGAGCAGCGGCGCGGCCATCGGCAGCAAGGAGATCGGCGACGCCGTGGAAACGCTGCAAAAGTACAAGCAGGGCAAGAGCAACTTCGAAAACCGCATCATCAGCGAAGAGCGCTGGTGGAAGCTGCGGCACTGGGAGGACATCCGACGCGGGTCGAAAGACGCAGGAGACAGTCCCGAGCCTGCGAGTGCGTGGCTGTTCAACTCGATCATGAATAAGCACGCCGACGCGATGGACAACTACCCCGAGCCTGTGTGCCTGCCCCGCGAGCAGAGCGATGAGGAAAGCGCGAAGACGCTCTCGTCCGTGCTGCCGGTCATCATGGAGTACAACGAGTTTGACAGCACATACAGCTTCGAGTGGTGGGAAAAGCTCAAACACGGCGTGGCGATCTACGGCGTGTTCTGGGACAAGGAGAAAGACAACGGGCTCGGCGACATCGCCATCGAGGGCATCGACCCGCTGAATATCTTTTGGGAACCGGGTGTTGAGGACATCCAGAAGAGCCGCAACGTATTCACGGTAGCGCTTATCGACCGCGACATCATCGAGGACGAATACCCGCAGTTTGCGGACAAGCTCAGCGGCAGCAGCATCGAGACGGCGAAGTACGAGTACGATGACACGGTCGATACGAGCAACAAGGTCGCCGTGATCGACTGGTATTACCGCAAGAAAGCCGCTGACGGGCGCGCGGTGCTGCACTACGCAAAGTTCATCGACGAGGAACACATCATCTACGCCAGCGAGAACGACCCCGAGTGTGCGGAGGCGGGCTTCTACGAAGACGGCGAATATCCGTTCGTGTTCGACGTGCTGTTCCCCGAGAAGGGCACGCCCGCGGGCTTTGGCTATACGGCCATCGCAAAGGACCCGCAGCTCTACATCGACAAGCTGTGGGGCAACATCCTTGAAACGTCGATGATGGGCAGCAAGCGCCGGTATTTCGCGAGCGAAAGCCTGAACATCAACGAGGAAGAATTCCTCGACTGGCGCAAGCCGATCATCCACGTATCCGGCAGCATCGACGATACGAAGCTGCGCGAGGTGACGACGCGCCCGCTCGATTCCATCTACGCGAACATCGTGCAGATGAAGATCGACGAGATGAAAGAGACGAGTTCCAACCGCGACGTGTCGAACGGCGGTACGTCCAGCGGCGCGACGGCTGCGGCGGCGATCTCTGCATTGCAGGAGGCGGGCAACAAGGCGAGCCGCGACATGATCTCGGCGTGCTACCGCGCACAGACGAAGATCGTGAAGCTGTGCATCGAGCGCATGCGGCAGTTCTACGACGCGACGCGCACATTCCGCATTACGAATGAAATGCCCTACGAGTATGCGCAGATCGGCGCGAACGAGCTGGGCGATCAGGTGACGGGCGTGGACAGCCTTGGCAACGACCTGTTCCGCAGGCCGGTCTTTGATATCAAGATCAAGGCGCAGAAGAAGAACCCCTTCTCCCGCGCGGAACAGAACGAGCGGGCGAAGGAGCTTTATTCGCTGGGCTTCTTCTCCCCTGACAGGGCGCAGGAGAGCATGATCGCGCTCGACATGATGGACTTTGAGGGCATCGACAAGATCAAGAGCCAGGTCAACGAGGGCTCGACGCTCTATAACGTCGTACAGCAGCAGAGCGAGCAGCTGCAAAAGGCGCTCGCGGTCATCCAGCAGCTCACAGGTCAGGACATGGGGCTTGGCATGACGGGCGGAGCGCAGAGCGGCGGAAGCTCGACGCGCAAGAGCGGCAGCAGCGGCGGCATTGAGAGCAGGAACGCCGACGCGCAGAGCGCACAGACGCCGTATATGCAGCAGCTCGCCGAACAGTCGAAGCCGAACATGGATTCCGGCAGCAGTGCGGTGATGCCGGGGATGTGAGGGATAAAACATGACGATGGTGCGAATCGAGCATGAGATCGGGCGCTACATGATCCTGTGTGAGGGACATTCGGCGGATGAGAAGTGCTGCAACTACATTACGGGCGTGATGTACGCCTTCGGCGGCTACGTGAAGAACATGGAATCCGAGGGAGAGTGCGAGGTCTACGGATTCGAGATCGATGAGGACGCGCCGCGCTTCCTCATCCACTGCGGCGGCGACGAGCGCATCGAGGCGGCATTCATCGCCGCGTGCATCGGTCTCAAGCAGCTGGAAGACGCGAGGCCGGACGCAATCTGCATTTGTGCCGACGAAGAAAATTAAAAAAATTTTTCTCGCCCGTGGTGAGACGGAGGAAACCGCATGTTACGCTTTAGGCGTGTGAGTGACTTACCTCCTGTTCATACGTCCGCGAGGGAGGGACGGCGTTTCTCTTCATCTTTTCGCCGCTCCCCCCCTCCCCTGCGGGCGACGGGGAGGCGCTGCACGGCCTACACGGAGGGCTGAATATCCGCGATTTGACATGCAGGAGGGATACCATGAACCTCAAAACCACGCTTCGCGTGATCCTGAGCCTCTTTGACGGCGGCGCTGCCGCTGCGGGAGCCGCCGCCGGTGCATCGGGCGGCGCTGAGGGAGGCGCGAGCGCACAGGGCGATACCACAAAGGCAAGCTCTTCTCCCACCCGGAAGGGCAAATCGGGCGAATACGCCAACGTCGTTTTCGGCAAGCGGGAGACACCTGACGATACGGGGACCTCTTCCGGCGAGCCGAAGGGCGAGGGCGCGAAGATGCAGCAGCACGACGCCGGGGCTGCGGAAAAAGGCGGGGAAGACCTGAAAAAGGAGTTCCTTGACCTCGTAAACGGCAAGTACAAGGACGTGTATACTGCGGAGACGCAGCGCATCATCAACCGCAGATTCGGCGAAGAGAAGGCCAAAGACCAGAAGATCGCCGATTCGCAGCCTATTCTTGACGCACTGATGCGCCATTACGGCGTGACAGACGGCGACATGAGCAAGCTGCGGGCGGCTTTCGAAGGCGATGCGGCGCTGAACGGCGTGCTTTACAACGCGGAAGCGGAGAGCATGGGCATGAGCGTTGAGCAGTACCGCGAGTATGCGCGCATGCAGCAGGAAAACGAAGCGCTCAAGCGTCAGGAAGAAGACCGGCAGCGCCAGCAGAAGGCCGACGAGACCTACAACGATTGGATCCGTCAGGCTGCGGCGCTTGTGGGCACGAAGGACGCCCCTGGCGATTATCCGGACTTCGACCTCAAGCGCGAGGTCGCGGAGAATCCGCGCTTCATTGCGATGCTGCGCGCAGGTGTTCCGGTGCGAGACGCTTACGAGGTATCCCATTTAGGCGACATTCAGGCCCGCAGCGCGGCGAAAGCTGCGGCGGAGATGGAAAAGCGCGTGATGGACAACGTGCGCGCGAAAGGAATGCGCCCGAACGAGAACGGAACCACTTCCCAGCCGGGGGTCATCGTCAAGAGCGACCCGAGCAAGTTCACGAAGGCCGACCGCGAAGAGATCGCGCGGCGCGTGAGACGCGGCGAGCGCATCGTATTCTGATGCCCGCCTCATTTTACCGACTGTAAGAAGGGAGACAAAATTCCATGAAGAAGTTCAAAGACATTTTTATTCTGCCCGTCGTTCTGAACCTGTTTGAGGGTCAGACGAACGTGACGACCGACGCCGGTCTCTCGGGCGAAATGAAGACCTACTACTGCGATACCCTGATCGACAACGCCGAACCCGAGCTGGTGCATGACCGCTTCGCACAGAAGCGCAACATCCCCAAGGGCAAGGGCAAGGAGATCGAGTTCCGCAAGTATGATCCGCTGCCCAAGGCCTTGACGCCCATCACCGAAGGCGTGACGCCCAAGGGCCGCAAGCTGTCCATGACCACGCTGACCGCGCAGGTCGACCAGTACGGCGATTTCGTCGAGATTTCCGATATCCTCGACCTGACCGCCATCGACAACAACCTGCAGGAAGCGACGGTGCTGCTCGGCTCTCAGGCGGGCCGCACGCTGGACACCATCACCCGCGAGGTCATCAACGGCGGCTCCAACGTCCAGTACGGCGAGGGTCAGGTGACGGGCCGTCATCTGCTCGTCGGCGGCGAAAGCACGGGCAACCACTATTTCACGGTGCGCGCCGTCCGCAAGGCGGTCCGCTTCCTGAAAACCATGAACGCCCCGCGCTATGAGGGCTCCTACTGGGCCATCATCCACCCTGACTGCTCCTACGACATTCAGGATGACCCCGATTGGAAGCGCCCGCACGAGTACAAGGACACCAGCAACATCTATGACGATGAGATCGGCAAGATCGCGGGCGTCCGCTTCATCGAGACGACCGAAGCGAAGGTGTTCCACGCGGACGACCTGACCGAGGGCGCACGCGAGCTGACCGTCAAGAGCGCGGCGAGCAATGTGATCACCGTCAACGAGGTCATCACCGCTGCCGACGCTGCGGCTCTGGCGGGCCGTCAGGTCGTCATCGACGGCGAGCTGCTTGAGATCGAGAGCGCGACGGCTGCCGCTAAGGGCAGCGCGACGATCACGCTGAAAGCCGCCCCTGCTACTTCCCCGACGGCATCGACCGCCATCTACCCCGGCGAGGCCGGTGCGAAGGGCCGCAACGTCTACTCCACCCTGATCATGGGCGCAGAGGCTTACGGCACGACCGAGCTGACCGGCGGCGGCCTTGAGCACATCGTCAAGCCGCTCGGCTCTGCCGGTACGGCTGACCCGCTGAACCAGCGCGCGACCGTCGGTTGGAAGGCAACGAAGGTCGCCGAGCGTCTGGTCGAGGCGTATATGATTCGTGTGGAGTGCTGCTCCACGTTCGATGAGACCCCGCTGACCTAACCACCAAGGGGGCGGCTGCGAATGCCGCCCCCGACACTGAAACGGAGGAAAGACCGATGAGCGAAGCGAAAAACGCCGCTGCGGCTGCGAATGCCGCCCCCGACACTGAAACGGAGGAAAGACCGATGAGCGAAGCGAAAAACGCCGCTGCGGCTGCAAATGCCGCCCCCGACACTGAAACGGAGGAAAGACCGATGAGCGAAGCGAAAAACGCCGCTGCGGCTGCAAATGCCGCCCGCGCGGGCGAAGAGTACGTCAGCGTCCGCCTGTTCAAGGACAACGGCAAGTACAAGGATGACCTGCTGGTGTGCGTGAACGGCGAAAGCTGCCTGATCCAGCGCGGCGTGACCGTGCAGATCAAGAGAAAGTTCCTGTGGGCCATCCAGAACCAGATGAGACAGGACGCCTCGACCGCGAATCTCATTCAGACGATGAGCAGCGACTACGTCGAGAGCGCGAAGGCCCACAACGCGTAAGTAAATACGACCGCGAGACACGAAAAATGAGTTGCGACACGGCGCAGCAAGGGACGGAATAGTCGCTCTTGCTGCGCCGTTTCCCATAAGAGAGGTGACAACATGGTGATTGAAAATGCCTACGCGCTCGAAGAGATCAAGCTCGGGCGCAGAGGCGAGAATCAGGCGCGCAAGGTCGTCTTTGACGTGCTGGGGAAATGGCGCAAGGGTTACGGCGAGGGCGTGGCGAGCCTGATCGTACAGCGAAACGGCGATGCCGAGCCGTATCCCGTGACGGTGACGGAAGAGGACGGCGCGCTCGTGTGGCTGGTATCGAGCGTCGATACGGCGGTGGCCGGTGAGGGCGCGGCAGAGCTGCGCTACACCGTGGGCGATACCGTTGTGAAGAGCCAAATCTATAAGACGCGCGTGCGCGAAACGCTGGAAGACAGCGGCGAGACCCCGCCCCCCGCTTATCAGAGCTGGGTGGACGAGGTGCTGCAGGCGGCGGCGGATGCGGAGACGGCGGTGGGCAAGATGCCCTACGTCGACGAGACCACGGGCAACTGGTTCAAGTGGGACGCGAAGGCGGGCGCTTTTGCCGACACGGGCGTTGCCGCGACTGGCCCGCAGGGCGAAGTCGGCCCCAAGGGAGACACCGGCGAGCAGGGACCAAAGGGCGACACCGGCGCGACCGGCCCCAAGGGAGACACGGGCGCGACGGGTGCGCAAGGTCCCAAAGGAGAGACCGGCGACACTGGCGCGACGGGCCCCCAAGGTCCGAAAGGAGATACAGGCCTGCGCGGTCCGCAGGGAGAGCAGGGCATTCAAGGCGAGACCGGCCCCGTTGGCCCGCAGGGGGCAAAGGGAGACAAGGGCGACGCCTTCGTCTATGACGACTTCACGGCGGAACAGCTCGCCGCGCTGACGGGCCCGCAGGGTGAGCAGGGCGAGCGAGGCCCGCAAGGCCCCAAAGGCGACACCGGTGAGACCGGCCCCCAAGGCGAACAGGGTCCGAAGGGTGACACGGGTGAGACCGGCCCAAGAGGCCCGCAGGGCGAGCAGGGCGTTCAGGGTGAACGCGGCCCGCAGGGCGAAAAAGGCGACACCGGCGCGCAGGGCCCCAAGGGCGACGCGGGCGAGACCGGCCCGCAGGGGCCCAAGGGAGACACCGGCAGCGGCTTCAAGGTGCTGGGCTACTACGGCACGAAAGCTGCGCTCGACGCTGCGCAGAAGGCGACCGCTTCGGCGGGCGACGCTTACGGCGTGGGCACGGCGGAGCCCTATGACATCTACATTTTCGACGGCGTTACCGGTGAGTTCGTGAACAACGGCCCCTTGCAGGGCGCGAAGGGCGACACCGGCGCGGCAGGCGCGGACGGTGCGCCGGGTAAGGACGGTGCGCCGGGCAAGGATGGCACGACGTTTACCCCGAGCGTCAGCGAAAGCGGCGACTTAAGCTGGACAAACGACGGCGGGAAAGACAATCCCGCGACGGTCAACATCAAGGGCCCACAAGGCCCTGCCGGCGCAGACGGGGCCAAGGGCGCGGACGGCCAAAAGGGCGCGGACGGTGCGGCGGGCAAGGATGGCAAGGACGGTGTGACGTTCACGCCGAGCATGAGCGAGGACGGCGACCTGTCGTGGAGCAACGACGGCGGCAAGGCGAATCCGCAGACCGTGAATCTCAAGGGCCCGAAGGGCGACACGGGCGCGCAAGGGCCTGCCGGTCCTGACGGTGCAAAGGGTGATACCGGCCCCGAGGGACCGAGAGGGCCGCAGGGGGAACAGGGTCCGCAGGGTGAGACCGGTCCCCAAGGTCCGACGGGGCCGCAGGGTGAGACCGGTCCCGCAGGTGCGGATGGCGCGAAAGGCGCGGACGGTGCAAAGGGCACGACCTTTACGCCCGCTGTGTCCGCGGCGGGAGACCTGAGCTGGACGAACGACGGCGGGCTTGCAAACCCCGAGACGGTCAACATCATGGGGCCGCAGGGCCCGCAAGGCCCACAGGGTGAGCAGGGAGAAAAAGGCGACACCGGTGCGACCGGCCCGCAGGGTCCCGCAGGCCCCGTCAATGTCCCCTCCACCACCAAGCCCATCAAGGGCGACGGCTCGGGCGGGCTTGTGGCCGCAACGCCTGAGACCGACTATGCCTCCCCCGTGTTCATGCGCAAGGTGACGCTGACCACGGCGGGCTGGGGCAGCAGCACCAAGCAGCAGAGCGTGACCGTGACGGGTGTGCTGGCCGACACGACCAAGCAGTGCATCTATCCCGCGCCGGTCGACACGAGCTATGATTCCGCGTGGAACAGCTGCGGCGTGCTATGCGTGGCGCAGGCGGCGAACAGCCTGACGTTCCAGTGCTCGGAGGTGCCGACCAGCGCGATCGAGGTCTACGTGACCATTGTGACCGTCAAGTACGATGCGGTTGATGTCGTCCTTTCTGGGACGTTTTCGACGGTATCCAGTGTCCCGAATAACTGCTGCGTCGAAATTGACGGAGTAACGTATACGACCGCGCAAACGATTAAAGTGCCGACCGGCACATCTGTCACAGTGCACGTTCGTGGCAACTCGGCGGCGAATACGTACATCAATTACAACGGTGAATCGGTTGCATCCGGTACAAATACGGACACAGAAGGGCACTCTTACACCTTTACAGTAAATGCAAAAACTTCCATCGTGGGTGCGTTTACCAACAGCGGTCCGACTTACTACGGCAATATCGCTATTACGCAACCGGCGGCGTAAGGGGTGAGCGGGATGATTTTTAACAGACCGAGGATTGTGAAGAAGAAATCAACGTGGGTTTTCCAGGAGGACATGTCTTCAAAGACAGTATCAAGAAAGAATTTTGATGCTCGTTTTACGTGCGACAACTCGATGTATACAGGTATTGATTATCAATCTATTCTAACTCGGACCTACGTAAGATATGTATCGGATTCCGGCGATGTAACAGTGTATTCAACGAACGGTTGGAAACAGGAATCTTATCGCACCATCACCTTCGAAGAAGAACCTACCGGCGATCTTTTGACGTGGCTGCAAGCCAACGCCACGCCGCAGTAAGAAAGGAGCAACACATGAACAACATCCGAAAAGCCCTCAGATATATATATATATATATATTCTGACCCTATGGACTGCGGGGTGGGCGTATGATCGTCAATCCCGTGAGGTATGGAGGAGGAAGCGTGAAGCAACTCGAAGTTACGGTCAAAAGCACCTATTCTACAAACTATACCGCGTCGTATGTAAGAAATGGGGAGTTTGTATCAGAAAGTGCTTACACCAGCGGGGAAATAACGCTGACCGTCGACAGCGGGAGCCTTTTCTTGGTGTCTCTAAACGCGAGGAACCAGTCATTCAGCAACTTAGTAACTCGTTGTACGAAAGTGATGGACTTTACGCAATCTACTTCGTACAAGATGGGGGTATTCCAAGCGGACGCCTGACCTCTAAGGAGGTGGCGGCATGATCTTCAATCCGAATGTCATGGCCGCTGCGGGCGGCGGTGGCGGCGCTGTGGTCGGGACGTATACAGGGGATGGAAAAGTATCGAGAACCATAGAATTTGATTTTGAGCCAGCTGCCGTATTTATTCAGTCATTAACAGCCACTCCATATATATCGTTGGTGCTGAATGGCACAGGCAAAGCCCGCGTCATAGCAAATTCAGCGGTCATCTACTCTGCAACAATCGAGGCGAACAAACTGATTTTAAACCCAGGCTCCGGTTATCTTGGTTATTGCAATACCTCAAACACTCAATACCAATATGTCGTAATCCCCAAAGCATAAACACCTTATTAAAGGAGGCCAACATGGCAGAATTTATCAAAGTGGGCGGCGTCGAGTATCCTGCGACGCTGATCTACAACTACAAAGATAGAAACTGGGACATGCGCGAGACGCAGACGGTGCATCTGACCATGCCCTACGCGCAGGCGGCGGCGCTGCTGACAAGCGGCGTCAAGTGGAGCAACGTCTTCCGCGAAACAGTGGACAAGCTCGATAACGACGGCAACTCCACGGGCGAGACCGAGGAGGTTGTGACCGAAGAGGACATGAGCGCTTACTGCCTCGCGGGCGACATCACGGACTACCGCGACGGCACGGTCAGCGTCAAGATGGGCAAGCCCACGGAATCCGAGCTTTCGGCGGCGACCGTCACGGCGCTGGTCGGCCAGAGTATCACGCCGCAACGCGCGGCGGAGCTGAGACCGGTCATCGAGGCGGCAGCGGTGAGCCTGCCGGACAGTGACGCAGCAAAGGCTATCGAGCTGTTCCCCGCGTGGGCATATCCCGTCAGCTACGCCGTCGGCGACCGCGTGGGCGACGCTGGCAAGCTCTACAAGTGCCAGCAGGCGCACACCTCGCAAGAGGGCTGGAACCCCGCCGCAACGCCCGCTATGTGGGTCGTGGTCGACGTGGAGCACGCGGGAACAATGGATGACCCCATTCCCGCTTCTCGCGGCATGGAGTACGAGTACGGCAAGTACTACCTCGACAGCGAGGACGGCAAGACGTACCTGTGCGAGCGCACCGGCGAAGCTGCGGGCGGGAAGATCGTGTTGCAGTATCTGCCGCATGAGCTGGTAGGGCAGTATTTTACGGAGGTTGAGTGATGAAGCTGCTGAAAGCCATCCGCGACGCGGACGCGCTGCGGCCCAACAAACTGAGCACGCCGCGCAAGGCGGAAATCCTTATGGTGCTCGAGCACCGGATCGCCGAGATGATGGGGGCGGAAGCCCCCACCCTCAAGGTGAGCGTGGAGGACGACACCGCGAGCGTCGAGGATATGGAACTGCTGCTGCCGGACGGGCACAACGAGTGCTACCACCTGTATCTGGCCACGCAGCTTGACGCCTACAATCAGGACAGCGCGCTCTACGCCAACGACCACGCCATCGCCAACGAGGCAGTGGCCGACGCTATGGCATGGTGGCGGCGCGAGAACCGCAAAGAAAGCAAGGGTAACTGGAAGGTGTGATGACGAGTGCCGACGACATTTCAGCTGGTGGAGACGACCTTCCCGAACGGAGAAGGCAAAGACACGCAGGAGCAGATCAACGGGGTCTATGATTACCTTTTCGTGCTGCTGGAACAGCTGCGGTATACGCTTTTCAATCTGGATGGGAGCAACATCAACCAGAACGCATTGAGCGAGTTTATCAAGAATATCTCCGAGCCGATCTATGCCAAGATCGAGGACACGGACAAGAATGTAAATGAGCTGTCCATCACGGCGCAGGGGCTGGCAGGACGCATCGGCGACGCCGAGGGAAATATCACGCAGCTGCAGGCGACGGCAAAGGGCTTGCAAGCGAGTATTTCGAGCCTTGACGGCAGCGTGACAAACCTGACGGCGGACGTGAACGGCATCCGCACGACGGTGAGTACGAAGATCGACGCGACGCAGGCGCAAAGCATCTTCGACCAGAGCGCGACCGGCTTCACGCTGGGCGCGATGAGCGGCGAGAGCGGCACAGTCTTCAAGCTCAACTACAACGGCGTGCAGGTGGCGAGCACGGGCAGCATTGACTTGTGCGTGGACGCGGTGAA
>ERZ808292.261-NODE-261-length-14261-cov-6.687456_pt1 | contig 14261 bp, 11 predicted proteins | sample MGYA00521275_ERZ808292 | MGnify/ENA primary metagenome ERZ808292 (study PRJEB31516, sample SAMN03275613) | gut metagenome | biome: mammalia-associated habitat; material: feces | host: Papio cynocephalus | place: Kenya | collected 2012-07-26 ... | reverse complement strand
TCTAAAAAAGATGTAACTTTATTAGCTAGAGGAAAGTGGGCAGAAGAAATTAAAAACAATGGTTTACGTATTAAGAGTCAATTATTTCCGCATACATCTACAACTCGTATACCAGTGATAACGGAATTAAAGCCGGATGATGTATACGATGTAATTTTTGTTGCTATACGTTATACCCAAATTGATTCAATAATAGAAATATTACGCGCAAATAAATCAAAAAATATTGTATTTGTCGGTAATAATACGCGTGCAAATGAGACAGCATCATTACTAAAAGATAAAAATGTTATGTTTGCGTTTTCGCAATCTGCCGGTCATCGTGAAAGTAATAAAGTGGTATCAGTTGATCTTAAAAAAATCACTATAGGCCAATTAGTGGATGCGCCTTCTAATGAAGATTTTATTAAACAAATTTTTGCCAATACAAAATATAAGGTACAATATGAACCTAATATGGGTGATTATCTTCTTTGTCATGCAGCATTTGTAATTCCTGCAGCATTTGCGTGCTATAAGACTGATGGTAATTTAAAGAGAATAAAAAAAGATGTAGTCTATCTTAACAAAATGATTGATGCAAATATTGAAGCATATAAAGCGATAAGGGATGCAGGGCATGAAATATTACCAGATGATGATAAAGAATTTGAAGGTGAAGCATATCAAAAAACATGTTTACGTTTCTTTAAGTTAATGTCTGCTACTGTTCTTGGTAAGATTTGTGTTTCTGATCATGCTATGAATGCCACTGATGAAATGAGTGCTTTAAATAATGATTTAAAAAAATTCTTTGATAAACATAATGCACAGTACCCAACATGGAAAGAACTTGAAAACGAGTGCGAAAAATATTTAAAATAATATTTTATTAATAGGGTAGAGATATGATTTACAAAGTAATAAAATTAGAAGAACTAAAGAAAATAAAACAATATAAGTGGTTTAGACAATTTTCCAATCCGTGTTATGGTTTTAATGTAAAAATGAATGTTACGCGTCTTGTTAATTATACAAAAGAAAATCATCAAAGTTTTTTCATTAATACATTGTATTTATTAACAAGTGCCTTAAATCAAATTGAAGAAATGCGAATGCGTGAAGTAGATGGTGAAATTAGACTTTATGATAAAATTAATCCAACATTTACAGTTATGACGCAAATTGGAATTTATGAAAATGCTGGTTTTGAAATGATTGATAATTACGATGCATTTTATAAAAGAGCAACATCAGTAATCGAAGAAGTGAAAAAACAAACATCAGTTAAAGAAACATATAACGATTCTAAACTTTATAATGATTATTATATTACTTGTATTCCTTGGTTATCGATAGAAGGAATGACCCATCCATTAATTGATAATGACTACGCTTCCCTTTCTTGTCCAAGAATTTGCTGGGATAAATATAGAAAAGAAAATGATAAAATAGTTATGATTTTAAATATAACGGTTAACCATTGTTTTGTTGATGGATATCCATTATCCAAAGCATTTAATTTAATACAAGAATATTTTGATAATTTAATAGGAATAATAAAATAAACTTGTTAAAAACAATTTAAACAAACAAATTAATATTGTTCAAATTTAATTATTTATTTATAATATTATATGAGTTTTTAACAAGGAGTATATTTATGTCAAAAATTATTATTGTTACAGATTCTAACTCTGGTATTTCAAAAGAAGAAGCAGAAAAAATTGGTGTAGTTGTTATACCAATGCCTTTCTTTATTGAAGGTAAAACATATTATGAAGAAATTTCATTGTCTCAAGAACAGTTTTATCAAATGTTAGTAACTGGTAAGAGTATTTCAACATCTCAACCTAGTATTGGTGAAATATGTGCTTTATGGGATAAATTATTAGAAGAGTATGATGAAATTGTTCAAATTCCCATGTCATCAGGTTTATCAATGTCTTGTGAAACTGCTATGTCATTTTCTCAAGAGAAAGAATATCTAGGTAAAGTACATGTAGTTAATAATATGCGCATCTCTGTCACACAAAGACAATCAGTTTATGATGCTTTGAAGTTAGTAAAAGAAGGCAAAACCGGTGCGGAAATTAAAAGCATTCTAGAAAATGATGCTTTAAACTCCTCAATTTATATTACAGTTCAAGATTTGAAATATTTAAAAAAAGGCGGAAGAATTACTCCTGCCGCTGCGGCAATAGGTGCTTTAATGGGCATTAAGCCAGTATTGCAAATTCAAGGTAAAAAACTTGATGCTTTTAAAAAGTGTCGTGGTATGAAAGCAGGAAAATCAATGATGATTTCCGCTGCTAAAAATGATATTAAAAATAGATTTGGTAATGATAACTCTAAAATTCATATTGCGGTTGCTCATTCAAATAATGAAGAAGAAGCAAAGATGTTTTTAGAAGAAATAAAAAAAGAAATTCCTAATGCTAAAGATTATTATATTGATCATTTATCTTTATCAGTTTCATGTCATATTGGTCCTGGATCATTAGCAATTGCTTTATGTAAAGATTTGGAAAAATAAATAAGCGTTTAGATAATAAAATAAGTAGATATCGTGCTATAATTTATTCATCAATGGATGGTGATATTCAATGCGCAAAATTTCTTTAGCAAAAAGAAAGATTAACTTGAATAAACTCATTGATTATGGATTTAATAAAATAGGCGATATCTACTTTTTTAAATGCCATTTACCTAATTTTTCTTTTACTGCTTGTTATTCTTTAATAGGTAATGAATTAGAATGTCATTTAATAGATGATGAATTTAACGAAGATTATGAACTAGTTGATGTTACTAATATTCCTAGTGGTTATGTAAAATTAGTTAACGAAGAATATGAAAAAGTAACAAATGACATTATTTTAAAGTGTACAGAACAAATTAAAACACAAATGGAACGAATAATTGATTATGTAACTAATCAATACAATGATAATCTTGAATATTTATGGAATAAGTTTCCAAATGATGCAATTATAAGAAGAAAAGATAATAAAAAGTGGTATTGCCTTTTTATGAAAATTAATGCTAAAAAGCTTGGAATAGATAGTGAAAATAGCTTAGATGTTATTGACTTAAGAGGTAATGAAGATAAAATTGCTTTGATTGATAATAAAGTATTTTTTCCAGGATATCATATGAATAAAAAACATTGGTTTACTTTGATTCTTGATGAAAGAATGAATGATGAAGAAATAATTATTTTAATTAATGATAGCTATTTACTAGCAAAATAAATATAAATATAGCAAAAATAACTTAAATTATTAAAAATGGAGACTTATACATGAAAAAAGAAAGAAAAAAAGCAAATAAAAAAAGTAAAAATGTATCACAAAAGAATACTAATCCATTTAAAAAGAAAGTAATTGGTATTTCTTTTATAATTATCTTGCTAGTTGGCTTTGGTATTGCTTTATCAATATTTAATAAGCCAGGTAAGACATATATTAATGAAATGCTAAATTTAAATAGTTCAAAAGTGCAACAAAATTTTGAGGATTTGGGATATGTTAATAGAAATATTCCAAAAAATTATAGCAATGAAGGATTATGTGAAAGATATCCAACATATGGTAAAGCCTTAGATAATATAACTGATGAAGAAAAAGATAATTTAATTGCAGAATCAAACAAACTATTTGCTGATGAAGGAAATTATGATGCGATTGACAAAGATGGAAATTATTTGCTTAATGGAGAAAAAACAAGACAAAAACTTTATAAACATACTGCAAGCAAAGATATGTATGAAGGAAATGTCGATGATAATGAAAAAGCAATTGTAAGAAAAATTAATGTCAACCCAACAAAATGGCGTAATTACATAACGGGATTATATGCTGCGCCTGGAGAAGTCGTAAAAGTCGAGATATCGAGTAGTGACCTAGAAAAAATCGGTTCATTAAAAGTAATTGTTGGTCAAGTTACTCATAGAAATTATCGAAATAATATTGGAAAATTAACGCGAAATGCTTATTATCGTCTACCTATAATTGCTAATACAATTAATATAACAAGTACAACTGCTTATGTAGGTAATCCTTTAGGAGGACCAATATATATTTATCCAGAAAAACATGATGTTTTTAGTGTGACTATTTCAGGAGCGGTTGAGTATCCAACTTATATTCATGGTTATACCACTCGCGAACAATTTGAGCATATGAAAACATTATCTGCTCCTTATTATGATTTTGAAATTTGGGATCAAGGAGTTCGACATTCTGGCCCAAAAAGTAGAGCAAATTTTGATTATGATAATTTATTAAAAGTGGGAGATTTATGGGAAAAGATATGCCGAACATCATTAAAAGTACCAACTAATTCAAGTGCCGAAGCGGGTGTTGGCTATATCTATGACCCGTATGTTATGGCAGGAGAAGCCGTAGCTTTAGTAGGTGGAAAAATTGCGGTTAATGCTCCGCTTTATTGGATGAGTGGCGCTTTAAACTATGAAAACATGGTAAAAAACGGCTTTTGGGGTACAATTCATGAATTTAACCACCATTTCCAAAATTATGGTATGGAAGGAGCATCAACTAATGAAGTAACAAATAATGCCACAAATCTATTATCATATGTTTTATATACTGATATTTCTTCGATGCGTAGTGAAGACGATAATACTCTTACCGGTTGGAATAGATATACCGACCCATCAAGAAGTTTAAGAGAAACTTTAAATAACTATGGAAGTGGAAGTAAAGGCTTAAATACTTATGCCGATATTATTCATTCATTTGGTGTTGATAAGTTTATTGAAGCAACAAGATTAGATGCTAAAAAATATACACCAACATCTTGGTATGAAGCATTATGTAAAGCAACAGGTTATGATATGACTTATTATTTTGAAAATATATTGGGCTTAACTATTGATGAAGATGTTAAAAGCAAATATAACAATGGCTCACTTCAAACTTTTGTTCCAGTTGCTTCATTATATCAAACGGGTAGAAATTATTTTGTTAATGATGAAGAAGTAAGTATTGAAACTGTTCGACCTTTTTTAATTGAAAGAGAAAAAGATTTTATTTTAGATTTTGATAAATACTTATATATTCCCAAAGATTTTACTTTTAAAATCAAAAACATAACTCAACCTTCAAATGGTTCATTAACTAAAATTAGTGATAATAAATATAAATATGTAACAAATGATTATTCTAACTATAGTGGAACATTTAAAGTTACTATTGAATTATTAAATCCTTCTATTAAAACAAAAGATGTAACATTATCTATTAACTTAGGATTTAAATATCCTTTACCAGAACAAACTTTATATACTTATGAAAGTAGAATTTATAACACTCCAGATGAAGCGTTAAACGCTAATTTTGAAGGGTATATCGAAAAAGTTGATTTTAATGTTGGCTCAACATTTATGAATGGAATTTCCGCGAATAAGATAGGGTATGTACGTGGTAAAATTTTAATTCCAGAAGATGGAACATATACTTTTTGTTTACGAGCGGGTCGCGGTAATCACGCCTTATATATTTCATTAGATAATAAAGAATATGAAAAGAAAATCGAATTTTCTGGAGATAAAGGTGGATTTGATTTAAATGAAGATCATACTTTTGCTATTAATGCTAAAAAAGGCGATTTAATATGGTATAAACAAGTAACTATTTCTAATAATCATCCGGATGCTTTTACTGAATTAGGGTGGACCAATAATGATCAAGCACCAAAAACGATTGGTAAAGATTATTTGTACCATATGAACGCCATTATAACAGACTATTCATTTAATTCGGATGTCGTTTACCCTTATACATATAATGAAAACTTAGTGTTTTATAAGACTAATCCTAATAATCAACGAATTATATCGTTTAATCAAGGTGAGTGGAATGATGACACTAAAATAGAAAATATATTAGATGGGAATGATAACACATTTTATCATTCAAAACAAAACAATTTTGTATCAAATGATAATCCTTTTGAACTTGTATTAGATTTAGGCGAAGAAAAGGTATGGAACACAATTAAATTCGTAGGAAGAAAAACAGGAGTCAATCACATACCAGTTACATTTAAAATATATGGTAGCAATGATAATAATGTCTATGATTTGGTTGATGAGTTTAGTGGTTTAAAGCCAAGTGGTATTGAAGTTTCTACCCAATTTAAAACAAGTAGTTTTAGATATGTAAAATTAGTGGTTACTGATACGAGTTTAACAACGGGTAACAAATATGTTTGTATGTCTAGAATTGATTTTTCTTATGAATTAGATGGCAATAATCTATCTTGTAATACTTTAAATTATTACGGAAAATGGTCGGTTGAAAATAATGTATTATCTAGCTATGGACACGTGGTAAAAGGTAATGGATCATTTGAATTTGATTTAGATAAAGAAACAACTGGCTTAGCAATTTTAGGAACAACAAGTAATAACTTTAGCCTTAAAATCACCATTGATGATAAAACATATGAGGTAGATTCTTCTATTAATGACAATATAATATTTCAAATCGCATTAAATAATTCTAAGAATAAACACACAATAAAAGTGGCTGTGAAATCAGGAGAAATAGCAATTGATTCAATATTTGTTGGTAAATAAAAAAATCAAAACTAGTTAAATTTCTATTTTTGATACTTGAAAGCAATTATTTATAGAATTGTTTACATTAAGTTGCTATAATTGTTTGGATAATATTTTGTTATTACAAAGTATTAGGAGGTTTATTGATGTTAGAACATGCTGTATTATTTTCTTTGACTGCTAATAAAGAATTAGCGGAGAACGTTGCGAATATACTTGGTATTAAAGTTGGTGGCGTATCTGTTAATCATTTTTCTGATGGTGAAATTGTTTGTGAACCATTAGAATCAGTCAGAGATAAAAATTGTTATATTTTACAATCTACTTGTGCACCAGTCACAGAACATTTATTTGAAATATTAATTTTTACTGATGCTTTAAAAAGAGCAAGTGCCAAAACTATTAATTTGATTGTTCCTTATTATGGATATGCTCGTCAAGACCGACAATATAAACCAAGACAGCCAATTACATCTAAGTTAGTTGCGGATTTACTTGTTACTGCGGGTATTCATCGAGTTATTTCTTTTGATTTACATGTCCCACAAATTCAAGGATTCTTTTCTTGCTTAGTAGATGAATTAACAGCAATTCCATTAATTGCTAGTAACTATAAGAAAGAACATCTTGAAAATATTGTTGTTGTCTCTCCAGATCATGGTGGTGTTAATAGAGCCCGTCGTATTGCTGAAAGACTAGACGCTCCACTTGCAATTGTTGATAAAAGAAGACCACAACCTAATGTTGCTGAAGTGATGAATATTGTTGGTGACGTTAAAGGCAAGAATTGTTTAATTATTGATGATATGATTGATACAGGTGGAAGTTGTGCAGTCGCGGCAAAAGCTTTGAAAGCGCATGGTGCTTTATCAGTTAGAGTAGCTTGTATTCATGGAGTATTCTCAGGTCCAGCGCAAGAAAAATTATTTGATGGTAATATTGATGAAGTAATGTGTACTGATTCAATTCCTTTAAAAGAAGAAATGAAAGGCAAAGTTAAAGTATTGTCTTTAGCGCCAATGATCGCAATGACTATTGATCATATTGAAGGAGGAATTCCTCTTTCATCTGTCTATGATCTTTATAATAGTGAAGAAGTATATTAATAAAAATTTTTTCTTACATCTTAAAAAAATTTGTGCTACCATTATTTAGCAACGAGTAACGAAATGTGTAAATCCAGTTGATTGGATTTGCACATTTTTTTGTTAAGGAGGAAATTTATGGAAGACATAAAACAAAACAAGTTAGCAACTGAACCGATTAGAAAATTAATATGGAAGTTAGGATTACCGATGATTATTTCAATGGTTTTGCAAGCATTATACAATGTTGTTGATAGTGCATTTGTCGCTAATATGGAAGGAACTGGCGCAATTGCAAATGAGGCATTAACATATGCATTTCCTATCCAAATTTTAATGATTGCAATAGGTGTAGGAACTGGTGTTGGTATCAATGCTTTATTATCAAAAAGTTTAGGTGAGAAAAATAAAGAAAAAGTAAATGTTATTGCGGGGAATGGAATATTTATTAGTTTAATAATATTTATATTCTTTCTAATTTTTGGTTTATTCTTATCAAAATGGTTTATATCTTTATTTACTAGTGACAAAGAAGTAATTAAAATGGGAGCAAGTTATTTATCAATTTGTTGTTCATTATCACTTGGTTCAATTGGCTTTACCATTTATGAAAGATTTTTACAAGCAACTGGAAATACTTTATTATCCACAATCGCACAAATTTCTGGGGCAGTTATTAATATAGTTTTTGATTATATTTTTATTTACCCACTTAATATGGGCGTAGAAGGAGCGGCTTTAGCAACAGTACTCGGACAATTTGTTTCTTTAATTATTGCTATGCTTTTTCATTATTTAAAAAACAAAGAAATAAGTGGCGATTTAAAATATGTAAAACCTAATTGGAGTATTATTAAAGAAATATATAAAATTGGTTTATCCGCCGCTTTAATGCAAGGACTATTATCAGTTATGATGGCGGGAATGAACGCTATATTGGGATTAGCAAATGTAAATACGACAATTTTAGTGGGTGCATTTGGTATCTACTATAAAATACAACAAATTGCTTTATTTTCTTGCTTTGGTTTATCAAATACGATTATTACAGTATTATCTTTTAATTATGGCTTAGGCAACAAAGAACGTTCAAAAGAAAGTATTAAATATGGTGTAATAGATACTTTAATTGTTTCTTTTGTTATTACGATATTATTTGAAATAATTGCGCGCCCTTTAGCACAACTATTTGCCTTATCTGATACATCTACAGCAGAACTTATAGAAGTTTGTGAAAAAGCAATTAGAATTGCTTCACTTGGTTATATATTTATGGGATTTAGTGTAGCCACTCAAGGGGTATTTCAAGCATTACGCTATTCGTTAAAACCACTTTTTACTGCTTTATTAAGATTAGTAATATTTGTTTTCCCAATTGCTTATTTATTTACTTTATCTACAAATGTCATGAATATTGTTTGGTGGACTTTCCCAATTGCAGAATTATTAACTGCGATTATATCGATGATTTTATTAAAAGAAGTTATCAAAAAGCGCATTAATGTAATGGAAAATTAAATTATTTAATTAATAAAACTTAGTGCTTTTTTAGCAAATAATGAAAAAATAGTGAAAAAATAGTGAAATTTTAATGAAATTTGGAAGTCTACATTCAATAATGATATAATTAATCGAAAGGTCGGTTTCATATGAATAAAGATGAATTATATCCAAACAAAAGTTTAAAAAATATTTGCTACATTAAAAATGTTGTTAATGGTAAGAATGTAATCATTGGTGATTATACTTATTATAACACAACCAAAGATCCACATAATTTTGAAAAAGATTCTATTACTTATCATTATGAGTTTTTAAAAGATAAATTAATAATTGGAAAGTTTTGCTCACTTGGTGAAAATATTAAGTTTTTGATGAATGCTGCAAATCATAATTTTAATGCAATTTCCACATATCCTTTTACTGCAATTTTAAATGATAGCAATAAAATTAACATTAAGCATTTAAATGAACTTCCTAATAAAGGTGACACAGTAATAGGTAATGATGTATGGATTGGTGAAAATGTTACAATTTTACCAGGTATTCATATTGGCGATGGCGCGATTATTGGTGCTAATTCGGTGGTAAGTAAAAATGTAAAGCCATACACTGTTGTTGCGGGTAATCCAATTAAAGAAATTAGAAAAAGATTCACGGATGAACAAATAGAAGTACTTGAAAAGATTAAATGGTGGGACTGGGATATTAATAAAATACTTAACAATTTAGATGTAATTTTGAGTAGTGACATTGATAAGTTAGCTAAAATATAATTAGTATGAAGGAACGAATATGAAAATAGAAATGATAGGATATAACGATACAAAAACTATAGCAATATATGGAAATATTAAAATGTTACCATATTGTATTTTTTCTTTTGCTATATCTATTTTATTGTTAATACCATGTTTAATTTTTCATATTTATGAGCTTTTATTTGTGTTTATATTACCATTTTTATTATTACTTATAATGTTGATTCAATATCTTGTTAATTCAAAAGATAAAACGTTTTTAAAAAACACTAAAACAAAACATAAAATTTGTTTAGAAGATGGTCAACTATATAAAGATGGAAAAAGAATAAAAAACAATGATGATATTAAATTGTATAAATTTAAAAACTTTTTATTTTTAGAATTAAAGTATTCATATTATCGCATTGATAACAATGATTACTTAAGTGGAAGTAGAGAAGAGTTTTTATCTAATGTTTGTTATTTAAATAAGCATTATATTTATTTTGATTTACCAAAAAAATCTAATGATGAAATTATAGATTTACTTTTTAATGACGTTAATTTAGATGGAAAAGAAAGATTGTTTTATTCTAATGATAAAACAAAAATAGCTTATATTTATAAAAACACTTGTGGAAGTTACTCTATTGGTTATGAAACATTAACGATATTTGATGAATATGAAAGAAAATATCTTCATGAGTACGGCGTGTGGGAGCCATCAATAGAAGATAATTTTGCAACATTTTATGAATCAATAGAAGCAGCATATAACGATATAAAAGTAACTATTAAAGATTATATTGAAATGGTTTAAAAAGAAATATGTAAGTTTTGAGATTGCATTAAAATTCTAATCAAAAGTTGCAAGCAATCCCGAATGCAATTATATTTAGATATAGAAAAAGTTATTAGGAAGTGAAAAAAATGGAAACATCATATTGGGCATTATTCTGGGTATCACTTATCTGCGGAATTGGAATATTTGTTTTTATTGTATTAGTTTTTGTTTTCATTAAAAAGGTTTTTCTTAATAAAAAATTTGGAGTTGTTTTATTTATCTTTAGTTTACTTGTTTTACTCTTTTTTGAGACTTCATCAACTGTACTGTTTGTACGTTGTTGTAATGATTATAGTTATGTATCTAATCATACTTACGAAGAAGAGCGAGCAAAAGTTATAGAATACACTTATATAGAAAATGATCCTGATTATAGAGATAAAAAGTATTATCTAAAACCAAAGTTCTATTTAATTGATAAGGATGAATATATTATTTTATATACTAAAAACGTTATAATTGGTGAAACATATCTTATTAGATATTACCCAAATACAAAATTATGTAATGTCATTGAAAAACTAAGTTAAAAACACATAATATTTCTTACCTGTTTTAAATTAAGTAAATGCATATTATTTTTGTATTATACAACATTTATATTTGATATAATGAGTGTAGGAGGAAATTATGAATACATTGATAAAGAATAAAAAAGAGTTTTTTATTGTTATCGGAAGCGTTGCTATGGCTTTAGCTATGATAAATTTAGTATCATATTTTGGACAATCTGCCGCAGATGAAAATGCTATACTTAATTTTATTTACACTGGAGTTATTTTAACAAGTGCAATAATGCTTTTAGTTAGTGGGATTAAAGACAAATACGAGCCAACAGTATTTATTTCTGAAACTCTTCTTGCATCATCAATAATTGTACGATACTTAAGCACTGTATTAAGTGGTGCAACATATTCAGCTGCATTTAGACTTTGTATAGCAATTGCTTATTTGGTATTTTTGGTTTTAACATTTAAAAATGAAAAATATCAAATAGTTAAGAAAGTTTTTACTTATATATTAGGAACTTTATTTTTACTTGATGTAGTAAGTAGTGGCACAATACTTTCAATGGCTAGCTTACTTGTTTTAGTTGGTGGTTTATGTAATTTTAATGGAAAGAAGGAAAATAAAAATGAGAATTAAAAATTTATCTTTAAGTGCTATTTCGTTGGTATTGGCTATATTAGTATTTGTTGTATCCGGAGGACTAATTAATAACGATGCACATGGAATGGGAATTGCTGCAATTTTTGTGGGAGTTGCTATGATTGCCGTAGCGGTATTATCTCTTATTAACTTCATATTTGGTAAAAAAGATACTTTCATGCTAATACCATTGTTAGCTTTATTTGTTACTCTTATGGTTTTCTCAACTGTTGCTACACTTAGTTCCAGTTCTTCATCAATATCTTCTGATGATACAACTATTCTCCAATTAATGATATTTGCTTTAAGTGTTGTTTCATTAGTTTTTGCTACTAAAAATAAAAAATGGGCTAGTATATGCGGTTTAGTAGTTGTTTTATTAACTATTTATTCTTCAGCCGCTTTGATAATTACTAGTTGGGGAAAAATTATTGAAATTAAGCAAGCAACAACAAGTCCAAGTGAAAGCGCAACATTGGCATATCGTATGAGTGCATGTCTTGCGTTAATTCCATTTATGGGTAACTTAATATTCTTATTCTACTATATTTTCAATTTGGTTTTTGGATTAAAAAAAGTAGAAGCAAAAGAAGAACCTAAATCAATAGAAACTACAAATGAAGAAGTAAAAGAAGTTACAAATGAAAAATAATTTATAAAGCTTTAAATTAGGTAATTTAAAAACAATTTTGACTTGTGTTGAAATTGTTTTTTTATGGACAAAAAATTTTGTTTGAGGCATATTAAAAAAAGTATTGATAATTGAAAAAAATAAGCGCTAATGTTAATATTTAGTGAAGACGAAAGGAGAATATCTAGTGCAAACGGCAATGAAAAAAAATAAAATAATAGTCTATGCCGTATGTATATTCTTCTTTTTACTTGCAGGATTTTTTCAACTAATTGATTCAAAACTCCCAGAGTTTTATCATGCACTCTGTGCCTTATTAGCGCACACAATTCTTATTGCTTTAGTTGTTATTTGGCTTTTTTCTCTTGTTCAAAGAATGGTAAGAAAAGACTTAAAATCTTTTTTTGTAATTGTGGCTATTTTAATTTTATTTTTTCTAGTTGTAAGAATGATAAAATACGGACTGACGGAAAGTATTGATACACTAAGCAGATATATGTGGTATTCATATTATGTGCCACAAATGCTTATTCCACCTACATTATTATTGGCAACATTAAGCATCGAAAACACAAAAGGCAAACCATTAAATAAAAAATGGTATTTAGTTTATATACCTGCTTTAATATTACTAACTTTAATCTATACAAATGATTTACATCAATTAGTATTTAAACTTAAATTTAGTGAAAATGAGCTTACGTATAACCATCAAGTGGTATTTTATATAGCATTAAGTTGGGAGATTATTATAACAATTATAAGTTTAATAATGATGATTTTAAAATGTCGTGTATCAGCATGTAAAAAGAAAACCTGGATACCGATTTTAACATTTTTAGTATGTGGTGGTCTATCAACAATGTTTTTTGTCATTAATATATCTGCTTTTAAAATTCCAGAACTTTTATGCTTTACATGTATTATGACCATTGAAAGTTGCATTGGCATTGGACTTATTCCGACTAATAATAATTATCAAGAATATTTTTATCATTCAAAATGCTCAGCATTTATTACTGATAAAGAATTTAATGTAAAATATAAATCAAAAAATGCATTGGACATCAATAAAGAATTACTTGAAACTGCGGTAGAAGATCCTATCATGTTAAATGATAATATTCGTCTTTTAGCAAAAAAAATTCATGGTGGCTATGTCTTTCGATGTGAAGATTTATCATCTATAAATAAAATTAATGCAATACTTGAAGAAACAAATGAGCGTATTTTAGAAGAAAATGATCTTATTGAAGCAGAAAATGAAATTAAAGAACAACAATCTAAAGTTGATGCGCAAAAGAAAATTTATGCTAAAATCGAAAAAATTACTTCTAGCGAATTGAATAGATTGAATACGCTACTATCAGAAATTAAAAAAATAACAAGCAGTGATGATTTTTTAAAAAAGATGCAATTTGCTTGTGTTTTAGGAGCGTATATAAAAAGAAGAAGTAATATCATTATATTAGAAATGAAAAACAATTTAATAGATATTGATGAACTAGCATTATCAATAAATGAGTCTTTGGATTATTTATCTTTATTAGGAGTAGAAGGATCACTTGACTTTAATATTGAAGGAGAATTAAGCGCTAATACTATAGGATATATTTATGACTTTTTTGAAAAGTGTACAGTAAGGTTTTATGATTCACCAATTGCTATAGTTTTTCATATTTCTAATAATCAAAATAATATTAATGTTATGATTGAAAGCGACGCTAAAATTAAAGACGCTATA
>ERZ808292.259-NODE-259-length-14363-cov-4.413335_pt1 | contig 14363 bp, 15 predicted proteins | sample MGYA00521275_ERZ808292 | MGnify/ENA primary metagenome ERZ808292 (study PRJEB31516, sample SAMN03275613) | gut metagenome | biome: mammalia-associated habitat; material: feces | host: Papio cynocephalus | place: Kenya | collected 2012-07-26 ... | reverse complement strand
TACAGATGAAAATGTATCAATAAAAGCAGTTAGAATTATTCAATCATATACATCTATTGTTAATAAGATGGTATGGAGAAAATAAAGTATTTTGTTATGTAACGATGTATAGAAAGAGGAGATATTAATGTCAACTAAAAAGAAAATAATATATGTAATTCCAACATTAGGTACTGGTGGAGCTGAAAAGTTTGTACTAGAATTGGCACATAATATAAATGCTAATTTATTTGATATTAGCATTATATCATTTTACAATCTAAAAGGAAGTACTCACACATATGATTATTTAATAAACAAAAATGTAAAAATTTATTTTTTAGATAAAAAACTAGGATTGGATTTTAGATTGTTTTTCAGATTAAAAAAACTAATTAAAAAATTAAAGCCAGATATTATTCATGCACACTTAGGCAGTCTTATATATCTGTTACCATCTTTTAATAAAAAACAAAAAAAATTTTTCACTATTCATAATACACCTAACAAAGAAGCAAAAGGTTTTCAAAAACTAATTAGGAGTTATTGCTTTAAGCATAAAAAAGTTGTTCCTATTGCTATTAGTAATCAAATAGCAAAAATGACGGAGCAATATTATAAATTAAAAAAAGAAAATATTGTTACCATTTATAATGGAATTTATTTAAGTGAAATGCATAAAGATATTATACAAAGTGAAAATGACAAAAAATTCATCATCATAAATGTCTCTGGTTTTAGACCTGCAAAAGATCATTTGACATTATTAAACGTTTATAATGAATTTCATAAAAAATATAAGAATTCCGAATTATGGCTATTGGGTGATGGTCCCCTAAAAGAAGAGATTATGACTTATATTAAAGGGAGAAGTATTTCTGGAGTTGTATTATTTGGAAATGTTTCAAATGTTTATGATTATTTATTAAAAGCTGATATGTTTTTGCTTACTTCAGTTTACGAGGGCCTTCCTTTATGCTTGCTAGAAGCGTTATCAGTAGGATTACCAATTGTTTCTACAAATGTTGGAGGAATTTGTGATATAATTAAAGACAATTATAATGGCTTATTAGTTGCACCAAAAAATGTTAAGCAAATGGTTGAAAAATGTGAATTATTGGCTGAGAATGTAGACTTGCAAAAACAATTATCAATTAATGCTATAAATAGTTCAAAACAATATAGTATTAAGTCATGTGCTAAACAGCATGAACAAATATATTTAGACAAAGGAGATGCAATGTTATGAAATTTATAAAAAAAATAGCGATATATATTTCTTTTGTTATAAGTTTGTTTTCGATTGTTACATCTGCTTTATTGTTTACACACACCACGGATTATAAATTAGAAAAATTATCTTATAATATTTGCAACTACAATAAAGTATCGTATGATAATTTAAATAGTTCCATTTTATCTATATCTTTTAACGACCATTCAAAAAATTACAAAGATTATTATGTGTTAAATAATAAATTTTATGAAAATAATTTCATAAAAAGTTCAAGATTTATTTCAAACGATTATTATGAAATAACCGAAGCTAATGAAAGTTCAAGTTCATATAAAGTACATTTTATTTCACAAAGTGTATTTTCAAAATATCAAAAAGGACAAAATACATATGTTCTTGATTACGCACAATATGCATTATATAATACATTTGAATTTAAATATTCGAAGGGTATGGATTTTTGCTTTGTTTCAGAAAGCATAGCAAAACAATTGTTAATGAAAAAAGGATATAACATAACAGATGAGAATAAAATTGATTATTACAATAGTTTGTGTGCATCATCTAATAATGAAGGAACTTTATTTACATATCATGCTCCAGATGGCAAAAAATTTAATTTATGTGTTTTGGGTGTTCTTAAATCTAATTATGGTATCGCATATGCTTCTACAAAAAAATCAATTGGGGATGAGAACTTTATTTTAAGTTGGTTACCATTTAAATATCCTAGTTATTTTGATTTCTCATACGAAATAGATTTAAAACTAAATCCATATGGAAATAAAGATACACTTAAGTTTTGTATGAATAATTATTTTGATGAACTTAATTATAAAATACAAATAAAACAATATAATGAAGAAAGTGGGTATAAAGTTAATAATTCATTGACTAATGAATATTACAATATATTTTATACTAGAAACACTAATAATACATTTTATTATGTCGCTTTGCTTACTATATTAATATGTTTTGTTTTATTCTTTATATTTAATTTAATTAGTTTTAAGTTCAATAATAAAAGTATATCAATAGTTCTTGTTAGCTACTTGATATTATTTGCTTGTTATGGGGTTCTAGCCAATTTTATATTTGTTTATCCTTTAACAACTTTAGTATTTTTAGTCTATGCAATAAATTATCTATTTTTAGGAAGGAATCAATTATATGAATTTGTTAACAAAATTGTGGCGAAAATTAAAGCAAAATTTATCAAGTGAAAGTTCTTTATTGTTTGCAACAAAAAGTAAATTAAATATTTTTATCGATGTTATTGCCTTATTGGCTTTTTTTGCAGCGTTTATTAGCATACCATTATGTTCATTTAAAACAGGATTAAATAAACTCACATGGGCATTCACTATTATATTTTTAGTGTTTATGTTAATTAGTATAATGAAGTTTGGAAAATTACAAATAGATAAATTATCATTATCAATAGTCCTTTTTGCGCTTTGGACAATAATTTGTACATTTGTTAACATTAATTTGCATGATAGAATAGTTTTTACTCCTGCTTTATTGTCTATTTTAACTTGTATAATTTACATTTTTATATCGCAAAATAAACAATATAGAGATTTAAGTGTACACATATTATTTATGTCTTCTATTATTTTCATGGGATGCTATATTACTTTGTATTTTAATGAGTTAAAATCATTAAATTTTACTAGATTAGGCGGATATTTTGGAGATATAAATGATATAGCTATATGCTTTGGTTTAGGATTCTCAATTTGTTTATCCTTAATTTTTAATTCGAAAATCAATGTCTTTAAGATAATATTTCTATTTATAATATTGCTTTTATTTGGATTATGTGGATTATCAACAGGATCAAAAATTTTTCTATTAATAGCTATTGTTACATCTTTTTATACTTTAATTAAATTTATGGGCAAAAAACACCTAAAATGGTATTTTTACATATTAATAATACTAGCTCTTATTTTATTAAGTATATTCATTATAAATTTACCGGCGTTTGAAACAATTAAAAAAAGATTGTTGGATTTTTTAAATCCTGTTAATAAAGATAAATCAACATTATTAAGGTTTCAAATGTTTATAGATGGATTTTATATGTTTTTAAGAAGACCATTATTTGGATTTGGAGCATCAGGATACTTTACTAGTTCATCTATAGGTGGATGTTGGTCTCACAATAATTTTTCAGAACTTCTTTGTTCGTATGGAATAATAGGATTTATTTTATTTTATATACCTTATACTCTTGCTATTAAAAGCAAAAAAAACAACAAAAATAAGTATTTGAATGATGTAGGCAGTATTTTAATGATTACATTTATATGTTGTATGTTTACTGTTGCATTAGAAAGTCAAAAAGTGTTTGCATACTCAATACCAATTTTTTATTCTTTATATGATTCTAGTCCGATTATATTATTTGATAAAACAAAATTAAAAAAGGAGAGTAAGTAATATGAAAATTGCAGTTGCAGAAACAGGTTATGTTGGTTTGTCTTTAGCGGTTTTATTATCATAACATAATGAAGTAAAGCCGTAGATGTTATTGAAGACAGAGTTAATAAAATAAATAATAGAATTTCTCCTATTCAAGATGAATATATTGAGAAATATCTAAAAGAAAAAGAACTTAATTTAGTTGCACCTTTAGATGATAAAAAACTTCAAGAAGCTGCTCATAAATTTGCTAGTCTTTTACAAGAAGGAGCAATTAAAGAAGATATTCCAACCTTATTTATAGAGACAACAGAAGCAGAAGCAGTTAAATTATTTGCTAATACATATTTAGCTTTACGTGTTGCATACTTCAATGAATTAGATACATATGCTGAATCAAAGGGATTAAACACAAAATCTATAATAGATGGCGTTTGCTTAGATTCAAGAATTGGTTCATTCTATAATAATCCTTCTTTTGGATATGGTGGTTATTGTTTGCCTAAAGATACTAAACAACTTAAAGCTAATTTTGAACATGTTCCAGAAAATCTTATTAGTGCGATTGTTGCATCAAATTCAACAAGAAAAGATTTTATTGCTGAACAAATATTGGATAAGGCTGGATTTTATGGTACTGACCGAAAACAAGGTATAAATGGTATACCAGGTAATGATGTTGTTGTTGGCATCTATAGATTAACAATGAAATCTAATTCGGATAATTTTAGGCAATCATCAATTCAAGGTGTTATGAAAAGAATTAAAGCTAAAGGAGCAAGTGTTGTTATTTGTGAACCAACACTTAACCAAGATGAATTTTTTGGTAGCAAAGTAATTAAATATTTTGATGAATTTAAAAATATTAGTAATGTAATTGTTGCGAATAGGTACGAGCCACTTTTAGAAAAAGTAAAAGATAAAGTTTACACAAGAGATTTGTTTAAGAGAGATTAGCATTAAATGTCAAAAAATCAAATGATTTAATTAACTATGAATACGTCAAAGAGGCTTCAAAATGAATTGAAAATTTGGCAAATATAGTTAATTGACTGTTGTATAAAAAGTATACAATTGATAACCTTTAAAAACTTTAAAATAGTGGTAACGTTATTGTCACTAATAACTACGAAATGATTTTAAATGAAGTTAAAGATAAAGTACATGCAAAAGATTTATATAAGAAAGGTTAGGTAACTATATGCTATTTAGTATTTTTGTTCCTATATATAATACAGAAAAATATCTGCTTGAATGCCTTAATTCAATTGCAAATCAAACATTTGATGATTATGAGGTAATATTAGTTGACGATGGATCAACTGATAGTAGCGGTAAGATTTGTGATGATTTTTGTGCAACACATAATAAATTTAAAGTTTTTCATAAACAAAACGAAGGAGCTTTAAAAACGAGATTGTTTGGACGAGATAAAGCAATAGGAAAATATTTTGTTTCAATTGATTCTGATGATTATGTTGATACTTATATGCTTGAGATTTTAAAAAATAAGCTAACTGAATTTAATTATCCAGATATAGTTTGTTTTAATATGTATAAAGTTGTAGATGGATTGATTGTTCCCCAAACCATTAGTTTTAAAGAACAAAAAATATATAAAGATGAAAATTTAGCGCAAATATACGAAGAAGCTTTAACAACATATAAATTTAATAGTATGTGCACAAAAATTATTAAAACATCTTTATTAAAAAGTGACAATACGAACTATACTGAAAATTATAGAAATTTAGGTGAAGATATTATAATGTCATTGTTTCCAATTTTTAATGCAAAAGCAATATTATTAATTGAAAATGCTTTATATTTTTATAGGCAAAATACTAATAGTACAACTCATAAGCCAATAGAATTAAAAGATATTGATAAATATAATATGGTTGAACTTATAGAATTGAAACTTGATTATATAAATAAATATAATTTAAAAAGTTATTTGAAAAATCATGTATTAGTTAGCTGTATTAGAAATTTAAAGGAAATTTTTATTAGAAGTGGTTTATATGCTCAAAAACAAAAAAAAATTAAAGACTTTATTGTATACGATTGGAATACATTTTTTCCATATAACTATACAATACATAATATTAAAAAAGATATTAACAAACTTAAAATGACTGATAGATTAGTCGTTAATGCCATAAAATCAAAAAGTGTATTGTTAACTAAATTTGTTCTTTTAATGTATAAAATATTTTATAAAACACAAAAATTTTAGTTGCAAATCTATAAAAAGTTGAAGACTAACAATTATACATTATATGATATATAAAAGTAAAAAAAACATCAAACAAATTTTAAATTATGATGTCTTATGGTATCATATATGTATTGATAATACACTTAACAAAATCATTAAGAAAGGAAAGATTATATATTTTGCTAATATATAATTACAAATAACAAAAAAATATGATGTTTTCTATAATTATACCAGTTTATAACGTGCAAAATTATTTAAAAAGATGCATAGATAGTGTTTTATGCCAAACTTTTTCTGATTTTGAAATTATTCTTATTGATGATGGATCAACAGACAATAGCGGAAATATTTGCGATTGTTATTCAAAAAATGATAAACGTATAAAAACTATACATACTGAGAATTGCGGACCTACACATGCAAGAAAAGTTGGTGCAAATGTTTCTAGCGGAGACTATATTTTATGTTTAGATAGCGATGATACTTTTGTTGAAGAATTTCTTGCATGGGCGGCTGAAGATATTAAAAAAAATCCGTTGGTGCCAGTTTTTGTATATAGTAATAACATTATATATTACAATAGAGTTGATCAAAATATTCTAACATTGTTGCCAGGAATTTATATAGGAAAAGATATGGACACAATTAAACAAAATGCTGTATATGATAGTAACAAAAAGTGGCCTAATTGTGGTTCAATATCATATTCTGTTTGGGGGAAGGTAATAAAAAGAGATGTATTTGTTAAGTGCCAAAATGATGTTGATGATAATACAACTATTGGAGAAGATTTGTTGGTAATTGTTAAAATTATAAATAGTATATCTGCAATTCTTGTGTCTAATCATATTGTTTATAATTATTACATAAACAATAATTCTATTACTCATTCTTTTAAATTTGAACAAATAGAAAAAATACAAAATGCTGTTAGAATATTATATGACGATGTAACCGATAAAAATAAAGCATATGTGTTTGCTTTGTCTAATTTTATGCAACAACTTGGACTGATAATCGATTTATTTAATTATAATAAATATTGTTCGATGCTAAAGATAATAAAAAATAATTATAATCTTTTATGGAATTTTGCTCTTAAAGCAAAGATAAAAAAAGCTAGTTCAAAGACAAAAATTTTATTACTTATATTAAAATGTAGAATGTTTTCTTTGCTTTACTTTTATTCGTTTATAACAAAAAAATATAATGAAAATCATAAATGAAAGGAACTATAAAATAATAATGAAAACGCGACACAAAAAAATAGGAATTATTACAATTTGCGATTATGCAAATTTTGGAAATAGATTGCAAAATTATGCCGTTCAAACAATTTTGTCCCAATATGGTAACGTTGAGACAATTGAATATGACCTTGTAATGAAGTCAAAGCAAAGTTTAAAGCATATATGCAGATGTTGCTATAGAAAAATAATTAGGTCAATCAAAAAAATAAAAAAATATCTTTTTGATCATAAAGGCTTTATAAATCAAAAAAAGAAAGCAATAACATTTAAAAATTTTAATAGGAATATTATATTTTGTCAGACAAATAATAAAATGCTTGAGAGCGAGTTGAACAATAAATATGATTATTTTGCTGTTGGCTCTGACCAAGTATGGAATCCATACTTTGTTAATAAAAAAATTATGTTTTTAAGTTTTGCTGATTCAAGAAAAAAAATAGCTATTGCGCCATCAATTGGAATAACAGAATTAACAAGTGAGCAAATCAATGATTTTAAAGTTGGATTAAAAGATTTTCAAAAATTGTCTTGTAGAGAAGAATCCGGCTCTGAAATCATACGCTCTATAACAAGAGGAGAATGTACGACATTAATTGATCCGACTTTGATGCTTTCAAAAGAACAATGGAATAGAGTTGCAAGAAAGCCATCATTTCATAATGATGATAAATATATATTAATTTATTTTCTTGGAACAATAACTGATGAATATCAGCAAATAATCAATAATATTAGTGATAAGTATTCATTAAAGGTTATAAATATTTACGATAACAAATCGGATTATTATACGTGCGGACCTAGTGAATTCATCTATATGGTTTCGCATTGTACAATAATGTTAACAGATTCTTTTCATGGGTGTATATTTTCTTATATATATGATAAACCTTTTAGAATTTTTGAAAGGAAAACATTAAATATAAAATCAATGAATACAAGGCTTGTTAATCTTATAAAAGTATTGCATCTTGGGGATTTGTTTATTGATAGATCCACTAGTATTGACAATATATTAGATGTTAATTATGACAAATCATATTTGGAGTATGAACAAAAAAAATTCAATGATTATTTAAATGAATGTTTTGAATAGATTAAAGCGTTTTAATGTTTTGTTATAACAATTAATGTCTTACTTATTATAATTTATTTAAAAAATGTTATTTGCAAATTATTTTTAGCAAAAGAGGTGGGAAAATGACAATTACAAATAGTAAACAGCGAAAATTTGGCGTAGTATTACAATATTTTCAAATGGGAATAAGTTTATTAATACAATTGATTTATACACCAGTTATGCTTAAAATTTTAGGCAATAATGAATATGGAATTTATAATGTATCTAATTCCATTATTTCATATTTGTCATTGTTGTCTCTAGGTTTTGGCGCTAGTTATATTAGATTCTATAGCATTTATAAAAAAAATGATGATAAAGATGGCATAAAATCATTAAATGGGATGTATTTAACAGTATTTATTGTTATAGGATTAGTTGCGCTCGTACTAGGATTAATATTATCAAGTAATGTTAAATTATTCTATAATGGAACATATAGTGAATCGGAATTAGAAATAGCTAAAATATTAATGATGTTTTTATCAATTAATTTAGCAATCTCTTTTCCAGCAAGTGTTTTTACTTCTTATATTACAAGTCAAGAAAAATTTATATGGCAAAAGATCATAAATATGGTTACTACTATATTGTCACCAGTTTCAAATATTATATTGCTTTATTGTGGATATGGCTCTATTGGTATGGTTATTGCAACTACATGCATCTCATTTTTAGTAATGTTAACAAACATATGGTTTTGCTTTAACAAACTTAGAATGCAAGTATCTTTTAAAAAATTCGATTGGCATTTGTTAAAAGATATATTTGTATTTTCAATATTTATTGCAATAAATCAAATTATTGATCAAATAAATTGGCAAACTGATAAAGTAATACTTGGAAAAGTTGTTAATGGTACAGCTGTGTCTATATATGCGATTGCATCAAATATAAATTCTATGTATATTAATTTTTCAACAGCGATATCTAGTGTTTTTACACCCAAAATAAATAGAATTGTTGCAGAAAACAAAAATGACGTAAATCAAAAGTTAACTGATTTAATGATAAAAGTTGGTAGGCTCCAGTTTTTTGTTGTTATGTTGATTCTTACGGGCTTTATTTTCTTTGGCCAATACTTTATTTCAATATGGGTTGGTTTAGAGTATTTGGATGCGTATTATGTTGCTCTTTTACTGATTTGTCCAGTGACATTATCGTTAATTCAAAACATTGGAATAGAAATAAGAAGAGCAAAAAACATGCACAAAATTGTTTCACTTTTTATGTTTGCAACAGCAATTTTAAATGTTTGTGTTTCTATTTGGTTTGCACAATTATGGGGAGTAATAGGTGTGGCATTAGGAACAACTATTTCGCTAGTTGTAAATATTATGGTAATAGACATATATTATCAAACAAAGATAAAACTTAATATTGGAAAATTTTATAAGAATATAATATTTGCGCTTCCTTCATTTTTAATTCCGAGTATTTGTGGTATTATTATGATGGTTTATTGGAAACCAACATCAATATATTTGTTTGTTTTACAAATATGCATTTATACTATCATATATTGCGTTTCTGTATTTATGATAGGATTAAATAAAGATGAAAAATTAAAAATAAAAACAGCAGTTAATAAAATTTTGATTAGAAAGAAGGATAAAAATGATAATAATATCTAAACCATACTTAAAAGATTGTGGAGATTTTTCTAGATTAATTTCTGATATTATAGTTAATGACAATGTGCCATATGAACTATATTATGAGGTAAAAACAGAATACAAAAAATATTTAACTTATGAATTGTCTGATGCATTTGTAGTTACATTAATGTTATGGGCAATGGAACGTAATGAAGATATTAGGTGTGAGGCTCCTATAAGTGAAAGATTATATAAACAACTGACTGAATATTTAATTCCTGCAATATCAAAAAATATCAGGCAATATTCTAAAATAAAAATCATTGCAGAAACAGCAAACATTAGATTTAATGGCGATGGAGTTGGCACAGGACTATCATGTGGAGTTGATTCTTTTTATACTATTTTAAAAAACTTAAATCATAGTAAAGACTCTAAATTAAACATAACGCATCTTTGCTATTTTAATGTTGGAGCGTCTGGCGGAGATATGGGAGATGCTGATAATGCTAGACATATTTATCAAGAAAGAATGAAAGAATTTGAGATTGTGTCAAATGAACTTGGATGTAAATTTTTAACTGTTGATTCAAATATGAATGAATTTTTAAAACAAGATCATGAAGCAACACATGTGTTTAGAACACTTAGTGTACCATTGGCTTTACAAAAATTATTTCATTTGTATTATTTTTCATCATCTGCTGAATATAATAAATTTAAATTTGTATGGTTTGACTGTTCATATTATGATTTGCTAAATATGCAGGCTATTTCTAATGATAATTTACGTTTTGAACTTGTTGGCGGAGAAACAACAAGACAGGGAAAAATTGAATTCATTTGTGATAATAAAGTAGTTCAAAATCATTTGAATGTTTGCATAAGAGGAATACATAATGACAATACATGTGTAAAATGCAAAAGAACAATGTTAAATCTTTATATTGTCGGTAAGTTAGATGATTTTAGAAATGTTTTTGATGTTGATGGCTTCTATAAAAATAAATCAAAAAATCTTACTTACGCTGTCAAAAACAAAAAACTAGTTGATATGCCTGAAATAAATTATTTGTTGAAGCAAAAACATATGTTGCCCTTACATAATAGAATATCTGGCACAATATTAAGATTTTTGCATAATGTGTATTTTATGATTAGGCGGATTGTAAAAAAAACATTAAATTTATTTCATTAAAGGAAGGACAAATAAAATAATGCTTAATATGAAGTTATGCACCGGTTGTACTGCTTGTAAGTCAATATGCCCTAAGCAAGCAATTGATATGATTTCTGATAAAGATGGCTTCTTATACCCTACTATAAATAAAGATAAATGCATTAATTGCAAATTATGCGAAAAAGTTTGTCCTTTGGATAAAAAATTTACTCCTATGATTAATAAAGTTTACGCTGCTAAATCATATGATAAAAATGTTATATTATCAAGTTCATCAGGTGGTATATTTTACGAATTATCAAAATATGTATTGAAAAATAATGGCTTTGTTTGTGGAGCGGCTTTCGATGACAATTTTCAAGTTCATCATATAATTATTGATAATATAGAAGAATTGCCTAAATTAATGACTTCAAAATATGTTCAGTCAAGAATCGAAGATTGCTATGTAGAAATAAGAAAGTTATTAAATGATGATAGATTGGTTTTATTTTCAGGTACACCATGCCAAACTAATGGCTTAAAAAGCTATTTAAAAAAAGATTATAGTAATTTAATTTGTATTGATATTATTTGCCATGGAACACCAGCACCTAGAATATGGTCGTATGAATTAAATAAGTATAAAAAATATAACCACTCTCCAGTTAAAAGCATTTGCTTTAGAGATAAAAAAGTATCTTGGAAAGAATATGGATACTCTTGTATGTATGATGATGATTCTAAAAGATATAGTAAGCATCAAAATACAACTTATTCAAAAGCGTTTTTAAATGATTTAGATCTAAGAAAATCTTGTTATTTATGTAAGGCTAAGGGAATAAATAGGGCTTCTGATATAACATTAGGTGATTTTTGGGGATGTGAAAGATTTTCTATATCAATTAATGATGATAAATTAGGACTTTCTATAGTTGTGATTCATACCAACAAAGGATTAGATATAGTAAACAAATTAAAGATTAAATTAGAAGATGTAAATAAAAAAGCAATAGATAATAACCCATCGTATTTTTATAGTTCTTTAGAATATAAAAAAAGAAAAAAATATTTAAACAAAGTAAATGAAGTAAATTATGATGAATTAACAAGCAAAATGATTAACAAAACTTATTTAGATAGATTTGTAAATAAAGTGAAGAGAAAAATTAGAAATTTAGTAAAATAAATTTTTCTTAAATGTAGGACTACAGCAAAATCTTTTAAGAAGGGAAAATGTGTGACAAAAAATGCAATTTGCTCATACCTGAAAAATATGATTATTTTGATAAATCAAAGACCATAAAAAACGCAATTAATAATTTTTGTGAATATGATGTATCTGCTGAATGTTAATGGTAAGTAAATGTCAAAAAATCCGTCAATTTAAAATGAATTAGGACTGTAATATACTTTCAAATGAAGGAGATCAATAAAATGACAAAAGAACAATTTGAAAGAGCAACACAAGAAATAAAAGAGAGAGGTATTAGTACTACTGCATGGTGTAATGAAAATAATGTAAAGCCAAGTTCATTTTATACTATAAAGTGGAAAAATAAGAATAAAGAATTAAAGGTAAGTAAAGCAATTACACCAATAAAAGAAATTGATGATAAATCGTCAACTATTACTTACGTTTAAAAAATTATTTTTTTATCAACAAGGGTTGTTGAAATGGCCTATATTCGCCGAGATGTGTGGCCTGGATTCACTGAAATACAAAAAAATTCAATTAAAATGATCAATTAAACCAAGCAAAATTAACACCTAAAACGATTTTTTATTGCTATAATATTTATGTATGAATAACAAAAGCATTAACAAGAAAAACAAATTAGTAAAGATTACATTACCGCTACTAATTATTCTAGTAGTGGGTTTTGCAGTTATAAAAGTTCATGATAAAAGTAATCAAAATAAAAATGAATCTTTTATTAGTGCTTCTTTATCAAATAACAATTCTAGAAAATATGTAGTTAGTTTAATAATTATTGCTTTACCATATAAGACATCATATTATGAAGGAGAAGTGTTTGATCCTGATGGGATTACTCTAAGAGCAACGTGGAGTGATGGCATTGAAGATGAACTTCGTTCGCCAGATGTTGAATTTGAAGATAAACCAATTCAAAAAGATACTACATCAATTAGAGTAACATATGAAGGCGTTAGCGTGGATATACCAATAGAAGTAGTAAGTGAATGATTTACTAGTTACAAAGTAAAATATGTTATTATAATGTCAAAATAATTAACAATAGATATGAAATAATCCTACAATAGTAACGATTAATAAATTATTATCGGGTATTGTGAAATTTGTAAGATTGTTTAATCATAAATGTACTTCTTGATATAGTATTGAATCATCATATGTTGATGGATTTTACAGATCCAAAAACATTATTGATGATGGTAAATAAGCATAATTGCCTGTTTTCATTTGAACTTTTTTGTTTTATTTTTTATTGATAGTGACTACTGAATTTTAATTTTATAGATTAACTTTATTAAAATAGACTGAGCTTTGTGTTTCCAATAATCACCCCATGAAGTGATTTGTCCAATTTATAGAAATCCATAATTCCTTGCCACAAAAATACTTTGATTGCATTATATAATGGTGTACGTGTTTCAAATAGCTCAATAGGAAACATTCTTAAACTTGTATCAGAGATGGTTTTTGAGTATGTTTTTTTGATGAATTCATCATTAGATATACTATATATACTTGGAATATTTTCATCATATTCAATAGTAATGTTTTGAGGATTGGCAAATTTAATAGTAATTAAATCTAACCAATATCTATCTTTTTCATATGAAATTATTTTTGTCTTTACATCGGTGCAATATTTAAATGAATTGTTTTTATCAAATATTTTTTCATAACAATATGAGTATTCGTTTGGTAAATCCGATATCAGTTTTTTGATTGCTATATTAAGTTTATTGTCGTCATACAACGAATAAAGAGAATTACCATGGGTGCGTTTAATCGGTGTATAATTACTTGTGTCTATGCCATTTTCTGTAAATCTTATAACGCCACTAGATTTGAAATCATCGTTGCAGATATCCCAAATTCTATGAACTTTTGTAATATTCCTTTTTTCAAGTTCCGTGATTGCAAGGCAAAATAATTTATATTCTTTTTTAAAAATATTAAGGTTATTTTTAAACATGTCAAAAGAATAATATTTTCCATTCCAAAGTTTGAAGTCGCATTCAGCAAAAGTTGAAATGACTTGAATTAAATCAACACCAGAATTATTGTTAATGGTAAATTAAAAGTAATCAAAAAGGCTCGTTAAAAAATAAGCAAAAATGCTTATATAAAGAGCTTAAGTAGATTACTTT
>ERZ808292.257-NODE-257-length-14408-cov-4.627604_pt1 | contig 14408 bp, 12 predicted proteins | sample MGYA00521275_ERZ808292 | MGnify/ENA primary metagenome ERZ808292 (study PRJEB31516, sample SAMN03275613) | gut metagenome | biome: mammalia-associated habitat; material: feces | host: Papio cynocephalus | place: Kenya | collected 2012-07-26 ... | reverse complement strand
GAAAGTAGATGGAGCGAAGGGATGTACAAATAAACGTTTCTTGGAGTGAAACATAGTCGTTACTAGAGGATGGAAAGAAATTATGGGAAATGAACGAAAAGATATAAGAGAATTATCTTTAAGATATGCAAAACTTCAAACGCTTATTAATTATGTTAATGTTGACTCATTAAGAGAACAACATAAGAAACAACTAAAGAACAAAGCAGTTGGAATTGACGGAGTTACTAAGGAAGAATATTCAAAGAACCTAGAGGAAAATCTTCAAGACTTAATGAAAAGAATGAGAAACTTCTCGTATCGACCACAAAGTGTAAGAAGAACATATATACCAAAAGGTAATGGAAAATATAGACCATTAGGTATACCAGCATATGAAGATAAGCTTGTCCAAGGTTGTATGGCATATGTACTAAATGAAGTATATGAGCCGAGATTTCTAGATTGCTCATATGGGTTTAGAGAAAATCGAAGTACACATGATGCAATAAAAGAAATCAATCAAACTATCATGACAAGGAAAGTTAATTATATACTTGATTGTGATATCAAAGGATTCTTTGATAATATAGACCAAAGTTGGCTAATTAAGTTTCTTGAAAATGATATTGAAGATAGAAACTTTATTAGATACATAGTAAGATTTCTAAAAGCAGGAATAATGGAAGAAGGAAAGATAATAGAAAGTGATAAAGGAACACCACAAGGTGGATTAATATCACCAATATTAGCAAATGTATATCTCCATTATGTACTAGATTTATGGTTTACTAAAGGCGTAAAAACCAAGTTAAAAGGGGAATCATATTTAGTAAGATATGCAGACGACTTCATATTAATGTTCCAATATGAGAATGAAGCACAAGAAGTCTATGAACTACTAAAAGAAAGAATGGCAAAATTTGGATTAGAACTTGCAGAAGATAAAACAAGAATACTGCCTTTTGGAAGATATAAGGGTACAAATGAGACATTTGATTTTCTAGGTTTCATGCATTATAACGGAAAGACCAAGAATGGAAAGTACACTGTAGGGCACAAAATTAGTAAGAAAAAGAAGAAACAAAAGAAAGCAAATATTAAGAAATGGGTTCTTGATAATCTAAATATCAAAACTGCACCATTATTACAGAAACTAAATGTAAAACTAGTAGGTACATTTAGATATTATGGAATAAATGGAATGTTTGAAGAGTTACTTAAACTTTGGAAATATTGCAAATATCTATGCTTTAAATGGTTGAATCGTAGAAGCCAAAGGAGAAGTTTTAGTTACTTAGATTACCGAAGAATATGGAACTATTATTTAGAGAAACCAAGAACTTATGTAGATATTTGGAATTGGAGAGAAAACTCAAAATCGTATATTTGAAGAGCCGTATGCGGGAAAACTGCACGTACGGTTCCGTGAGGGGCGTTAGACAAACCTTTCATGAATAACTATATTTGAAGGGAGAGTCGAGATGTCTACTCGACAGTAAGTTTATGAAAAGAATTAAAGTTGGAATATATGGAATTGACCACAATCACTGTGCTGCTAAAGTAGCAGAAATGCGTAATTTACCAGATTTATTTGAAATTGTTGGTGTCTATGTAGAAAATGACGAAGTAAAAAATAGAAGAGGACATGATAAGTGTTACGAAGGACTTAAGTTTATGTCGGAAGAAGAATTATTTGCTATTAAAGATGTAGACTTAATGCTTGTTGAACCGGCTGTAGAAAATCTAGTTCCTTTTGCGCAAGTTTGTATCGACAAAGGTTATCATATTCATTTAGATAAGCCAGCAGGAATTAATTTGAATGAATTTAAACATTTATTAATGAGTGCCAAGAAAAAAGAATTAATCATTCAAATGGGATATATGTATCGCTATAATCATGCGATTCAATATGCGATAAACCAAGTTAAAGAAGGATTTGTAGGAAAACCATTTTCAATTGATACCTCTATGTCAACAGGATTAAATGTTGATTTTAAAAAGAGATTAATTTCTTATAATGTTAAATCTCCTTCAATGTATATTTATGGATGCCATATGATTGATTTAATTGTTTCGGTATTAGGTGAACCATTACGTGTTGTGCCATTTAATAAATGTACAAAAGCTGATGGATTAGATTTTGAAGATAGTGGATTTGCTATTTTAGAATATGAATTTGGTGTTGCCACTGTTCGTATCAATAGTTCAGAAATTAATGGTTGGGAAAGAAGAGAATTTACCATTTGTGGTGATAAGGGAACAGTATCAGTTCGTCCAATAGAAAATCCAACTCATATTACTGTTTGTCATAAAGATTATGCTAAATCTTGGTCAAGTTGTAGTAAAGTTGTTGAATTAGAACCACAAGTAGGAAGATACACTGATCAATTTAAACATTTATATAAGATGATTCAAAAAGAAGAATTAAATCCTTATACATATGACCATGAATATATCGTTCATAAATTAACACTTCAAGCGTGTGGTTATGATATAAAGGAGTAAGATGAATGGCTGTTAATGAAAAAAGTACATTAGAAAGTCAAACAAAAACTAATACCATTAAAATAATCTTACTCAGTGTTCTAGTTATGGCTTTATGGGGTTCATTATTTCCATTTGTGCAATGGGGATTTAAAGAATTTGCTTTAAATACAGATTTTGTTCCCGATTTAATTCTATTTGCAGGATTAAGATTCTTGGTAAGTGGATTTATCTTATCTTTGTTTACTATAAAAAATAAAGAATATAAAGCTTTAAAAAAGAAAAACAATATTCTAGGAATTTTATTAGTTGGATTATTCGCTATTATATTTCATTATTCCTTTACTTATATTGGTTTATCAAAAATTAATAGCGCCTCAACAGCGTTACTAAAACAATCTGGAGTATTGGTATTTGTATGTTTTTCTTTCTTGTTTATAAAAGAAGAAAAGTTCTCTATTTTAAAACTACTATCAGCGTTCTTAGGAATTGCTTCGATTGTAGTAGTGAATATGGACGCCTTCCATATTAAATTTGACTTAGGGAGTTTATTAGTAATTGGTGCGAGTTTCTGTACGGTAATATATAATGTTATATATAAGAAATTTTTAAAAGACGTACCCGCATTAGCGGTAACGGGTTATTCGCAATTATTTGGAGGATTAATCTTATTAGTAGTGGGATTATGCTTTGGTGGAAGACTAAGAAATATATCTCTTACCGGAATACTAATATTTGTTTATTTAGTATTAGCAACAATTGTCAGTTATTGGTTATGGTATTCAATTGTCAAAAAATATGATTTGTCTAAACTATTTATTGTAAAGATGTCTGAACCATTATTTGCAGCATTAGTATCAGTGGCATTACCACTAAATAGCAAAATAACGATTGAACATTTATTAGCATTTATCTTAGTAAGTGCCGCGATTGTCTTAAGCAATATACAAATAAAACATAAAGAAAAAAACAAAAATATAGAACAGGCTAAGGAGGAAAAAGTTTATGAAAGCAATGCTAGTCGATGAAAAGAAAAATCTTGTTTGGAGTGAAGTAGATGATCCAGTTTTAGAAGATGATAAGATCATTGTAAAAATTCATGCAGTGGCTTTAAATCGTGCAGATTTACTTCAAAGAGAAGGAAAATATCCTTCACCAGCCGGATGGCCATCTTGGATGGGATTAGAATTAGCAGGTGAAATTATTGAAATGGGCAAAAAGGCTCAAGAAAAAACTAGCTTTAAAATTGGCGATAAAGTTTGTGCTTTAGTTGGCGGCGGAGCTTACGCTACTAAAATTGCTATTCCTTATCAATTAGTTTTACCAATGCCAAAAGGATTAACTTATGAAGAAGCATCGGCAATTCCAGAAGCCTATGTTACTTCTTACTTAAATTTATTTGAAGAAGGCAAACTTCAAAAAGGTCAAACAGTTTATATTGCCGCTGGCGCTAGTGGACTAGCAAGTGCGGCAATACCAATGGCCAAAGCATTTGGAGCAAAAGTTATAACAAGCGTAATGACAGAAGAAGTTAAAGAAAAAATTAAACATCTAAATGCGGATTATGTCATAGTTCAAGAAAAAGAAAGTATTAGTGAAGCCTTCAAACGTTTTGAAGAAGAAGGACATCCAGTTAATGTTGCTATGGATTGCTTAGCCGGAAAAGACTTAGGTGAAGCATTATCTTATATGGCTAGTGGTGGCTATTGGATTCTTATTTCCACTTTAGCGGGTATCACTACGGAAATTCAATTGCGTCCAGTATTAACAAAAGGCTTACATTTAGTGGGCAGCATGTTAAGAAAACGTACAAATGATGAAAAAGAACAACTACTAAAACATTTACAAAGAGATTTCTTTAAATATTTTGAAGATGGATCAATTAAACCAACTATTTATCGTGTGTTAGATATTAGTGAAGTAGAAGAAGCTCACCAATTATTACTAACAAATAAAAATGTTGGAAAAGTTGTTTTAAGAATAATTAAGTAGGTGCGTTTATGAAAAGTAAATTTATGAAAGGTAAAGGATTATTATTTATAACACTTGGTTTAGTTTTAACAAGTTGTGGCATGGAATCTTTTAAAGAAAAAGAAACTCATAACCTTATTTTAAATGCTACAACTAATGGAAGTTTCTATGTTATGAAACAAGGTGAAGTAGTTAATAAAGCTAAACAAGGTGATTTATTATCTGTTAGTTGCGTTAGTGATACGGGCTATAGAGTTAATGAAATCAAAGTTAACGATAAGGTAATTAACGAATCTAGTTTTATTATGCCTAGTAGTGATACTTCAATAAGCGTATCATTTATACCAATTGTTTCTAATATTGAAATTGAAGATTCATTAGGTGGCACAATTACTTCTGATAAAACAAGTGCACAATATGGTGAGTTAGTCACATTAACAATTATTCCAAGTTTCTCTTACTATGGTATTGAAAGATCTTTAGTTGTTAATAAATCAGAAATATATAAAAGTCGAATTTATAGTGAAACAAAAGTTAAATTCTTAATGCCAGATACTGATGTAAAGGTAAGTATGCGTTTTGCAAAAGAAAATCTAAATAGCGGACTTACATTTGGAGACTTTGATGCTCAAATAAAGGCATTTAATACGGAAAAATGGGATTATTCATTAGATGATGCAGAAAATAAGAAAACATCTATTACTCTTTCTGGTAGCGGTGACGCTAATAACAAAAGAGATGCTGGATTTACTTATTTCCACACGGAAGAAAAATATTTCTATTTCTCAACATGTCTTTCTATGAGTGATTATGAAGGAATTACCGCAACTTATGAAAATCGTGTCGGAATATTCTTTGGAGATTATAATAAATTAGCGACTATTGGTTATTATTTTAAGAAATATAGCGCTAATACAAATATGTATATTGGAAGAAAATATGCTTCCTTAAGTTATACAACTGGTGTTAGAACAGTTATTACCGGTTATCAGACAGTAATGGGTGGCCCAAGCGGAAATCCAACTTCAGATAAGTTTAATGGAAATGATGTAAGCCCAAGTTCAGGTGGCTTAACAAATATTAAAAATGAAGATTTTAAAAATACTATTATGCGTATGGGTATGGTGTATGATGGTGTTAACAAAAAGATTCATGTCTTATTAACAGATTTTGCTACGAATTCGCTAGTATATGTAAGAACTATATCTTCTTTAGATACGAAGTGGTTTAGTGTTAATGAAGATGGTTCAGTAAAATTTGGTTTATATGCCGATACAGCATTTACCGCTACATTTAATTTCTTTAATTATGAATTTTCAACTGATAAAGCAGTAATTGAAGAAAAATTCCCAGCAATTAAGGAGGCATAAACAATGAAGTGTAAATTATTTAAAAAAGTTGCTTTGTTCTTATGTTCTTTATTTGTTATTAGTTCTTGTGATAATAACAAAGATACTTCCTGGTTTAAATTCTATAATGGGAATCGTCAAGAATTTAATACTAGCGTCTTTTATGGAAATGTAAAGACCATGCAAGGTGCAGACCCTTCTTTAATATATGTTGAAGAAAAAGAAGGAGATCAAGATAGTGGTTATTATTATGCTTATGTAACTGCCACATCCACAATTAATGCATGGCGCACAAAAGATATGACGCACTGGCAATATTTAGGCGCAGTATTCCGCCCTAACTTAGACGTACATTGGGGCTATTTAAACTTCTGGGCACCAGCGGTTCATTACGATGAAAGTGATGAAACATATTACATGTATTATAGTGCTACATGGAAAAAGCACTCTAATTCTCATTATGTTTCACTTGCTACTTCAAAATCGCCAATGGGACCTTTTAAAGAATATCATAGTGATTCAGAACCATTAATTAATTTTAATAAAATACCAAGTGATCATCCATTATTTGAGTATCATGCTCCAGAAAGTGGAATACCAAATGGTTATTTCTCCGCTATCGATGCTGAACCGTTCTTAGATCCAACGGACAATCAAAAATATTTATTATTCACTCATGATAAAGGTGCTGGGTATTCTAGCTCATCAACATACATTATGAAAATGAATGAATGGTGGGACCCAGATTACAGTAGCGTTACTTGTATTTCACAAACTGGTGTAACATCCATCGGAGGAAGTAATGAAATTGATGAAGGAACCGTTAATGAAGGACCATATATGTTCTATCATGATGGATTATATTATTTAACTTTCTCGGTTAATACTTATCTAGAATCAACTTATCAAGTGCGTCAAGCAGTTGGTAAATCACCAATGGGACCATTTACTAAGATTGATGTTGATAAGGGCGGAACAATTATAACTACCGATGGACTTAATATTTATACTAACTCATCTGGACACCACTCGTTTATTAAAGTGGGAGACCAATTATACATTAGTTATCATACTTTCTTAAATGATAGCGATATTGTTGAAGCAAGAAAAATTCGCTTTGATAAAATATCATTCGTTGTAAATCAAGACGGAATTCCTGTGATTTACGCTAATGGTCCAACTGTTACTTTGCAACCTTTACCTTCCTTAATTAGTGGTTATAAAGATATTGCTTCTGAAGCAGATGTTAAAGCTACTAATGTAGCTAAAGGAAGTAGTGCTTATTGGTTAAATGATGGAACAATCAAAATGCATGAAAATTCTTTAGTGCAAGAAACAATATTTAATAAAGGTAAATCAAAGATAACACTTAATTGGGATGATTATGTTACTTCTAAAGCGATTATGGTATATAACAGTTCGGATTATGATACAAGTTTTACCCAAATAGATAACATTCGTATATTTTATAAAAATGATGGAAAAGAAGGATATATTGATACGGGAAAATTAGTGTTTAATTACGATATTTTCGCGGAAGAAGATTATAAATGTATATTTGTAGGTTCTTCAATTGCTATTGAATATCAAGATATGCTTATTAAACAAATTCAAATCACAGTTTCAAAATCAAAAGGAAATGGTAACATTGCAATTCCTGAGATTACAGTATTAGGAAAGTAGGTGTAAAAAATGAAAAAGAGAAAAAATTTATTATTCATGCCATTTTTATGCTTATTATTAAGTAGCTGTAATTCCGCTAATAATCCATTTGGAAGTTATGATTATAAAAATGAAGATCCAATTCCATCTTCTTTAAAAGATTTTACGAATGCGGATGGATTAACTATTGATGGAGAAAAAGAAAGTGAATATGGAGAAGCGGTGCATCGATTATATTTTAATAATGATCGCACTAGCAAAATTTATATGGATACCTATTTATATTTTGGCAAAGAAGGTATGCATTGCTTCGTGGAAGTAAAAGATAATATTATTGCTTATAATAGTCACCGAAAAGTATATTACAACTCATCAGTCGAATTATTTTTCAATGATATTAATAAAACAAAAATCGATAATCAAACATTACAATATCGTATTGCTGCTGGCGGAAGTTTTACGAAACTATGTGGAGTAAGAAGCGCTAGTACATATACAAGTTCATATTTTGATGGACAATTTGCTACCAAGTTACTTGGCGAATTTAACACAAGAACTTGTGAAGGATTCAATGTTGAATTATTTATTCCTTGGTATGAACTTGGCTTTAATAGTTTAGATGATGTTGATGGTTTAATGGTTTATCCAGCGTATAATCGTGTACCTAGTACAAGTGATAGTGAAACAGCAACATTTAGAATTAGAACAACTAAAAAATTAGCATTCCAAGCGACACCACATACTTGGGTTCCAATTAAAAAAGGCGAAGGAAATAGTCCACAAAATATTACTCCAGATGGCGAATTTTTTGGAGAAAATGATATGTATTTCCCAAATTATGGCTTTGATTTAAGTAATGATAAAGCTGATGGAACTGGTAGTGTGTTGTTAAATTCTAATTCCCAATCATCTATTGCGTTTATTAAAAATTTTACTGGAACAAATTATTATTTTGAAATGTTTATTGACGCAATTGGCGGAAATAAAAGTGATAGCCCAAAAATTGGCTTAACAACATATTTCTTTCAAAATAGATTCACACTTTATGTTAAGAAAAATGAAAAAGGTCGATTTGGTGTAACACAACGCTCTTTAGATAACTTAAGTTGGAACTGGACGGTGGAAAAAGGCGGAACTTACACTAATGAAGATTTTGTTAATCCTAATGATGATTTTGAAAAAAATGGTGTTAAATTAGCGCTTTTCCGTAATGGAGATACATTAGGTTTCTTAGTTAATGATGAATTGTGTTTTGCTAATACTAATGAAATAGTATTAGAAAATAAAACATTTGTTCCGAAAGAACAAATTGAACTACATTCAGTCACGTCGATTGATGATTATGTAGAAGAAAGCATTATTGGAATTTGCTCATATTCGGCAACAGGAAGATTTACGAATTATAAACTTTTAACGGAAGACGAGGCTAATAATAAATTATTTAGCCTTCTAAATAAATAATTAATGGAGGAAACATTATGAAAAAACAAGGTTTATTGATGACAATGTTAATTGCTTTAACAGCATTAACAGGTTGTAATTCTAATGATTCAGGAGAAGATATTTCATTTGACTCAGATGGAAATCTAATGGTATCAAAAGAAGGTACAAAAATTAAAGTATGGGGTTATTGTGATGGCGATGAAAGAACAAGAATGGAGCAATTAGTTAGTGCTTTTAATGAAAAGTACAAAGATTATAATATTAGCGCTAAATTCGTTCCATATGCTGCAAGTGGATGGGAACAAAAAATGAAAACCACTCTTGCTAGTAGACAAGGTCCAGATGTTTTCTTAGCTTCTGACGAATATTATAAGCAATTCGTTACTTTAGGATTTATGGAAAATTTAGATCCTTATATTAATAGTAAATATCCTGAACTTAATATGCAAAGTCAACTTGAAGATATGTTTGAAGGAGGAGTAGGAAGATATAAATACGATCCAGTAACAACAACATCTAATAGTGAAAATGCTCATTATTATGGAATTCCTAAAGGAACCGGCTCAACGGCAATTTATTATAATAAAACATTCTTAGCTAACGCTAATGTTAAAGAAATATCAATTTATGAAAAAGATATTGATGCTTATAATAGCGCTAATAAAACTACATATCCTAAGAAAGCATATTTCAAATATAACGATGGAAAATATTATTTTAATAACAAAATTGAAATGAGTTGGCAAGAATGTGCAGAACTTGCTAATAAATTACAATCCAACCCAAAAAATAAAGCAGCAGGTTGTAAAGAAGGTTTCTTAACGTCATGGTGGTTTAACTATGGTTTCTCTGTCGGTGGAGATTGCATTCAATATTTGGATTCATCAGATTCTAAATATAATGGTGGTTACTATACTTTCACTTTAGCGGACGCTACTGTTAACTATAAAGTAAAAGAAGCGTTAACTGTTAATAATAATTCTTACGAGGTAAACGAAATTATTTCTTATGAAGATAAATTCTTCTTAACTGATGATTTAGCTAATAAATGTGTAGTATTACCTTCTCAACGCCGCGCATTTAGTGAGTATATGTCTTTATCAGGAATAAAAGATAGCAATCACTATTATGCTAGCGAAAAAGGTGTTACCGATATATTCTGGGAAATAGTACCTTATAAACTTGCAGGCGGAAAAGAAGCAGGTATTACCAAAAACAATCAAATCATGCGTAATGAAGTAACAACATTTACTCCAGCAGATAATGAAAAATATGGTAATGCGCAAGTGAAAATTATGAACAAAGGAATTTCTCCTAACCCGGCAAATTTCTCTACTGATGGTCGTGCTGGTTATTTCTCAAATAAACACGTGGCAATGCTTGTTGATGTTCGTTCTTGTGTCCAAGACTTCCGTGATTCAATGGAAGAGGGAAGTTGGGATGTTGCGCCAATGCTAGTTTATAAAGAGTTTGATGAAAACGATAATGTAACAGTTGAAGGTATCAAAGGTGCACATAGTGGCTCAAATGCTTGGTGTGTATGGAGTAAATCACCAATTAAAAATGCTGGTTATTTATTCACAAAATTTGCTACAACTGAAGAAGGACAAAAAATTCTTGCAGAAGCAGGAACAATTATTCCAAATCAAAAATCAATTGCTTCCGAATTAGTTAAAAAAGATGTTAATGAAGGAAAAGATCCACAAAACTTAGAAATATTCATCGATGGTGCGGAATACCAAACTCCAGGTGACTGGTGGTATTTAAAAGATGGTGACTGGATTGATTCGGAAGGTTGCTGGGCAAACTACTTAAATCAAACTGTACGTAACTACCGTAATACATTAGCGGGTTTCTATTCCACTAATGACTATACAGGAACATTTGATAGATTGTTAAAATACACAGAAAAATAAGGATTAACTTTATGGAACAAGTCAAAAAAAAGAAAAATAAGCGAAGGTTAAAAAATGAGTTGACTGGGACACTATTTACTTCTGTCCCAATCATCGGCCTACTTATTTTCACAATTATCCCTTTAGGAATGGCAGTAGTTATGTCGTTTATGAATATGCCTGGTATGAACTTTGAAGGTGCAGAGTTTTATTCATTTAGTGACATATTACATAACTATAAAGTAGTATTTAGCGATGCTTATTTCTATAAGGCACTAAAAAATAACTTCATTTTATTTCTAGAATTACCAATTTCTATTATCTTATCAATTATTATTGCTGAATTGCTTTCCAAGAAAGTAAAATTTACTAAAGCATTCAAAGTAATATTATTTATTCCTTACGTTTGTTCAGTAGCAGCGACAACATTTATGTGGAACTGGTTACTTGATGCCAATTATGGTTTGGTTAATAAAGTGTTTGGCTTAGATATTGCTTGGTTTGCTGATCAAAAATACTTTATTTGGGCAATTATGATTATGGGACTTTGGTCTGTTAGTGGTTACCGTATCTTATTATTTACTGCAGCGATTACTAATGTTAATAATTCATTAAAAGAAGCTGCGCGTATTGATGGAGCAAATCCTCTTCAAGTATTCTTCCATGTTACTATTCCATCAATTACCCCAACAATATTCTATGTATTAGTTATGGGATTAATTGGTATATTCCAAGAATTTACAAGAATTTCCGTTATTAATGCCGGTGGCGAAAAATGTATGACCATTGTCTTCTATATCTTTAATAAAGCATTTAGAGGATCACCACAAATGGGTGTGGCATGTGCCGCTAGTATGATTCTTGCTTTATTTATCTTCTTATTAACTAGATTAAACTTCTGGTTATCGAAAAAGTGGGTGAACTATGATGTTGAGTAATGTAATGCCAAATCAAAGAAGTGTTACCCCAAAAAAGAAGAAAAAATCACATTCTAAAAAAATTAATCTTACGCTTATATATGCTGGATTAATATTTGCTTCGTTAGTAGTAATTCTTCCATTCTTAATTATTGTTATTACTTCATTTAAAACTAAGAGTGATGCTATGTCAGATGCATTTACTATTATTGGTGCAAAAGATGGATTTTCTATTCAAGGTTACAAAGAAGTATTTGCCTATGTTGATAGTAATGGCATTCCACTTATTTTAACAGGATTTCTAAACACAATGCTTGTTTCAGTGGTTCCTACAGTGGTTTCATTATTCTTCTCCGCTCTAGCAGCTTTCGCTTTTGCTAAAATAAAATTTAAATTAAGTAAAACTTTCTTTAATATTTTGATTTTTACAATGATGATTCCTGGTACAATATTATTAGTACCGCATTACCTTATGTATGATTCATTTGGTTGGATTGACACATTCCTTCCATTGATTGTTCCGGGTTTATGGGGAAGTGCTTCAACGATATTCTTCTTAAGACAATTTATGTATGGAATTCCAGATAGCCTTATTGAATCAGCTAAAATGGATGGATTATCATGGTTTACAATTTTCATTAGAATTATTTTACCATTAATCGTTCCAGCATTATTAGCTCAAGGATTATTATCATTTATTGCTCATTACAATGCATATTTAGGACCTTATATTTATATACAAAATCCAGATATGTATACTCTTCAATTAGTAGTGGCAAATTTCAAAGACTTTGCGGGTAAGAACTATCCGGCTATTATGGCTTGTAGTATTTTAACAATCTTACCAATTTTAATTCTTTATGCAATCTTCCAAAATTACTTTGTTGAAGGTATTGCAACAACCGGTATGAAATTATAAGGAGCGTAATTATGGCAACATTAAAATTTATAAATATTAATAAAATTTACGATAACAATGTACAAGCTGTCTTTGACTTTAATTTAGAAGTTCAAGACAAAGAATTCATTGTATTCGTTGGACCTTCTGGATGTGGTAAATCTACCACACTCCGTATGGTCGCAGGACTAGAAGAAATCACTAGTGGAGAACTTTATATTGGTGATACCTTAGTAAATGATTTAGAACCTAAAGATCGTGATATCGCGATGGTTTTCCAAAATTATGCGCTTTATCCTCATATGACTGTTTATGAAAACATGGCATTTAGTCTTCGTCTTAAAAAAGTACCAAAAGAAGAAATTGCTCGCCGTGTTGAAGAAGCCGCAGAAATCTTAGGCTTAACACAATACTTAAATCGTAAACCTAAAGCATTATCGGGTGGACAAAGACAACGTGTAGCTTTAGGTAGAGCCATCGTTAGAAATCCAAAAGTATTCTTAATGGATGAACCATTAAGTAACTTAGATGCTAAGTTACGTGTCCAAATGCGTACGGAAATTGCTAAAATTCATAAACGTGTTGAAGCGACCACAATTTATGTTACTCATGACCAAACTGAAGCCATGACAATGGCAAGTCGTATTGTGGTTATGAAAGATGGTTATATCCAACAAATCGGTACACCAAGAGAAGTATATAATACACCGGCAAATATATTTGTTGGGGGATTTATTGGCTCTCCAGCCATGAACTTCTTTAAAGGTAAATTAGTTAAAAATAATTTTGTTATTAAAGATGAAAACACAAATTCAGAAGTTAAAATTGCTTTAGATAAAGAAAAAACTAATATGTTAAAAAACTTTATCAAAAATAAAGAAATAAGTATTAACGAAAAAATTGAAAAAGAGTTAGAAACTTTAAAAACTGAATATGAACATGATAAAGAATTATTAATTAACCAAGTAATTCCTAGTGATCATAAAAAGAAATTAGAAGCACGTGAAAAACATCTTGAAGAACTTGAAAAAAGATTTAAAGAAAACATGGATGCTTTAACTAATGAACACGAAACACAACTAAACAATTTAGAAGAAGTTGTTTTAGGTGTTCGTCCAGAAGATATTTATATTACTAAAGATATTAATAATAAAAATCCTGGCACAGATATAAACATTGAATGTGATGTATCAGAACTATTAGGTCATGAATTAATTGTTTATGGTTATATTGGCGGACAACGTGTTGTAATTAAGACAAGTTCTGCAAATGAAATTAATCCAGGCAATAAATTAGATTATCAATTTGATATGAATAAAATTCATTTCTTTGATCCGACAACAACAAATAGAATCTAAAAAAGGAGGCCGCTATGAGACTAGCTATATTTGAAACCTTTTCCACGAGTGATGAAGATAGTAGAGATTCATCCTTACATCCAATAAAAGTGAAAACAAATGTGGATAATTGTGCAAAAATTGTTAAAGAATTCTTTGAAAATAATCATTATAATAGTATAAAATATGATAAAGATTATAATGAAATATTTGGTATTCTTGATGAATATGAAACCACAATTCATTTTATTAAAGATCTTGATGGAAAAATTTCTATTGGTGTATCTATTTATGGACCAACACGCCGAGGAAGAACGAGAAATAGAGTGCGTCTCATTTTAAAAAATATGCGGGAGTTATTTAAAAATTACTTATGAAAATAAATTCAATTTATGATGAAAAGTTTGCTAAATTCGGAAAAATAATCAATTATCCATTTACTAAAACTTTAGAAATTTTAAAAACAAAAG
>ERZ808292.253-NODE-253-length-14460-cov-7.048941_pt1 | contig 14460 bp, 8 predicted proteins | sample MGYA00521275_ERZ808292 | MGnify/ENA primary metagenome ERZ808292 (study PRJEB31516, sample SAMN03275613) | gut metagenome | biome: mammalia-associated habitat; material: feces | host: Papio cynocephalus | place: Kenya | collected 2012-07-26 ... | reverse complement strand
AATCACAATTTGTAATTTTTTGTTTATAATACTTTTTTTATTTAATACTAAATAAAAATCATAAAAAGTGTATAATATTCATAAGTGAGGTGTATTTATGAAAAAAAAGATATTCACTATCATTAGTTTTATAATGGCATTTTTAATACCTTTTAGCGTATTTCTAATAGTTTTAAAAGAAAATGGCATTCAACCATTTGGGACATCAACAATTCTATTTGTTGATTCTCAAGGACAATACATCAATTTTTTAGCTTATTATAAAACTATATTCACCTCCAACAATGATTTTTTCTATACATTTGCTAAGCCGCTTGGCGGCGATATGTTATCACTATTTTGCTATTATCTTTTCTCACCATTTAACATTATTTATTTGTTTGTAAGTACGGCAAAATTACCTATTGCACTAAGTATTGTTACTACTTTAAAAATAGGCACTATCGGAGTGACAATGCATGTATTAATGAATCATTTATATAAAGAAAAATATATTTCTAATTTAATATTTAGCGTATCTTACGCCTTAATATCTTATGTTATTGTATATAATTTTAATATTATGTTTTTAGATGCTGTTTTATGGACTCCTTTAATTATTCTAGGAGTAGAAAAAATGTTTGAAGGAAACAAAACAACTTTCTATAGTGTTTTCTTAGCGCTTGCTATTATTTCTAATTACTATACAGGATTTATGATTTGTATATTTGTAGTAATGTTTTTCTTATTTAAACTTTATAGTAATAAATATGAAAAAAGTGTAATAAAAAACTATTATAAACAATTTATTAGTGGCTCATTAGTAGCGGGCGGGCTTTCCACATGTGCTTGGTTAGTAGCGGTATTAAATATGGTAGGATCAAAAACGTCTATTAATAACCGCTCAACATTTACTTTTGATACATTATTTGAATTAAAAGATTTTTTAAAAAACTTTGCTGGTAGTTCTTATAAAGGCATGAACGATATTATTTCTGGCGGTCCATTAGTGTTCATTGGCGTTACTTGTTTAAGTTTAGCCATTATGTATTTTGCTAATAATAAATTTAGCAAAGACGAACGCACTAATGCAGGTGTTGTGGTGGCAATATTTATTTTATGTATGACTTTTAGTGGATTAAATAATTTATTTCATGGTGGATCTGCTCCAGTATGGTTCCCACACCGCTTTGCTTTCTTATTTGACTTTTTCTTAATCTATTTAGCGGCCCGCGAATTAAATAATATTGATGGATTAAAATGTCACCATTTCGTTTTACCTCTTAGTATAATCATCACTATTTATGCAATTTTAGCTATAAACAATGTAGAAACCAATATCGTTTTAGATTTTGTGTTATGTCTAGTTAATCTCTTAATTATTTTCATTATGAAAAACTTTAAAAACAAATATGTCACTATTGCCGGTATGTCTTTAATGCTTATTTGTACCACTATTAATATGAAATCTAATGCATCTAACAATATCTTAGTTAATAAGGAAGAAAAAGAAAATGGTAGTTCTAACTATATTGATTATGAAATATATAAAAATCAATATGAAGAAATATCGAAAGTTATTAATTATGTAAAAGAATATGATGAAAGTGGAGAATTCTACCGCTTAGAAAAAACATTTAACTCATTAGCTACTTATAATTTAGCTAACAATGATTCATTCATGTTTGATTATGCTGGTATTGGTCATTATTCATCTGTAGATAAACTAGATACACGTAATTATATTGGTAATGTATTAGGATTCCACACTAATGGGAATTGGAATTCCTATGGGTTAGGTTCTACACTTACCGCAAATTCATTAATGGGGGTTCGTTATATCATTGATCGTGATCAACAATCAGAAAGTATTATGATTAATAATCGTCACTTTGGCGCTCGTAAATATTTAACAAACATAAAAGATTTTGAAAGTGAAAATGATAACATTCATGTTTTTAAAAACGATTATGCTTTAGGCTTAGGATATTTAGCTTATAATCGTCTTGAAACTAATGGTAGTGCTGGTGTTTATCTTGATGAAGAAAAAACAACATTCCAAAAATACGATATTTTTGAATATCAAAACCATATGTATATGGATTTAACTAATAAAAATTATGGTAATATTTTCTCCCCAATTAATTACGAAGTAACTTATAATAATATTACTAAAATTGATGACCGCCATTACAAACTAAGCAATACCGCTAATCCGGGATATATAACATTTAAACTTACCTTAGATGAGAATGCAAAGAAATATCCTAGTTACTATCATATCTCTCCAGGATTTAGTGAATATATGGCACTATACGAATCTAGTGCTTCAAGTAATAATATTTATTATTTCAATATGTATAACTATGGTATTAATCCTATTAATATTTCTAGTACTACCAAATATTATACTTTAATGTTAAAAGAAAGCCTCATTTGGGATGAAGTTGAAATTATACCATCATTTTATTATGAAAATGTTGATGTTTTAAATAATTATTATCAAGAATTAAAAGCCAATGAATTACAACTTAAAAAAGTTACTTCTTCACATTTAAAAGGAACAGTTATTTATAATGAAGATAAAACTTTATTAACTACTTCTATCCCTTATGCTAAAAATTGGAAAATTAAAATTAATGGAAAAACAGTTAAAACTAGAATAAATCAAAATATTTTTCTTGCCGCAGATTTGAGTAATTTAAATTATCAAAATGGTGATGCATTAAATGTAGATTTATCTTATCAAGCAAATGAATTTACTTTTGCCATAATAATTTCTTTAATTACAATTGCTTATATTTTCCTATATGATTACAAATATTATGAAAAGATTAAAGCAAAATTAGAAACAAATAATAAAAAAGGAAATAAATCAATAGAAAGCATTGAAGAAAACAAACCCGAAGAAAAAGAAATTACAAGCAATAATTAATCATTTTTCTTTAAAATATCTAAAACATGAGAACTTGCACCTAACAATTCTTTTCGTTCGCAGTTTTTAAAATGATATTCTAAAAATATTTTAAACTCTTCATCATCCATTTGATTAAGTGAAGTACGAATATAATCACTTGCTCCATCAGAAGCAATTATTTTAATGCGCTTTAGTCCTAATTTTTTATTGTATTTGTTAATATCTTCTATTCTAACCATAGAATATAAATCATTTTCTTTATTAATCATATGGAAAGAATTATCCACTCTTTGTTCCTTTAAAGAATTAATAATATTATGTTTAATAAATCCATAACTAATAATGGCATATTCATTCATATAATAACTAACAAATATGATGCCACTTTTTTTTGTCACTCTTTTTGCTTCGCTTAAAGCTTGAAGTTTTTCTTCTTCATTCAACAAATGATACATCGGTCCAAACAATAAAGTCACCGAAAAACTTTCATCTTCAAACATTGATAAATCTAAAGCATTTCCTTGATATATTTTCACATTGCTATTTTTCTTTTCAAAAATTTCAATATTATGTTTTACTAATTCTACTGCAGTGACGTCATAGCCCATATTAGCTAAGTAAATACTATAAACTCCAGTCCCTGCACCTAAATCTAAAATGTTTTTATTTTTATCGTTTTTTAAATATTTTTGAATATATTTAATATTTGTTAAAAATTCTACTTGCCCATGGCGAGTCTTTAAGCGATTATCTTCATTAAAATGCGAATAATAATCTTCTAATAATGATATTTTTGTGTTTGTCCTTTGAAAATTCATATTACAACACCTTACCTAATATTAATGCATTTATACTTTCTATATCGCATAATTTAACTATTTCTTCAAAACTAGTAATAACTAGGTTCTTAGTTTGAAAATAAATATTATTAATAATTTTATCTTCTTCATTTTTAGCTTTTAAATAGTTCTTTTCGGATAGTCCTTTATATTGTTCTTCAATAGTGGTAATTAGTAATCTTCGAAAACTAGCTATTAAAGAATCTTCTAGCCAATAAGAATAATGACATTTGCCCTCTTTTTCTAATTTTTTAAAACGAATATAAAGTGGCAATCCATCAATAGGAGAATGCCATATATCCATAAAGGCATAATCAAATTTATTGGCAATATCCATATTTTTATAATATTCAAAAGCATCGCTTTCAATAATTTTTATTTTGTTTTTATTGCTAAACAAAGGCAATATATTCTTTTTGAACAAATTAATAATATTTTTATCATTTTCAATAATCGTTACACTTTCAACATTTTCTTTTTGTGCAACCATATAAGGATAATAACCTAATCCTAGTCCAAATGTTAAAACATCACCATGAGCCTCTTCAATACTTTTTTGCATCGTAACAATTTCATTAGGAGTAATACTCATCCATGTTACATCATCACTTGATATAGCTAAATACGATACATCTTTTTCAAAGAAAGAAACGCTACTTAATTCTTGATAAAATTCACCTTTAAAAGTAATATCTTTATATACAAATGGTTGTAAAGCATGAAATATTTTGTAAAATAGTTTATATTTGCCATATTTTGCTTTTTGCGGTTTAACATTTAAATAATATGGATTATTTTCAATTATTTTTGTGTCCACTAATGCAATCGCGGGTTTAATATAATTGTTAAATAATTCATAATCACTTGCATCTTGTAATTCAATATCAAAAAAGTGCAAAAATTCATAGGCAAATGCTTGTTTTTTATCTTTAGCTAACATGAATTTATTTTTATCAATAAAATCATAATGTTCACAAAATTCTAAAAGCATATTAGCCACTGCTACATTATTTTCTAATGTAGTAAATAAATGATGTAACTTATTTGTATCTTCTTTGTTCAATTTAATTTTCATATTATAATCCTAACTTAATTTTTTTAATATTTTTTGTATTGCTTCATTTAATTCATTATATACTTTTTCATAACGTCCTGTATACCACGGATCTTCAATAAATCCTGGCATATCAACAAATTTTGTAATCATAAATATTTTATGTTTATCATCTTCTTTTACATTACGCATTATATTACGCATGTTATTATCATCCATCACAAATATATAATCAAATTTTTCATAATCAATTCTCGTAATTTGTGTCGAGTAATGTTTACCAATATTAACATTATGCTTTTCTAATACTTCTCTCATAGGTGGATAAATCTCATTACCAATTTCTTCTAATGATGTTGCTCTTGATTCAACATAAAATTTATCTTCTAAATGTTCACTTTTTATTAAATCTTTACAAATAAATTCCGCGGCAACTGAACGACAAATATTACCATGACAAACAAATAACAATTTAAGCATAAAATTCTCCTTTAATACCAAAAAATTATAGCATTTTTAATTTTATTAAACTAGTACGTTTAATAATTCATTTAGTACTTATTAATTTTTATATAAAAATTATTTTAATAATTTTACCAATAAATAACAAAGCGTTTTAATTTATATCTTGCAAGCAATTTGTTACAATCTATTTAAGTGGGGTGTTTTTATGAAAAATTTTATCAAATTCTTATTGTTATTAAGTATTGTTCCTAATTTATTTAATACTAAGGACAATACTCAACAAATCCAAAAAGGTTATGTACTCAATACCCAAAATTCACTATCTTCTCAATATGGAAGAATTCATACAAATAAACAAATTAAATATATAGATAAAACATCTACTAATAATGTTAAAAGAATTAAAAAAGCAACTAGTTTACCATCATCTTACGATGCTAGAAAAGAAGGATATATCACTTCTGTTAAAGACCAAGGTAATGATGGTACATGTTGGGCTTTTGCCGCAAGTGCAGCGAGTGAAGCTAGTTTAATTAAAAATAACGGATTTGATAAGAATTCCATAAATCTATCTGAATTACACCTAGCATATTTTACATATAATAATTCTTATGATGCATTAGGATTATTAACTGGTGATTCCTATAAACTTACAAGTGATTCCTACTTAGATTATGGAGGAATAAACTATAATTCCATGCTATCTTATGCTCGCTGGACTGGTCCTGCTGATGAAGGAAAAAACACTAAATACACTTATAAAAGTAATAATAAAAGTTTTAAGCCTAGTTCTACTAGTGAAGCATATACTTTAACTGAAGCACATTTAAAAGACTGCTATATAATTGATACTAGCGACATATCTTTAATGAAAGAAATGATTTTAGAATATGGAGCAGGTGATTTCGGCTATTACCATGACGAAAACGACCGTTACTTTAACGATACTTATGATTCTTATTGCTATGTCCAATCAGTTAGTACTAGTAGCAATAAATTCAATTGGGCTAATCATGAAGTCACAGTAGTTGGTTGGGATGATAATTTTTCAAAAACAAAATTTAATTCTAAATCTCGTCCAACAAATAATGGCGCTTGGCTAGTGAAAAATAGTTGGGGTAATGATTGGGGAGATAATGGCTATTTTTGGCTTTCTTATGAAGACTCATCAGTAATTGCTGAACCAACTGCCTTTTATTCATTTGAATCTAAAGATAATTATGAAAAAAACTATCAATATGATGGAACAAGCGATTTCTATGCTGAATATAGCGATAATGATAATGAAGGCGGTTATACTGGCGGAGGATATATGGCTAATGTATTTACCGCTCAAGATAATGAAAATGTTGGTGCAGTAACATTTGTTAGTTTTGATGAAGATGTAAAATATGATATTTCTATTTATGATAATGTTACTAATACTCCAACTTCTGGAAAATTAGTTAGTCAAAAAAGTGGTGTCGAAACATATGCAGGATTTCATACCATTGAATTAGACACAATTCCTACTATTAATAAAGGTAACAAATTTGCGGTTGTTGTTCGTTTAACTAACGCATCAAATCCTTCTAAATCAATTACATTAGCTTGTGATGAAAGTTACAACGATACACAAAATGGAATAAATACTGTAAATTCCGCATCTAGTGGACAAAGTTATTTTTCCACAAACGGAACATCATGGACTGATGTAAGTCGAAGTAATAAAATAAATTTTAGAGTTAAAGCGTTAACTACTGGAGACATTGTTGATTTAGAAAGTATTAGTTTTGATAAATCTTCAATTAATCTAGCTGCTGGTGATACATATACCCTTACTCCAACTTTTACTCCATCTAATGCTAAGAACAAAAATCTAACTTGGTCATCAAGTGATACCAATGTTGCCACAGTTAATGATGGTGTAGTTACCGCATTAAATAAGGGAAAAGCAGTTATTACCGCAACAAGTGTGGGAAATAGTTCTATTGCAGCCACTATTGAAGTTAATGTTGAAGCATATAGTTCAGCTTTAATTGATGAAGCAAAAGCCGCTATTGAAAATGCTAAAAACGAATTTAGCGTTACTAGAGAAAATGTTCGTGATTTAACAAATATTAATGAAAAAATAGAGCAAGCTAAAGCAATTGTTTCATCACTATCAGATGAAGAAAAGGCATTAATCGCAGCAGAAATTGAAACTATGTCTTCTTTAGAAAATGCCTATAATTATTTAAATAATTTATGGTATAAAGAAGAAAACATGGATACCACTAACATAACTAAAGAAAATGCTCAAGAATTAGTGGATGCCTACAATAACCTCGATGAAAATACAAAAGCTATTCTTAAGGTGGCCTATTGTGCGAAAAGCAACAGTGAAGAGTCACCGAATATTGAAGATACTATTAACAATATATCTAAGCAATTTATAGATAATAATAATAGCAATTCTACTTTAATTATTATCTTAGTTGGTGCTGTTGCTATTATCGTTATAACTGGTCTAGTTATTGTTTTATTAAAAAAGAAACATAGTATTTAAGTAGAAACATTACGCTTCTACTATCTTAAAATAAAGCGCTTTTATTGTCTTTTCTCTTTATTTTGTTTATTTAGATTTGTATAATACTGTTAATAAATCTTTGGTAATGCAAATCAGCAGTATTTAAAAAATCATTTATATTTTCTAATTTTTTTCTAATAATGTCACTTTACATTATCAAAGAGGAATATTTTATCTTCAATTAAATGTTTTAAGGAGGCTTATTTATGAAGAAAAAAGTATTATCTATATATCTTTTAGTAGCAATATTTGCATTAGCTGGTTGCAACAGCAATTCCACATCAGCTAGTAACAAACCAAGTGTCAGTGCCCCTGATTCGGTTAGCCCTAGCATTCCTGCATCTCCAAGTGTTTCTATTGAACCAAGTGTATCAGCTCAACCTAGCACCTCTAGTTCTGCTTCCAACAGTTCAGCACTCGAGAAAAAAGAAATAACCTCAAAGGAAGTGGCCAATATTATATCTAAAGGGCTTGAAGCGCAAAGTAAAGTGAAAAGCGGAAGTTTAGTAACTGCTTATTCCACGGCAACATATGAATATGGTACTGACAAATATGGCGATTTTACTTTTGTTTCTTCTTATGAAAATACATATTTTGGTCATGACTCCACGAATGCAGTTTATGGTATCACTATAAATAGCAATGGGACATTATCTAGTGCTTATAATCCTAGTGAAGAAAATTTGTATGGACCAAGTTTCTTTACTTATTCTAAAAACTTATATGGCGTCAAAGGATTAATGAGTTATGTTCTTGAAATAATTACCCAAAATGCCAATAAAGACTTTGAAGGATTATCACTTTCTTCTGATTCAAATGTAAAATTCAAAGTTGGTTTAGTCGGCAAGGATTATGCTGATAATCCTACTCTTACTATTGCTGAAATAGAATTTCAAACCAATCAAGATGCTTTTACATCAATAAAGTTTTCTTCTAGCACATATGATAATAAGAGTATTACCGCTAATTACGAAAATGGAACTTATTCAGTAAATGAAGGAGCAACAACCACTAATACTAATTCTATTAGTTATGTTCAAAATGTCGGCGAGAGGACATTGCAAAATCCTTACGATATTGAAACTATGTATTTTGAATCAATTAATTTTGTTGATAACGAAAACAATACAATGACTGATGAGTACTCTTTCCCATCTGGTAGTAGCTTAACATTCAAATTAGGAACTTATGCTCCATCCACCGCTAATAGTGGCATTGACCAAATAAAAGTAACATTGCCTGATGGTGTTACCGGACTTAGTGGGTTCTTTAGCAATAATATATTAACAATTAGTTCATTCCAAGAAGGAGACTATGTTGCAACAATCAAAACAGCTAAAACAAGCAAGACTGTTACTTTCCATGTCACTAAGGCTGTCCCTACATCTATGTATTTAAGTGCTTATACTCTAGAAGGATCTACATATTCATTAAAATCGCTTACAGAAAATCCGTCTTTAGATTTATATGTTAATCAGCCAATATATTTAAAAGCAAACATGAATCCTTACACTGCTTCTCAAGAATTTAGTGCAGAAATAATTGAAGGAGATGCTAGTAAGTCTTCATTAGAAGTTGCCAATATTAGTGTATATGGTAGCGACGTTAAAACATATAGTTTCTCCGCTAATGAAGTTGGAACATATAAAGTAAAAATGTTCTCTTCTGTTTCTAGTAATGTTAGTCAAAATATTACAATTAATGTAAAGGCTGCTCCATCATTTGACTCATTAATTTCCAAAAAATATATACGTTCTTCTAAAGGAGTTAACGGAGTTGAGGTTATTGCAGAAGTTACATTTGCACCCGATGTTTCCAATAATAAAGTTGGTAATGTAACTATAGTTGATAACACTTTAAGCACAAATATGACATTAAAATACGCTTATAACGAAAGCACAAAAACATTTGTTTTATCTCAAAGTGATGATACCCCAGTTACAAATGTTGGCTTATCAATTAGTGCTTCTTATAATTTAATTTTAACAACAGACACCGGAACTTCTACTTACTCATTACAATTAGAAGCGTTTTCATTAGAATCGTTTATGAAACAAACAAACTGGGCAGGTACAACTACTAACAAAGTAATGGTGGGCTTATTCTTCAAAAACGAAGAAAACAAGGTTCAATTTTCAATAACCAAATACGATGAAAACTATGTCGCAATAATTAATGTTCGTGTTGATGCTGATGTTACTATTAGCGAAACAGATGATGGTTACGAAGTAGTACTTGATAGTGCTTCATTAGCACAAATAGTTGCTAACGAGCATGTAGATTCTATCGATAAAATTGTTATTGCTAAAGACTATAAAGGTATTAATGTCACATTATCCGTTGATGGCGTTATAGAAACAGTTAAATTAACATTTGCAAGAGGCTAATAAATAGTCTTAGAAAGGCACAAAATGAAAAAAGCATCATTAGTTATAGTTCCTTTGTTATTAACTATTGCTCTTTCTGGATGTAATAATACTTCCAGCTCAAACTCCAACTCTAATAACTCATCACAAGTTATAAAAGTTAAAAGTTTAAGTGAAGCCATAAATAATACAAAATACTATTGCATAAAAAACATCGGTGAAGATTCACGATATTATAAAGAAATCTATACAAATAACTTTTACTACAATGGTTTTAACGGGAGTGGGTATATTGTACCTGCTTCTGATTCTAATTATGTTCATCAATTAATAACCACAAATGATTTGGAAAGTGATACATTATTACAACATATGAATGTATATGGTAGAACTGGCTATTCCAATCAGTTTGAAGCATACACGCTTAATAATCTTAATTATATACTTAAGTATTACGCTTCCTCATTTGAAAAATTTGATGATTTTACTTATAAATCTACTGATAGTAAATTATGCCGCGCTGTTGCAGATTTTTTCGAGTCAAAAATGCTTAGATATTCTAATAATATTACCATAACTATTGGTAAAAATGGTAGATTAAACAATTTATACATCTATGAAAATGACTATCCATTAAGTGAGTCTGAATATATATTGCTTAATAGAGAAGACATTTACTTTTATAACGAATGGGTTCAAAATGGTTCAAAATTTGATGAACGCATTTACGATTATAAAATTCTAGCAGATAATAGTCAAAAAGCAACATCACTTTATGAAGATGATTGTGTCAGTTTTGATGCAATTGTAACCGCTATTGATGATAATGGCGATGTATATGTTGCAAATGCTGATAATGATACAGGAAATATTGGTATTTGTATTAAAGATGTGAAAGAAAAGAAATTCAAGGTTAGTGACAAAGTACGAGTTAATACAACCATTAAGACAAAAAATAATGTTGTCTATGGTATTAACGGGAGCATTCAATTTGTTTCTGAATGTAAACATATTCCAGAATTTTCCGAAGAAAGTATTGCCGATTTATATGGGGGCGGGAATTATGCCTATAACTTTTTTAGTAGATATTCTTACTTTAATGGATCTCTATATACTACATATGCTTATGTTAGTAGTATGCCAGAACAATTAAGTACAAATGGAGATACTATTATAAAAGCAGTATTTCCAAATATTTCTAATTCAAAGTCCTTATTTTATTTGGATGTTGTGATTCCTAATTATCTTTCAACAGACACTAAAACAAAATTACTTAATGAATTTAAAAATGCCGGAAGATTTGGTGAAGATAATTCTTATGAAATTTGCTTAGAAAGAGTTATTGTTCAAAATGACAACGATTCCCAAAATGATATCGTTTTGAAAATTGTACCTAGTACTACAATTTTTAGAAAATTAAGTGTTTCAGAAAAAATCGAACAATATACAAATATTGCGAATTTTCCTCTAATTAATAAAAATACAAGTGTTGTTTCATACAAATTTGGAGAAGGAACTGATTATAACATTGAAGAACAATACGCTATTAGTAGTAAAAATAACATGAATGGATTATTTATTGGTCAACTAGATATCAGTGAAAATCAATATAAAGCTTATATTATTAACCTTTCCTCTATTCCATTAAGTAAATATGATGAAGTTAAAGATTCATATGGCTTTAGACATGTTATCTTTAAAAATGATGGCATGGTCTTTGATGTTTTGTATCTATCTAGCAATATAACTGGACAACAAAGCCAATTAAGCATGTGGATTTATAAGTCCGATGATATTATTCAAATGCCAAATATTGCAAAAGCAGTAAGCAATAAAATAAGCTGGTTTAATGCCAATGATTTTTTGAAATTAGCTGGTACTTATGATGCTGATTATACAATTTATGAACTTGATAATTACGCTAACACAATGTATGATGAACCACTTATTTGTGTGACTTTAGATTTAAATCGCAATGTTTCAGAAGATTATAAGCGAGCATTAGTGCAAGAATTAGGATATTCGCAATATAAAGAAAATAATAAAATTTATACTTACATATCTAGAGGACAAACCCATTATGTATTTACAAAAAATAACAACCAATATGTTGATATTGCTTGTTATCATACTAGTGACTATACATATTATGGACATGAATCGTTTGAATATCGTCTTGAAGTTCTTATTTATAGAGGCGATAGTCCTATTAAAATACTAAATTATACCAACCTCGATTCATTAATTAGTTTATATACTAATATTGATCCATCACTTGGCTATAATGTTACTTTGCCAAGTGATGCAAAAGTGGAGATTTGGGCTAAAGCGCATGAAGATTCAGTCAACACATTACTAAATTATGGATTTGGATACCGTAACGAGGCATTTATTTATACTAAAAACGTAGAAGAAGCCTACAATTCATTAAAAGATTCTATTAGCAAGGCTAATTATATAGTATCTAATGAATATACTAGTAGTATACTATACAAGAAAACTATCAGTGGACAATTATACAATATTTTTATCATGAAAGAACCAGAAAAAGGTTATGTACGTATTATGAATGATTCTGGCGGACTAAGTTTCTATAAATAAAATATAATACGAGGCAACTATTTGCCTCTTTTTTAATGAGCATTTGATATAACTTTCTGTTATCGAAATGTTATAATAAATTATATTGGAGGAAATAATTATGCAAATTAATAAAGATACTTATTATGTGGGAGTAAATGACCACAATATCGATTTATTTGAAGGACAATATGTTGTTAAAAACGGAATTAGTTATAATTCTTATGTCATCATGGATGAAAAAATTGTTATTATGGACACAGTAGATAAAAACTTTGCTTCTACTTGGATTGAAAATATAAAGGATGTTTTAAAAGATAAAACACCTGATTACCTAGTTGTACAACACATGGAACCAGATCATTCCGCTAATATCATGAAATTAGTGGAAATCTATCCTAATATTACTGTTATTGGAAATGCTAAAACTTTTGTAATGATTAAACAATTCTTTAATAAAGATATTTCTAATACTTTAGTTGTTAAAGATGGAGAAGAATTAAATATTGGAAAACATACTTTAAAATTCATCTTTGCTCCAATGGTTCATTGGCCAGAAGTAATGGTAACTTATGATTCTTACACTAAAATATTATTTACCGCAGATGGATTTGGTAAATTTGGCGCTTTAGACGTTGAAGAAGATTGGGCTGATGAAGCAAGAAGATATTACATCGGAATTGTCGGTAAATATGGCTTACAAGTACAGATGTTATTAAAGAAAGCCGCTAGTTTAGATATTGAAATGATTTGTCCTTTGCATGGTCCAGTACTAAAAGATAATCTTAGTTACTATTTAGGCTTATACAATGCTTGGTCAAGTTATACTCCAGAAGATAATGATATTTTTATTGTTTATAATTCCATTTATGGAAATACTAAAAACGCTGTTAATAGACTTGTTGAATTATTAAGCGTAGTAGGTATTAAAGCAAAAGCCAAAGATTTAGCACGCACTGATTTATCTTACGCTATTTCAGAAAGTTTTAAACATAAAACATTAGTAATTGCTACACCAACATATAATAATGGTTTGTTTCCATTCACTAAGACATTTATTGATGGATTATTAGAAAGAAACTTTCAAAATCATAATATTGCCATTATTGAAAATGGTTCTTGGGCTCCAATGGCCGCAAAGCTTATTAAGGATGCTTTTGCTAATTCTAAAAATATAACATTTATTGAACCAATTGTTACTATTAAATCAAGTTTAAATGAAGAAAGTACCGCAAAACTATGTTCTTTAGTGGATGCTTTAAAAGATATTAAGTAAAATTTTATTTTAATTTTTAGTGAGAAATTTGCATAATACACCAAATAATCCATTTTATTATTGTCTTTTAATTAATTTTAACTATTAATTATTATATTTTAGGTCGAGTTTGTTGAATAATTCTTCGAATAAAAAAGTGGGGTAAAAGTGGAGTGGAAATGGGTATAAAACTTATTTGTTAACTTAATTTGACCTTTTTCAATACAATAAAGCCGAAAAAGGCAATAATAGCCATTACTACAGCACTCTCTAATTCTCATTTAGATGCTATATATGGTTGAACACTGACAGGTACAAATAATAATGACTTTATCACTTAAATAAAATATCTTTTGGTAAAAAAACTATATTGCATAGCACTTAATATAATTCATATTTATTAATAACCTTTAATGCCATTTAACCATTCATTATTATTTTTCAAGTTCGCAGTTTT
>ERZ808292.252-NODE-252-length-14525-cov-4.481133_pt1 | contig 14525 bp, 9 predicted proteins | sample MGYA00521275_ERZ808292 | MGnify/ENA primary metagenome ERZ808292 (study PRJEB31516, sample SAMN03275613) | gut metagenome | biome: mammalia-associated habitat; material: feces | host: Papio cynocephalus | place: Kenya | collected 2012-07-26 ... | reverse complement strand
GGTGCATGAAATGAACCTCTTTGTTGTGCCCTCGGCACAATGACGGGTGCGAGGACGTTGCGTGAGCGTCATGTGCATCCGTGTCAATCTGGGATCCGTGGGAGAAAAAGCAGGTCGAGAAATTGGTCACATCCCATCATCTTCCATTTCGCTTAGATTGACGCAAGGATTTTCGCATTGGCATCATCCACTTCCGACGATTGGATGGAGCGGAGATATATCTGTGTGGTAGTCACAGAATTGTGCCCCAGCGCCTCGCTGATGACAGAAATAGCGACATGACTGTCTCTTGCCGCAGTAGCCCACGAATGGCGTGCGACATAGAGTGTCAGTTTGCCCGGTATGCTCATCTTCGCGCCTACCTTTTTCAGATGGTATGCCATGCGCGCCTCGGCATTGTGGTATAAGCGCAGTTCATCCTGACTTTTGTCTTGCACCGTCCTGTTTTTTCGTTGGATATTGCTTGTAAGAAACGGAAAGAGATAAGGAGAGGAGGCCGTCTCGGCTTGGTACTTATCGGCGATATCCTGCATGACTTTCTCCCACCGGACAGAAAGGCGTTGTCCCGTCTTGCTACGCGTATAAGTGATGTACCCATCCCTGAGGTCAGCCTTGCGCAGATGCGCCAAGTCAACAAAAGAGATGCCACGCAAGTAGAAAGACATCAAGAAAGCGTCTCTTGCCAATTCTTGTTTGGGAGTGAGCTTATTGGCATCATCCGTCACATGCCAATGCTTGACGCTGCTGACGGAAGCTGCAGGAAGGGCCCGCTTACGGGTCTTGGCGATGCCTGTATAGACACTCTTGAAAGGACACTGTTGCGGGGCCGGTGTCAAACCTTTTGCTACGGCTTTGTTGTAGGTGGCACGAAGGATGCGGAGATAGAAGGAACGGGTATTGGCGCATACCTTTGCCACATTCTTGAGGTAAGCCTCGTAGGAGCTCATCTCATCCGCATCCATCTCTTGGAACGAAATGTCCCGGTTGTCCCGGTAGCTCATAAAGCTGTTGAGAGTAGCCTTGTAATGCTGCATGGTGCGAAGTTGCCCGTTCTTGAGCAACAGGGCGATGAGGAGGTTCATGAACTGGAATAACGACTCGGAAGTTTTCTTGTTTCTGGCCATAATGATTGAGTATTTACGGTGATTATAAAATAGGATAAGGACACCCCTGTCTCCGTTCAAGAAACAAAGATGCCCCTACATATAGATAGGCGGGTCCTATAAATTACGGTCCTTCCGGAATTTGGAGTGGAGAGACCTTTGTGTTGGGTTGGAATGTAAACCGATATAAACCCCAGGGGAGCGGGAAGCCCTGACGGGCTCATGCTGCTGTTTGCGGCCTTGGCCTTGTGAGCAAGCTCACGGCCCATGCCGCAAACAGCAGCATGGCGGCTCTCGCCGCCTTCCCGCGCCCCTGGCCATAAACCAAATGAAACCGCTCACGCAGTGGGAGTGTAAACTGGTTAAACAGCTCACGCAGTAGGGCTGCAAACTGATTAAACCGCTCACGCATGTCTCGCACGATGTGCTGCTCACACTCCGTGGGCAGGGACCGATGAATGGCGTGAGCGGTTTAACTGGGTTTATTGCCAGCCTTTGAGGGGAATAGCCTGCGATCGTCCTAACCGATTGCCGGCCTGAAAGGCCAGTGAGTACATAGCCCCGGGCAAGCGAAGCGGCACCCTGGGAAAATAAACGAGCGTGGGCCTGCGCTCTGTAAGGGCAAAAGTATTAAATATCAGTAAGTTATGCGGCTATACTTTTACCCTTACAGGGCGCAGACTCACGCGTGCATCCATACCCAGGGCGCCGCTTCGCTTGCCCGGGGCTATGTACTCACTGGGCATTCTTGCTGACGCAAGCGACAAAGTCGAGCGCAGCCCCACCCTACCGCCGCAACTTCTCACGGAAGCTGTTGCTGCGGCTGAGGTAAGTCATCAGCAAGAGCACGCTGGCAAACGCCACACCGAGCGACACCAGATAAGCCACGCCGGCAAACGAGTCGTAGAGGCCATGGAGCAAGGCAGGCACGGCGAGCGCCAGCGCATAGAGCGACTTGCGATAGCGCGGATAGAGATTGGCAAAGCCCACGAAGTAGCCACAGATGCCACCCCACAGGGCGTGAAGGAAAGGCAGCGACGTCAGTCGTGCGATGTTGAGCAGGAAGGCAGTGGTGTAGTCGGCTTGCACGTTGACCGTGGTCTGATACTCCACACCCTCAAACACACCGAAGGCGATGCCCGACATGAGGCCGTAATAGACCAGCGTCTGGGGCAACAGGGGCTCGCGGGCGCGGCGCACAAGAAACAGGAGGGGCGTCATCTTGACAAACTCCTCCGTGAGGCCCACACCGAGCACATAGCCCACGATGTTGACCGGGAAAGCCATGCGGGTGAAGAAATAGAAAAAGTTGAGTTGGTTGAGACCGGAGAAAATGACAAACACCACCACCTGCGTGAGGAAGAAGACGCTGACCGTGGTCTTGACGTTGACCTGGCGCGTGCGGAAGAAAGCATAGAAAAACAGTCCCCAGACAACCGCAAAATAGAGCGACACGGCATAGAACACCAGCAGTCCGCCGATGGGCAGCAACATCAGCACCGACAGCGAAAGACCCACGATGGCGAGCACCAGCAGCCGCTTGTCGTCGAGCCAATGGTGACGGGCCATATCATCCTTGGGAAAGATAAACTCCGACCCGATGGCACGAAGCTGTTGGCCCAGTGTGCCGCGATGCCTCACCTGCGGATGGAAGCCCCGCTCGCCGAGCAGTTCGCCCACCGTGGCCATGCGCCCCGTGCCGGCATCGCGCGCCTTGTCATGGGCCAAGAGGATGCCCTGTTCCACATACCCGGCCACCACCGTCTCATCATAGGGGCCATACTCGTGATTGTTTCTGATGATGTAAATCATTTCATAAAAATCATTAATCCTCGTAACCTTTTGCACTCCCATTCGTCTGAAAAGGTGAACAAACGAAAAGAGAGAAGGGATATTATGTGGAAAAATGTTTTGAAAGGCACTGCTGTGCTGACAGCGCTGATGGCAATCTTAGGAGCCTTAGGCATGGTCGCCGTCAACCGAGAGTTGAAAAAATCGTTTCAGCATCCGCTTGACGACGACGATGTGATGTAGCCCTTAGCTATGCTTACGCGAGAAGATGCTCATGTTGTCGGAAGCCTTGAACACCACCTTTTCACGGGCTTCGATGGTGATCTTCTCTCCCGTCTGGGGGTTGAAGCCTTGGCGCTCAGCCACCTGCTTCACGGCAAAACGCCCGAAGTCGGGGATGGCCAGTTCACGGTCACCCTCGGTGAGGTTGTCTGCGATGACGCCGAGCACGGCGTTGACATACTTGGCGGCGTCGCCCTTGGTGAGCTCGGCACGCTCTGCTACTGCTGCAATGAGTTGTGTTCTGTTCATTTCTTTATGTTTTTTGGATGGGCGCCTGTTGTCGCCCGTGATTCTTGTCAATTAGGGTTACCGGGGTGCGTCGTGGCGCAGGTGTCACACGTTCTCCTGGTCTTCTGCCGAAGTCTCCATGATGGAGGCGGCAATGCCGTCGGCACTCTGCACGATGCAGCACAGGGGATGAAGGGTGCGCGCCGTGTCGTAGCATCGCTGGTCCTCATAGGAGTTCATGTTGATGCCCCACGCGCCCATGTGCCAGCGGATGGCCAGCATCTCATCGTCGTGGAGATCGAGGCCACTCAGCAGCAACATGATGACCGACTTCTCGCCGTGTCCCATGGGGAAGTGCTTGTAGTTGACATTGTATCCCTCGGTGTCGACCCACTGTCCCAACTTGTCACGGCGTTTCTTCACCGTGCGGTGATAGATGTCCGTCTTGCACACGTCGTGCAGGAGCGTGGCTATGATGACACTCTCGCGCGACACCTCGTTGGCCGATGCCGGGTCGAGGGTCTTCAGGCCTTCCCACACCATCAGTCCTGCGCGGCAGGTGTTGAGGCTGTGCTGGCAGAGGCCACCCGCCACATTGAGGTGATGGCCGGCCGAGGCGGGCGCCTGGAAGAAGCCGTCCTTCTCAAGATCCTCTATCACGTAGTCGATGCCCTCGCGCTTGGTGGAACGCAGAAGTTCTTCAAACTCTTCTTGGTTTTTCTTACAATCGATTGTCATTGCTTTTGTTCGTTTCTTGATGCCACATCATCGTGGCACATCACCCCCGCTTTCGTCTTGTCATGACTTCCAGCGCAGGTTTCACCACGCAAAGGTAACACAAAATTGTGGACAAACGAAAGGTAAGGGCAAGAAAAATGTGACGAACGGGGTGCGCAATAAACCTCGCTGTCAAACTTTTTGGAAAAATCAATCCATGGGCGTTGCTTTGGGCTTGAAAGTAGACCTATCTTGAAAGTAAACCCATCTTGAATGTAAACCGATATAAACCCCAGGGGTGTGGGAAGCCCTGACGGGCTCATGCTGCTGTTTGCGGCCTTGGCCTTGTGAGCAAGCTCACGGCCCATGCCGCAAACAGTAGCATGGCGGCTCTCGCCGCCTTCCCGCACCCCTGGCTATAAACCGAATTTAACCGCTCACGCAGTAGGATTACAATCTGGGTAAACCGCTCACGCAGCAGGAATGTAAACTGGGCAAACCGCTCACGCGGTAGGATTGTAAACTGACGAAACCGCTCTCGCATGTCTCGCTCGATGTGCTGCTTCCCTCCGTGGACAGGGACGGATGAATGGCGTGAGCGGTTTAACTGGGTTTATTGCCGGCCTTTGAGGGGAAAGGCGGCGACAGCCGTGGGGAGACAGGAAAGCCTTCGTGTCATGAGCTCGGCTCATAAGACACGAAGGCTTGCATGAGGCCCCAGCCCGATAGGGCTTCCCCCTCAAGGACTGGGGTTTATATGGGTTTACATTCAACCCATGGGGCTCGGCACGCCAAAATCAGGAAGAGCCAGAAACCCATGGTGAACGACGCGCCTTACTGCTCGAGCACGTTGAACTCAGCGCAGGTGGCGAAGTCCTGTCCGTCCTGCGAGCTCTTGGCCGTGAAGCGCAAGTAGCGCGCACGCACAGGCTTGCTGAAGATGACACGCTTGAGCGAGCGGTCGTTGGCAAAGGAGCCGGTGGCCACGGGCTGTCCCCAGGCCTTGCCATCCATGCTGACCTGCACCTCATAGTCCTTGATATGACCGTTGTTGCTATCTTGGCGAGGCAGGTAACTGAAGCCCTTGAGTGTCTTCACCGCACCGCAGTCGAAGTCGACCCAGTGGGGATAGTTGGCCACCGTGACGCTGTACATCGTGTGCCAGAAGGTGCTGGGGTTGCCGTCGGTCATGTGTTCAGCGTCGCCCTCACCGCTCTCCACCGAACTGGCAAACTTCACCATGACAGGAATGGCATCGATGCGGTCGAAGCGCTGTTGGTAGTTGAAGCGTGAGCCCTTGACGAAGGCCACCACGCTGCCGCCCTCACGCAGGTCGAAGGGCTGGGTGTAGCGCTGCAGGCGCTTGCCATTGTTGACCTTATAATAGATGGTCTGGTCGGCAGGACCACTGATGGTCACCGTGCCGTCGAGCGAGCGGCTGATGCTGAGCGGTGCCTGTCCGTCGAGCGACACATTGGCCAGTTCGGTCAGCTTGTCGTTGGCCAGCGTCGATGTGGGACGGATGGCAAAGCCAAACGACTGGGTGACACTCTTCACACGGTCGGCGTCAAGCGGGCCACCCTGTCCGCAGCTGTTGCCGCCGAGACCAGTGATGGCATGGTCGATGTGGAGCCACACACCATCGCTGGCAGGCAGCTCATGGGGATGGTTGGCCATGGCGAGCTGCTGGGCCGAGAAGGGCAAGGCCGAGAAGCTCATCACGCTGTCGGCCACAAAGATGGCACCCTGCTGTCCGTCGCTGAGGGCCACCCAGCGGCTATCCTGGTGGTTGGCCATGTCCTGGGGCTTGGGGAAGTTCTCAAACTCGCGAGCCACGTCGGGCTGGTCCCAGATGGCCACCGCCTGGCTGGTCTTGCGGTCAGGATAGTTGTCGACAGGGCCACGACCATAATACTTCATGTGCTTCATGGCCTTGGGCAACTTCATCACATAGCCCAGTCGGGCCAGCGTGAGGTTGGGGCGCGAAGCCGAGACAGTGCTCTGGTTCTCCACCGAGCCGTCAGGATGGATGGTGTAGACCACGTTGGTGACAAACTTGAAGTCGGGCTTGTCGCCCGTCCGGGTCAGCTTTTTCCAGTTCTTGTCAGCCCCATCGAGGCGCGCCGTCTCGCGGCCCTGGCTTTCCACCACAAACTTCACGCTCACGGAGCCGTCGGCATTGGTCACCACGTGGCTCTCGGTAGCCTTGTGCTGCAGGTCGTGCAGGCCGTTCTCATACCAAGCCTGGTAAGCCCAGTTGTCATTGTTGACCCAGGCACGGAAAGCGTCGAGACGCGGACCGCACCCGTCGGCGAAGACAGGCTTGCCCCCATAGGTGAGCGAGCGGATGGAACCGGAGGCCTTGTCGAAGTCGACGGCGAAGGCCTTGTCGTTCGCCACAAGGATGTCACCGGCAGTCTCCGTCACCACCGGCTTGCCCGTGCCCTGGGCAGCCTTGGCCAGCGAGGGACGCTCGGCGGCCGTCTGGACGAGCAGTTGCTGGTCGGCCTGCACATACCCGGCCTTGGCCCACGGCATGTCATGCTTCAGGCGGAACGACACGTGGAGCTGGTAGTCACGACCTGTGTCAAGGCCACCCTTAGCCAGCGCCGGCACGCCGACAGTCTTATGCTGGCGCGGAGCCACGGAGCCCACCGCCAGCTTGCCGGCCTCCACCTCCTGGCCATCGGCCGTGAGACAGTAGGTCACATCGTAGTCGGTGAGGTCACCCGCATAGTAATTCTTGTTGAAGACATCGAGCGTGCCCTTGGCCTTGTCGGCCCACTTCACGCCGATGTTCTGATAGACCTTCTTCACCTCATAGTATTGGGGCTTAGGCTCCATGTCGCCAAAGACGATGCCATTCATGACAAACTGGCCATCGTTGGGCGTGTCGCCGAAGTCACCGCCATAGGCGAGGTAGCGCTTGCCATCGGGGGTATAGTTGTACATCGACTGGTCGATCCAGTCCCAGATGGCACCGCCACAGAAGAAGTTGGTCGACTCGATGGCATCCCAGTAGTCTTGCAGGTTGCCCACAGCGTTGCCCATGGAGTGGGCATACTCAGAGATGTGGAACGGATACTTGATGCCGAGGTTGCCGCGCACGGCAGCGCGCACCCAGTTGACCGACGGATACTGGTTGGATCCCATGTCCACAATGTCATTGTTGCGCTCATACTGCACCGGGCGCGAGGGATCGAAAGCGTGCACGGCAGCGTAGCTGGCCTTGAAGTTGTCGCCAGGCCCCGCCTCGTTGCCCAGACTCCAGATGGCGATGCACGGGTCGTTGACACGGGCGTGTGTCATGGCCATCATGCGTCCCACATGCTGGTTCTTGAACTCAGGCACGTGGCTCAGGCTGGCCGCGCCGTAGAAATACTCATGGCTCTCCACGTTGGCCTCGGCCTCAAGCCAGATGCCATACTTGTTGCAGAGATAATAGAAATAGGGATCGTTGGGATAGTGAGAGGTACGCACATGGTTGATGTTGGCACGCTTCATCATCATCACCTCGTCCTCCATCTGTTGCCGGGTGATGGCATGTCCGCGCGAGGGACTCGTCTCGTGGCGGTTGACGCCCTTGAGCTTGAGCGGTTTGCCATTGACGAGGAGGTAGCGGCCGGCCAGTCCGAACTCATCGTCCTTGGCTGCCACCTCGCGTATCTCCACCGTGCGGAAGCCCGTCTGCGTGCTCACGGCCTCGACCGTGCGGCCCTTCTTGTCGCGCAACTCGCAGACGAGCGTGTAGACATTGGGCTGCTCAGTGCTCCAGGGCTTCACACCCGGCACGGTGAAATCGGCGTGGCGCGTCAGCGTGTCGGCCTTGCCCAGCGTCAGCGCGCCCAGCGTCGAGGTCAGTGTCTGGCCATCGCCCTCGGCATCGCCATAGAGCTTGTTGGCGAAGAGCTTGAAGACAGCCGTGTAGTCCTTGGCATCCTTGCCGCTGACATTGGCCACCGAGAGGTCTACGGCCAGCCGTCCTGTGCCGTCGGTCTGCCAAGCGGGTATGACCTTGAGGTCGCTCACGTGCACCTTGGGCTTGCTGTAGACAGCCACCGTGCGGAAGATGCCCGGCAAGCGGAACATGTCCTGCGCCTCAAGAAACGAGCCATCGGACGAGCGGTAGACCTCCACGGCCACCTCGTTGTCGCCTGGCTTGGCCCACGAGCTGATGTCAAACTCGGCCACATCGCGCGAGTCCTTGGAGCAGCCCACATAGTGGCCGTTGACCCAGAGATAGAAGAACGAGTCGACGCCATCGAAGCTGATGAAGGTCTCGCGTCCCTTCCAGGTGACGGGCAAGGTGAACGAGCGGCGGTAGGAGCCCACCTCATTGCGATACTCGTAGGTGGTGTAGTTCTTCGGGGGCTCGCGCATCACGCCCTTGCGCCAGTCGCCCACAGCGAGGTCATACTTGAAGATGACCCACTGGTTGACATAGATGGGAGTGCCGTATTTCTGTGTGCCGTCCTTCTGCAGGCCGTAGATGTTCCAGGACATGGGCACGTCCACCTCGTCCCATCCCTGGTCGGGATAGCCAGCCTGGTAGAAGTCCTTGGGGCGGGCATCGGGGTTCTTGGCGAAATGAAACTTCCACTTGCCGTCGAGGCTCATCCAGTAGCTCGACTTCTCGGGCAGCACCCCCTTGGCCTCGCCCTCCGATGCAAAGCTGGTGAAGCAGGCATGAGGCTGCAACTTGTTGTAGCCCATCAGTTCGGGTTGTTGCCACTCCTGCCCGGTGGGAGCGGTGGCAGCACCATACTCATAGCCCGCCAAGCGGGACTGAGCAAGCAGCGTGGTTGACAAGAGGCAACCCACTGCGGTTAAAAGATTGCGAATGATCATTTATTGAAGATAGATTGTTGTTGCTAATTGATAATTAGCCACAAAGATAACCCTTTTATCAAGGACACACAAATAAATCAAGAAGAAATCGCACAATTATTTTCTTGCACACAAATATTTTCAGAAGAGTAAATTGGTAGCGTTATGAACGAGACCTCCTCCTCTCCTAATACTGTGTAGACGTAAACAAAAGAAAGTTCACAAGGACGAACATTTCATCTGCAAAGAAAACGTTAATCTTTTTAAAGAAGAGACAAAATCCATAGCGTTTTTTATGATATTTAATATCTGTTTATTAAATTCGTCACGATAAAGCTAAAAACTATAATTATGAAGAAAATTTTAATGGCTTTTGCTGTTTGCATAAGTTGCTTTTTTATCCTTGCTTGCTCGTCCGACAACAATGAGGAGAACGACATCGTTGGGCTCAAGAGTACGCTCACAAGTAAAGACATAGCCTATGTTAATAATCAATTAATGAAATTTGTAACCCCTAAATCACGAGCCTATTCAACAATAAACACAGAACTTTCCGATGCTCCGTTAAAGCTTGACATATCTGAAAGCCAAGCAAAGGAAGTCTGCACCCCTTATCTGAATGATGGAAAGGTCCTACAAAGTCAGATGATAAAAGAAATGAAAATAGATGGAGCTTCGCTTGAAGACATACAATATATTACTTCGCTATCAGAAGAGAAGCTTGTCCTTTTATCTTTCGTCGTGTCAAATTTACAAAACTATGAGCAATCAATAGCGACCTCTGTATCAAAGAAACAGGTGTTGGATTGTTTATGGTATGCTATTGGAATAGGAGCAAATTTTGGTAGTTATATAAACGGAACTAAATCATTAGCGAACTTGGGAGAAATGATCAGTTGGAGATTTGCGTTACAATTATGCAGAACAATGGCGTTGCGCTATATTGGATTCATAGGGGCTGCTGTTTGCATATATGATTTTATAGACTGCATGTAAATACATGAATGAACTATTATCAGAGAAATTAATGCAGGGGATAATCGTCATACTTGGCGTAATCTATTTCGAACATCCCATCCCAACATTAGCCTACACAATAATTATAGGCTTAATTATCAATATAGCATGCATTTTAAATAAGTGCATGTTACACTCTAAATGTCCAAAGGATTCGCCCAAGCAAAATTTTAGTTTATTTTTAATAACTAATCTTTTGTTGTTAATTATATTTATTATCCATCTTTATGTATAGGTGGATTCTATAAATTACCACCATAACGATATAAAAAACAGTGGATTACGTTTTGCCATCTTTTGGTCTCTTTTTGGCCCATTCCGTCAGCTTGTTCGGTCACATAGCCCGCTATGCTCCCTCACGCGCTAACGAAATGACCTCAAAAAGAGCCTCAAAATCTGACAAAGCTAATTTATAGAATCGACCTATCAGTAATATATACGCAATTAACCTCAGCCACCCTATACCATGTTCATCAAATTTTCAAAAGGCGTAATGAGTTTAACTTGTCTTCTATTATTACATGGATGCACTGCTCACAATTCAAGAAAAGACTCAACCTTGATTGATGACAAAAGCCCTGTTAAAGCTACATTTATCGAATATAATGATTTGAATTTTGGAAAACTCAAAAGCTCAACCAGGAAGTATTCAAAAATATTAGTTCTTAAAAACAAAAGCCGTAAGAATGTATTGCTGAACTCTGTATCAGCAGGGTGTAGCTGTTTGTCATTTAACCATCATGGCAACATAATAAATGCAAATGACTCCATCTACATCCAAGTCATATACACGCCAAGAAATAGAAAGGGGTATTTTAGCAAAATGATTTTCATAAACCTTAATAACAGCAGAAACTATGTAATTCCTTGCGTTTATGGGTATATAGAGTAACTTCTTGCATGACAATAAGGGTTATAAAGAACATCTAAAACAATACAAAGGCTCACCCGGCAACCGTCGGGCGAACCTTTCCTGTTGTGGTTGCCAAAATGGGGGAAAACCTTACTTTTTCTTGTTCTTGCTCTCCTTGGCGTCGAAGCGATAGGTGAACTTCAGGTAGGCATAGTGGTGCATATAGTCGGACGACGACTCCATGCGCTGGTAGGAGGTGTAGTCGCTGTCATAATCGACATCCTTGTTGAAGAGATCCTGGCCGTAGAGCATCAGGCTACACTTGTTCTTGCAGAACTTATACTGCACGTAAGCATCGGTCAGGATGCGATGGCCGTTCATGGCCGTGGTCTGAAAACCAGAGCCGAACAGGTCATACATGTTGATCCAGAACTCGAAGGGGCCAAGGTCGACGGTGGCATTGAAGCCCACCCTGTTGTCCAGCGGATGGCTGTCGTATGCCGTGGCGTCATATCGGTAACGCTTCCACGACAAGTTATTGAACAGTTCGAATTGCACTTTTTCCACCTCATAGGAGAACGAGAAGGCGTCGTCCAATCCGAAACATTTCTGGTGGTTGAGAGCGGGAAGTGTCGCGTTGTCGACCAGCGTCAGGTAGCCATAGGCCTGCGAGCGGGTGACATCCAGCTTGTTCTGCAAGCGGAAGTCCACCCCGATGCCCTGGTCATAGTTGACCGTGGCCTGCCATTGGTCACCCCCCTTCACGTTGACAGGCTTCGAAGAGTAGACACCAGTCTGGCTGTTGTAGCTGAAGAGCGAGCCCAGCGGATTGATGTTCTTCGTGTAGGAGACGTTGAGTCCCAACACGATCTGCTTGCGGAGCCACATGCGGTGATAGCCGAAGGTGGTGGTGTGGCTATGCGTGTTGCGGAGGTTGGCGTTGCCCATGGCGATATTGAGCGGGTCGATGGTGTTGCGGTAGCCGAAGGTACTGGTCAGCTCAGGCACCGTGGTGGCGTAGGCAAACTGCAGGTCCATGCTGTGTGTGCGGCCGAGCTTCCATTTCATGAAAAGGGAGGGTGAGAGCATGTAACTGTTGCGCACGGTCGCCGTGTCAAGCTGTCCATACCGATAGTCAGCATCCTCGTGTTGCGCTGTCCATGCAAACTGGGGCATGATGGTCAGCTGCTTGGTAGGCGTGATGGTCGACTTCAGCGTGAGCTGGTTGGTCCACGTCCTGACGGTGGCATCCATGCGGTTGTCAGCATCGGGCGTGATGGCCACGCCACCGGCCGCCATGGCCTCATCCGCATCGGCAAAGACATTGCGGCGCGAGCGGTCGCGTCCATAGGTCACATTGTCACTCAGGTTGACATAAAGGTCACTGGCCAGCCAGTAGTCGAACATGGCGCCCAGCGTCGACTGGGCCTTGTGCTGCAGGAAGTCGAAGTGCTGCCACAGGTTCTCCGTGCGTCCCTCACGCAGGTATTCCAGCGTGCGGTTGTTGTAGGTGTCGCTGTTCTCGCCGCTGGCCTTGGTGTAGCCACTGAGCGAGAACGACCCCTTCTTGCCCAGATAGTGTGTCCACGAATAGTTGAGCGTGAGGTCTCGCTGCTTGCCGTCGCGGCTCTGGTAGTTGCGGTTGCGGGTCACCAGGTGTTCATAGAGCGCATCGCCAGGCTTCGCGCCCATGGCCACGGCCAGCGGGTAATACTGGAACAGGTCGGGCTGGTAACTGTACGAGGCACCCTCATCCTTGTTGAGTCCGCGCGTCTTCTCATAGCCTGCGTTGACGCTCACCTTGAAGGAGTTGACCGAGTCGGCATAGACGAAGAGGTTGGAGATGAGACGCGGATTGAGCGTGTGGTTGTTGTGGTAGCTCTTGGTGAGCGCCATCGTGCGGTCCTCGTTGGGGAAGAACGTCTCTGTGGACCGCCAGTCGGTGTTCCAGCCGTCGCGGTGCCCGAGGCTGGCACCCACATCCACACGGCTGGTTGACAGTTTCTCCGTGCCCTTCGGCTGCCAGTTGTGTTGGTAGTTGTAGGAGCCATACTGGCTTTTGCCGTCACCGTCGATGTTGGAGTCCATCGACATGCGCATGGTCTTGTCGATGTATCGGTTGCGGTTGTTGGCCTGGGCGTAGACCATTTGCGGGTCGTGGTCGCTAAGCTTGTTGGCTGTCAGGTCAAACATATATCGGTCGGTGGTCTGGTAGTAGGCGTCCATGATGCCATACCACTTGTCGAGGAAGCCCGGTTTCACCTGTATGTCGAGCACATTGTCCTCCTCGCCGTCGTCCTTGCCCGTGTGTCGCGCCAGCTCCGACTTACGGTTGTAGAGCTTGAGCTTCTTGGCCACCTCGGCCGGCAGTTCGCCGACAATCTGGTCACCACCGAAGAGATCCTTTCCGTTCATCATGAGGCGGATGGGCTTGTTGTTCCAGTAGAACTTGCCGTCGCGGTTCTCCACACCCGGCAATTTCTTGATGAGTTCGTCGAGACGTGCCCCGTCCTTGAGCTTGAAGGCCTCAGGGTTGAACACGATGGTGTCGCCCCGCATGGTGACACGCGGTATCCTGGCCGTCACCTCCACCTCCCGCAGCATCAGCTCGGTGGGCTGCAGCTTGATGATGCCGAGGTCGGTGGTGTCTTTCACCTCCTTGCCATACGAATAGTCAACCTTGCGAAATTTCTTGAAGCCTATGGAACTGAAGGTGAAGAGGATGCGTCCTTCCCAGTTGCTGTGGATGATGAAGGCACCGGTGCTGTCGGCCTCGGCCGAGTTCTGGATGGACCATGAGGGTTGCGGGTTGACCTCGCTCTGGATGCTCGCCCCTGCGAGTGGCTCGCCCGTCTCGGCATTGATGATGCGGCCCTTGAACCAGTCGGCATGGCAAGCCAAGGTTTGAAACAGGAAGACCATCAACAACACACCCACTCTCTTTACAAAATGACTCATAAGCTAAGAAATCTTTATGCGACAACAAATGTCAAATCATTAATGATATGCAAAGGTAGTATTTAATCTTTGAAAACGAGCAAATCTTCTCTTTTTTTGTCGCAATATCACCAAATTGTAACCTTAACCTGCATTATCACGACTATAAGTCACTTGCAAGTCACTTCAGCAATTGGGGCAACGCCCGGCTGATATCCTCGTAGGTCTTCTCAAAATTGTCGGTGTACCAGGGGTCGGCCACGTCACGCTCCTCACCCACGAGCGACATGAGCAGGCTCACCTTGTGTTCAGTGTCACGAAAGCCCAGCATCTGCAACCAGCGTAGGTTGTTGCGGTCCATGACGAAGATGCGGTCATAGTGGTCGTAGTCAGCCTGGGTAATCTGTCGCGCCCGGCGCCGCCCGAAAGGCACGCCGTGGCCCCGCAGGCACCGCCTGGCCGGCGGATACATGTCGTTGCCTATCTCCTCAGTGGAGGTGGCCACACTGTCAATCTCAAAGTCGGCCTCACGGCCCGCGTCCTTCACGAGCTTCTTCATCATGAATTCGGCCATCGGGCTACGACAGATGTTGCCGTGGCACACAAAGAGTATGTTCTGTTTCATGGTTGTCTGTACCATTCCTTGATATACATGTAGTGTTCGGCGTACGCTCCGGCCTGTTCGGGCCGGGCTACCTTCACCCTGCGCGCCGGCACCCCCGCCCATATCTCGCAGGGTCCCACACGCGTCCCGGCCAGCACCACGGCAC
>ERZ808292.251-NODE-251-length-14689-cov-4.583846_pt1 | contig 14689 bp, 16 predicted proteins | sample MGYA00521275_ERZ808292 | MGnify/ENA primary metagenome ERZ808292 (study PRJEB31516, sample SAMN03275613) | gut metagenome | biome: mammalia-associated habitat; material: feces | host: Papio cynocephalus | place: Kenya | collected 2012-07-26 ... | reverse complement strand
AAAGGGTATTCTTTGATGAAAAGTATTTACTTTTTGAACCTAATAAAATCCAAAAATTTATAAATGTCTAATTATCAATGAATTACAAAAAGTGCCGAAAATTCGCGTATTTCGGCCAAAATATTTCGAAGTTGAAAATAATCGCTGTTTTTTTATATACATTGTCCGCTATTTTGCAGGATGCTCCTGAGGATTTTCCTTCCCCCGGGGATGCCCAGTCATGTGAGTGTGGCGCATGCATCGGTCGGTAGGTGCCTAAACGAACAGGAGACAAACACCCCGATTGGGATGTTTGCCTCCTGCTTAAATCTTGTCCGCCACACCTCCTGTGGGCGGGCGGTGTCAAGCAAAGGATTAGGCGTTGGTGATCACGCGCTTCTCCTTGATGCGGGCAGCCTTACCGGTGAGCTTACGCAGATAGTAAAGCTTGGCGCGACGCACCTTACCGTGCTTGTTGACCTCGATGGAGTCGATGCTCGGTGACTCGATGGGGAAGATACGCTCCACACCCACGGTTCCAGACATCTTACGGACGGTGAAACGCTTCTTGTTGCCCTCGCCGTTGATCTTGATGACCACGCCGCGATAGAGCTGAATACGCTGTTTGTTACCCTCGACGATTTTGTAAGCGACAGTTACAGTGTCACCCGGCTTGAAGGTGGGGAACTGCTTGCCGGTTGCAAATGCTTCCTCAGCAACTTTAATTAAATCCATTGTTGTTTTGATTAAAAATTGTTTGTCTCACCAACCTGACGTAGCATGAGGACTCGTCCCCCAACCAGCGGTCAGGCCGAAAAGCTGTGCAAAGGTACGGCTTTTCAGCCAAACAGATTGTAAGGAAAGACAAAAATCTTTCTTTTTTAACATTTTATTCACGCTTCCTCCACAGTCAAGCGACAAAGAATGTGTACCTTTGCAAAACAAAAACAAAAGATTATGTTGAAGAAATACTATTTGGCTTCGCTGGCCCTGCCCCTGCTGCTCACCGGTTGCAGGTCGCATTACCAGCTGGCCGGCGTGGAGCGCACGCGCATCCTGGTGGACAAGCGCTACGACGCGCGCCCCGACAAGCAAGCCGCAGCCTTCCTGGCACCCTATAAGCAACGGGTGGACTCCATCATGAGTCCTGTCGTGGGTCGGGCGGACCACTACATGGCCGCACACCGTCCGGAGAGTGACGAGAGCAACCTGCTGGCCGACATCCTCGTGTGGGGCGGCCAGGCCTTTGGCGAGAAGCCCGACTTCGGGGTCTACAACATGGGAGGCATCCGTGCCGCCTTTGCAGCGGGCGACGTCACCTATGGCGACGTGCTCGACGTGGCCCCGTTTGAGAACCACATCTGTTTTCTAACCCTCACCGGCGAGAAGACCCTGCAGCTCTTCCGGGAGATGGCCCGTGTGGGTGGCGAGGGCGTCAGCCATGGGGTGAAGATGGTCATCTCGGCCGACAGGCAGTTGCGCTCGGTCACGCTCCACGGCAAGCCCGTCGACCCCAATGCCACCTATCGCATCGCCACGCTCGACTACCTGGCTCAGGGCAACGACCACCTCGACGCCTTCAAGGCAAAGATCCAGGAGGTATCGCCGCAGGGCGAGGAGAACGATGTCAGGCATATCATCGTCAACTATTTCAAGCAACAAGCCGCTGAGGGAAAGGCCGTCAGCGCACAAGTGGAAGGGAGGATCACTTATGAAAAATAAACTGCTGATGACCATGGCCACCCTGATGCTTTGTGTGGCCACCGCCTTTGGCCAGCGCACGCTGACCATTCTGCACACCAACGACACCCACTCTTGCGTCATGCCGCTCAGTGCCGCCCTGGCCGACACGCTGCTGGCGGGCCGCGGAGGCTTCCTCCGGCGTATCGCCATGCTCCATGAGGAGCGCGCCAAGGATCCCGACTTGTTGCTCTTCGACAGTGGCGACTTCTCGCAAGGATCGCCTTACTACACGCTCTTCAAGGGCGACGTGGAGGTGGGGCTGATGAACCAGATGGGCTATGCGGCCGGGACCATCGGCAACCATGAGTTTGATTTCGGACTGGAGAATATGGCGCGGGTCTTCTCGCACTTCAACTTCCCCATCATCTGTTCCAATTATGTTTTCTCGGAGTATGACTTGCAGCATATCGTCAAGCCCTATGTCATCCTTCGACACAAGGGGCTGAAGATTGGTGTGTTCGCCCTCGCCCCCAAGCTCGAGGGGCTGGTGGACAGGCGCAACTACGGCAAGACGCAGTATGTGGACCCCGTGACGACGGCGCAGAAGATGGCCGACCTGCTGCACAGGGAGAAGTGTGACCTCGTCATCTGCCTGTCTCACCTGGGATGGGAGGAGCAAGGCATGGGTGACCAGGAGGTGATCAGCCATACGCGGGGCATCGACCTGGTGCTTGGCGGGCACAGCCACACCTACTTCAAGACCCTGCGCTACGTCAACAATCTCGACGGCAAGCCAGTGCCCGTGGACCAGAATGGCAAGAGTGGCATCTTCATCGGCAAGCTGACCTTGCAGCTCAGCAAGAAATAGGAGAAATGCCGCGCCCACGTGTCCTCGTTCCGGCGGATGAGGACGTGGGAGGCGTGCTGACGCGCCACAGGGGTTGACAATAAACGTTAAGCGAAGCGATAAAGTGGTGGAAAAGTGGCGGATTCTTATAATTTTCCATTAACTTTGCACACAATTGGCACCAAGCCTCGATGTGGGAAAAGGTGCCAAGCGAAGATGGTTTATGAACTTTCGTATTAAGAAACTCGACATATTCATTGTCCGACAGTTCGCCCTCCTCTTTGTGGGAACGTTTTTCATCTGCCAGTTTGTGCTGATGATGCAGTTCCTGTGGAGGTATATCAATGTGCTGATCGGCAAGGGACTCTCGCTGGAGGTCATGGCCCAGTTCTTGTGGTACATGGCCTTGATGCTCGTACCCCAAGCCTTGCCGTTGGCCATTCTCTTGAGTAGCCTGATCACCTTCGGCAATTTGGGTGAGAGCAGCGAGCTGACCGCCATCAAGTCGGCGGGCATATCGCTCATGCAGACCTTCCGCTCGCTGATTGTCGTGTCGTTGCTCATCTGCCTGGGGTCGTTTTATTTCCAAAACAACGTCGGCCCCAGCTCTTACCTGAAGATATCACAGTTGCTGGTGTCGATGAAGCAGAAAAGCCCCGAGCTCGAAATACCCGAGGGCATCTTCTATGACGGCATCCCCAACTGCAACATCTATGTGCAGAAGAAAGACCTCAAGACAGGCAAGCTCTATGGCATCATGATCTACCGCATGACGCAAAGCTTCGAGGACGCCGCCATCATCCTGGCCGACTCGGGCATGTTGCAGTCGACGGCGGAGAAGAAGCACCTCCAGCTGACGCTCTGGAGTGGCGAGTGGTTTGAGAACATGCAGTCGCAAGAGTTCTCCACCAGCGCCGCCGTGCCCTACCGCCGCGAGAGTTTCATAGCCAAGCGCATTCTGCTCGACTTCGACGGCGACTTCAACATGACAGACGCGTCGTTGCTCTCAAGCGATGCGCGGTCGAAAAGCCTCGGGCAGATCGCCCATGCGATGGACTCGCTCAACAGCACCTATGACAGTGTGGGACGCGCCTTCTATGAGGATGCCAAGCGCCTCTATTACCCAACGCCTGTGCTCACGCCCAAGGACTCGGTGCAGGCCGTGCACCGAGGCTTGTCGAAGGACTTCGACATCGACAAGTTGCTGGAGCAGAAAAGCCGCGACCAGAAACAGCAGATTTACAGCGAGGCACTCTCGCGTGTGCAGAACGAGGTGAGCGACCTGGAGTTTAAGGGCATGATCACCAAAGACAATGACCGACTCCTGCGCGAACACCAGATAGAAGCCATCAACAAGTTTACCCTGGCCCTGCAGTGCCTGTTGTTCTTCTTCATCGGCGCGCCCCTTGGCGCCATCATCCGCAAGGGCGGACTGGGCGTGCCGGTCATCGTGTCCGTGGTCGTGTTTATCATCTATTATGTCCTCGACAACGTGGGCTATCGCATGGCGCGCCAGGGCACGTGGGACGTGTGGTTCGGCAAGACCCTGGCCATGGGCGTGCTGCTGCCAGCAGCCGTGTTTATCACCTATAAGGCATGCCGCGACTCCATGGTCTTCAACGCTGACCTGTGGCGAAGCCTCTTCATGAGAGCCCTCGGACTGCGCGAGAAGCGCCACATCGCTGGCAAGGAAATCATCATCCATGAACCCGACTATGCCGCTGATGCGAGGAGCCTTCGTGAGGTGAGCGCCAGCGTGACGGCCTATGCGAAGGAACACAACCTGAAGTCGCCGCCCAGTGTGGTCAAGGTGTTCTTCAGGTATCAGCCCGACCATGAGATCGAGCGTCTCAGCCAGCAGCTCGAGGCGGTCATCGAGGACCTCTCTAACACGCGCGACCGCCAGGTGCTGCACGATATCAACTGCTATCCGGTGCTGGCCGTCAAGGCGCACACGCGCCCCTTCGAGCGGCGGTGGCTCAACATCGTCTCGGCGCTCTTCGTGCCGCTGGGCGTGTTCTTCTATTGCCGCATGTGGCGGTTCCGGCTGCGCCTTTACCATGACCTCCAGGTCATCAGGACCACCGACGCCAGCATCGTCAACTATGTGGAGAAGCATCTATTATAATAATATAAGGTGAAAATCGGCGGGCGCACAACGTGCCCACGAGCGAACCATCAATAAGCGAGAAACAAAAGGTTTTAGAATATGGCAGACATTCAGCTTAACAATATTGAGGAGGCAATCAAGGATTTCCGAGAGGGGAAATTTGTCATCGTTGTCGATGACGAAGACCGCGAGAACGAGGGCGACCTGATCATTGCGGCCGAAAAGATCACCCCTGAAGATGTCAACTTCATGCTCAAGAACGCGCGTGGCGTGCTCTGCGCCCCCATCACGCTGTCACGAGCCGAAGAGCTTGACTTGCCCCATCAGGTGGCGGACAACACATCGATGCTGGGCACACCTTTCACCATCACCGTCGACAAGTTGGAGGGATGCACCACGGGTGTGTCGGCCCACGACCGGGCAGCGACCATCCGCGCACTTGCCGACCCGGCTTCCACGCCGCAGACCTTCGGCCGGCCCGGACACATCAATCCTCTCTACGCCCAAGACAATGGCGTGTTGCGCCGTTCGGGACACACCGAGGCCGCCGTCGACCTCTGCAAACTGGCCGGCCTCTATCCTGCCGGAGCGCTCATGGAGATCATGAACGATGACGGATCGATGGCACGCATGCCGCAACTGAAAGAAAAGGCCAAGGAATGGGGCTTGCGCATCATCACCATCAAGGACCTTATCGCTTATCGGCTGAAGAAGGAGACCAGCATCGAGGTGGGCGACGAGGTGGACCTCCCCACGGTCTACGGTCATTTCCACCTCATACCCTTCCGGCAGAGCAACGGACTGGAGCACATGGCCCTCATCAAGGGTACATGGACCGAGAATGAGCCAATCCTCGTGCGTGTGCACTCTTCATGTGCCACGGGCGACATCCTCGGCAGCCAGCGCTGCGACTGTGGCGAACAGTTGCACAAGGCCATGCAGATGATTGAGAAAGAGGGTAAGGGCGTGCTCATCTACATGCAACAGGAGGGACGCGGCATCGGACTGATGAACAAGATTGCCGCCTACAAGTTGCAGGAGCAGGGACTCGACACCGTCGACGCCAACGTGCACCTGGGCTTCAAGCCCGATGAGCGCGACTATGGTTGCGGTGCGCAGATGCTGCGTCACCTGGGGGTGCACAAGATGCGCCTCATGACCAACAATCCCACCAAGCGAGTGGGGCTGGAGGCTTACGGGCTCGAGATCGTGGAGAACGTGCCCATAGAGGTGGAGGCCAACAGGTATGACGTGAAGTACCTCCGGACCAAGAGAGACAGGATGGGGCACACGCTGCACCTGTAAACGGCAGTTGCAAGGTTACAGAATGAATACATTGTGAAAAAGTATCGTAAAATCATGAAAGATTATTTCCGTATCTATGAATAAAATGCTACTTTTGCACAAAAGGTGTATTGACAAATATTAATCGGTTATTATGGCACAATTATCAGATCGGCTGAACCGCCTGGCACCATCGGCCACGTTGGCGATGTCGCAGAAGAGTAACGAGATGAAGGCACAGGGCATCGACGTGATCAACATGAGCGTCGGTGAGCCCGATTTCAACACGCCCGAGCACATCAAGGAGGCTGGCAAAAAGGCTATTGACGACAACTTCTCCAAGTATTCGCCCGTTCCTGGCTACATGGACTTGCGCGAGGCCATCGTGGAGAAACTGAAGAAGGAGAACCATCTCGACTACACCACCGGTGAGGTGATTGTCGGAACGGGCGGCAAGCAGGGTGTCTGCAACACCATCCTGGCACTGGTCAATCCTGGCGATGAGGTCATCATCCCGGCACCTTACTGGGTCAGCTATCCGCAGATGACCAAGTTGGCTGGCGGCACGCCTGTCATCGTGCGTGCCGGATTCGAACAGGATTTCAAGATGACTGCTGACCAGTTGGAGGCTGCCATTACGCCGAAGACGAAGATGCTCATCCTCTGCTCACCCAGCAACCCTACGGGTAGCGTCTATTCCCAGGAGGAGCTCAATGCCTTGGCCCAGGTCATCCTGAAGCATGACGATGTCTTCGTCCTGTCGGATGAGATCTACGAGCACATCAACTATGTGGGAAAGGCGGCAAGCATCGCCAACTATCCGGGCATGAAGGAACGCACCATCATCTGCAACGGTGTCAGCAAGGCTTATGCCATGACGGGCTGGCGCCTGGGCTGGGTGGCCGCCCCGGCTTGGATCGTCAAGGGCATCAACAAGCTGCAGGGACAATATACCAGCGGTACATGTGATGTCAGCCAGAAGGCCGCAGAGGCAGCTTACGTGTCAAGCCAAGAATGTGTGGAGAACATGCGCAAGGCTTTTGAGCGCCGCCGCAACCTCATCGTCGAACTGGCCAAGGATATCCCCGGGCTGGAGGTCAACGTGCCACAGGGCGCCTTCTACCTCTTCCCCAAGTGCAGCAGCTTCTTCGGCAAGAGTGACGGTGAGACGACCGTCAACAACTCCACTGATTTCGCCATGTACCTCTTGGAGAAAGGCCATGTGGCCACGGTGGGCGGAGACGCTTTCGGTGATCCCGATTGCTTCCGCATGAGCTATGCCACAAGCGACGAAAATATCCGTGAGGCGCTGCGCCGCATCAAGGAGGTCACTTCGCGTTTGAAATAAAAATTTGTTAAAAGTTAGTAAATCCGCACAAAGTCACCTTTTAATTGTTATCTTTGCGAAAGAATTCCTTGCCGTGGGCAGCTGAGGCTGCATTGCATGGCAAGGTTTTCGAGTGAGAGGACAAACCTAAGATACTGGATACAACTTAAATTTATCAATAATCAAAATTAAATTTTAAATTATGGCAACTACACAAAAAGCCGCAGCCCCCAAGGCTGCAAAGAAGTCTGAGGGCTTCACAGGAATCAGAGGCGCATTCTGGATCATCGTCGTCTGCTTCGTCGCCGCTATCTGCATTTTCAACTTCGTGTTGGGTGACGGCGCTAACTTCCAGGGCGGTGACAACGCTAACGCCCCTGTCAACATGTTGGGTACTATCTTCAAGGGTGGTTATGTGGTGCCTATCATCCACACATTGCTGCTCACCGTGCTCTGCCTCGCCGTGGAGCGCTACTTGGCTCTGAAGACCGCTTTCGGCAAGCAGCCCCTCACCAAGTTCGTGCTGAACGTCAAGGCTGCCCTGAAGGCCAACGACTTCGCCAAGGCTGAGGATCTCTGCAACAAGATGAAGGGTTCTGTCGCCAATGTCGTGCTCGCTTCTCTCCGTGCCTACAAGGATATGGAAAGCGGTGCCAACGCTTCCCTGAAGAAGAGCCAGAAGGTCGCTAAGATCCAGCAGGCTCACGAGGAGGCCACTCAGCTCGAGATGCCTACCCTGCAGATGAACCTCCCCATCGTCGCTACCATCGTCACCCTCGGTACTCTTACCGGTCTGCTCGGTACTGTGACGGGTATGATTCGTTCGTTCCAGGCTCTGGCTGCTGGTGGCGGTGGCGACTCTCTCGCTCTGTCTACAGGTATTTCTGAGGCTCTGATCAACACTGCTTTCGGTATCGCTACTTCTTGGTGCGCTGTTATCACCTATAACTTCTTCACCAACAAGATCGATAAGCTCACATACGCACTTGACGAGGTAGGTTATTCAATCGCACAGACATACGAAGCCAATCACGCAGACGAGGCTTAATTTTTGCTAACCCTTTAAAAATTTATCGCTATGGGTAAAGTAAAAATTAGGAAAGCCGACGTCTGGATTGATATGACACCTATGTCCGACGTGATGGTGCTTTTGCTGACGTTCTTCATGTTGACTTCTACCTTCACGAAGACAGAGCCAGTGAAAGTCGAAACGCCGGGATCTGTGTCGGAGATCAAGGTTCCAGACAAGAATGTCCTGAATATCCTTGTCGGCAATGACGGCAAGATATTCATGAGCATGGACAAGGTGACGGATGTGCAGACTGCTCTCGACGATGTTACCAACCAGTTTGGTATCACGCTCACCGCAGCGCAGCGCTCCAAGTTCCTTGACGACCCCATGTGGGGTGTTCCGATGAGCAGTCTTCAGGGCTATTTGAACCTGAGCAAGACCGATATGCCAGAGGCTATCAAGAAGTACGGTATTCCTACCGACTCTGTCCCTGGCAAGGAGGGTGAGGCTGCAATGAGCGAGTTCCAGCTTTGGGTGAAGGCCGCACACCAGGCCAATCCCGATGCCAAGATCGCCATCAAGGCTGACATCAAGACGCCTTACAAGACTGTCAAGAAGATTATGTCGGAGCTCCAGGACATGAATGAGAACCGTTACTACTTGATTACTCAATATAAGAAAGCGGAGGACGAATAAATGGGAGTAGGAAAAAGCAAACAGAAGAAGATGAATGTCCGCGTGGACTTCACGCCTATGGTGGACATGATGATGCTTCTTATCACGTTCTTCATGCTCTGTACGTCTTTGGCTAAGCCGCAGACTATGGAATTGAGTATGCCAAGTAATGATAAGAACTTGCAGGATCAGGACAAGACCGTGACCAAGGAGTCGTACACCATTACGATTTACTGCTGCGCGAATGACCAGATCTATTATGTGGCAGGACTGATCAAACCCGAGCAACCCGACTGTCTGAAGAAGACCACTTGGGGTAGCAAGGGTATCCGTCAGGTCCTCATCAACCACGTCACTGAGGATGGAACAGCGCCCGTGCAGGATGTCATGAAGGCCAGAAAGGCCCTCGAGGACAAGCGCGCCAAGCTTGAGAGTGAAGGAAAGAAGATGGAAGACTCTACCTACAATTCAGAATTGGCCAAGATCAAGGCTGGTATAATTGATGGTAAGAAGATCCAGACCATGACCGTCATCATCAAGGCTACGGACAATTCCACCTACAAGAACCTGGTTGACGCTCTCGACGAGATGCAGATTTGCAGCATTGGTAAGTATGTGATTGATAAGATGAATCCGCAAGACGAGGCTCTTCTCAAGAAGAACAACGTCAAGGAGTAACTTGAAGGTCTAAATCATTAATAGTTTAAGAAAATGGCAAACATTGATTTAACAACGAACGGTTGGACCGATCTTGTCTTCGAAGGACGCAACAAGGAGTACGGCGCTTATAAGCTCCGTCGCCAGACTCCGAAGAGAAACATCTATTCAATCGTCATCATTGCGATCATAGCGCTGATTCTTATCGGAGCTTATGTCGCCAAGACTGCATACGACGAGTACCAACTGACTCACCAAAAGAACGAACAGGTGACGGAGATCTCCGCTATCAAGCAGCCTGAGAAGAAGGCTGAGGTGAAGCGTAAGGAAATCCAAATGCCTGAGAAGAAGCAGGAGGTGGTCAAGGAGGTCAAGTCTTCTATCAAGTTCACGGCGCCTGTCATCAAGAAGGATGACGAGGTGAAGCCTGAGGATGAGATGAAGACGCAGGAAGAGTTGATGCAGACCAACACTGCTATCGGTGCCTTGGACGTGAAGGGTAACAGTGAGACGGGTGAGGTGCTGAAGGTGACCCAGCGTGTCGCTGACGAGCCTGTGGCAGCTCCGAAGCCTGAAGTGGAGAATAAGGTCTTTGAGGTTGTGGAGCAGCAAGCATCCTTCCCTGGAGGTGATGCCGCATTGTTCAGATACCTCAACGATAACCTGAAGTATCCTGCTGTCGCTCAGGAGAATGGTGTGCAGGGCCGTGTTACGGTCTCCTTCGTGGTCGAGCGTGATGGTTCCATCACTGACCTGAAGGTGGAGCGTGGCGTTGACCCGTCTCTCGACCGCGAGGCTATGCGTGTCGTGAGAGGCATGCCTCACTGGATTCCTGGCAAGCAGAACGGCAACACCGTTCGCTCGCGTTTCAGACTTCCTGTGACGTTCAAGCTCAGTAACTAATCATTTGTATATAATGAAGTCCATATCTTACATTTTAGTAGGATTAACGTTTTTCGCCGGTCTTTGCGCTTCTTGTTCTGGTAACAAGAAGGGCAAGGACGGACGAACAGACACTTATTCATCAGGGGCGATTTCTTTCGTCTCTGATGAAAGTTTTAGTCCCATTATCGAGGAAGAACGCAACGTCTTCCAGTTTGATTATCCCCAGGCCAAGGTTACGCCGGTTTACACCAATGAGTCTGATGCCATCAACAAGTTGCTGGATGGTAAGTCGTGGTTGGCTTTCGCTGCCCGCAACTTCAAGGATTCGGAACTCAAAAATTTGCAGGCGCGTAATTTCAGGCCCATTGCCATTAAGGTGGCTTATGATGCGTTGGCGTTTATCGTCAATACGTCCAATAAGGATTCTGTTATATCCGTACAGGATATCAAGAATGTCATGAATGGTACTGCCAAGCGGTGGAAAGACATTTCCAATGGTTCCTCCAATGGCATTATCACGGTGGTCTTCGACAATGCGAAGTCGAGCACCGTACATTATGTTGAAGATTCCATTCTCGGTGGTAAGCCCATTACCAATCCCAACGTGGCTGCGGTAAACAAGACCTCCGAGGTGATCAAATATGTTGAGGAGAATCCTGGTGCCATAGGTGTCATTGGCAACAATTGGCTCAATGACCAGCATGACTCGACCAACCTCACTTTCAAGAAGAACATCCGGGTGATGCGTGTCAGTAAGGTGCACCCTGCTACGCTTGCAAGCAGCAGGTTGCCATACCAGTACTACATTTACAATGGAGAGTATCCCTTGGTGCGCACCATTTATGCTTTGCTCAATGATCCTCGCCAGGGTCTTCCTTGGGGATTCGCTCATTTCATAGAGGGGCCTAAGGGGCAGCGTATCGTCATGAAGGCGGGCTTGCTCCCTGTCTTGGGTGATATCAATGTGCGTGATGTTAATGTAAGTGAATAATCTAAACTTTTTGGTCGATTCTTCGTCTGCATAGTGTTAAATGATAAGTTTTGCATGCAAGGAAGAGAATGAATTGATTTTCGAACAACAACCCCATTAAAAATCAGAATTATGAAATCGTTTAAATATGTACTGATGGGAGCTTTGCTGTTTGGTGCAGCTGCTCCTGTGATGGCTCAAGATGACAACAAGGCCATCATTGACCAAGCCGTGAGTGTTATCAAGAGTAAGCCTGCCAACTTGAAGGATCAAGTGAAGGATTTTGCCAAGAAGTATAAGAAAAATGCTGAGGTGCTTACGGCCCTTGGCAAGGCTTGTCTGGAGGAGAAGGATACGGCTAACGCTCGTGTCTTTGCGGACCAGGCGTTGGCGCGCGATAGCAAGTATGCGCAGGCATGGTTGCTCAAGGGTGACATTGCTGTCAGCCAGAACAATGGCGGTGCTGCCGCGACGGCTTACCAGAATGCCATGTATTTCGATCCGAAGGAGCCCGAAGGCTACTATAAGTATGCCATGGTGCAGCGTGGCGTGGATCCCGCGGGTGCGGCTCAGGTGCTTGAGGATTTGCGTCAGCAGCGTCCCGATTATCCTGTGGACCAGCTGATCGGCCACATCTTCTACAATGCGCAGAACTATGAGAAGGCTGCTGAGGCCTTTGCCAAGGTGGCTGATGTGACCAAGATGAAGCCTGAGTACATCACTGAGTTTGCCACGGCTACATGGTTGCTGGGCCAGCGTGAGAAGAGTATTGAGGTTTGTAAGGCTGGTCTGACGGTTAATCCCCGCAAGGCTGCTTGGAACCGTATTGCCTTCTATGACTACACTGACCTGAAGAAGACGGACGAAGCCTTGGCTTACGCTGACAAACTTTTCAATGCAAGTGACTCTGCACACTTCATTGCCGAGGACTACACCTACTATGGTACGGCGATGCAGCAGGCTAAGCGTTGGGATGATGCTGTTCAGGCTTATGAGAAGGCTTTGAAACTCAATGAGGGTAACAATAAGCAGATGGGCATCATCAACAAGAATCTGTCTGACGTCTATCTGCAGAAGGGTGATTATGACAACGCTGTCGCTTTCTTGGAGAAGAGCATGGCGGGTTCTGACAAGCCTACCATGGATCAGCTGGACAATCTTGGCTCGCTCTATACAGAAATTGCTTCCAAGAAATTGAAGGCTAACGACAAGGCTGGTTCTGATGAGGCCTTCAAGAACGCTGACCAGGTTTACGGCCGCATGTTGGAGGCTTATCCGAATTATGCCAACTATTGCAACTACATGCGTGGACAGATTAACGCCAACTTGGATCCCGACAGCAAGGCTGGACTTGCCAAACCGTATTACGAGGCGCTTGTCAAGTCGCTTGAGGCTAAGGCTGAGAAGCAGAACAGTGAGATTGCCATGCTGAAGCAGGCATATCTTTACCTCATCGTTTACGACTTCAACGTGCTCCAGGATAAGGTTGCTGCCAAGGCGGTTGCCGAGAAGTTGCTGGTGATTGATCCGGAGAATTCTGTTGCCAAGCAGGTGAAGGATATGTAAATGTGACGGAGGTCCCGTTTTCATGCGGAGCTCATCGTCAGTATGGATAGGGTGACCTCTGTGTTCTCCTTTCTGTTAAAATAATAAAAGGCGCATCTCATTTGTCGTGAGATGCGCCTTTTGTTTCGTTTTCACTTTGACCAATGTGTTCCGGCGGAGTTTTTCAAATACGTTGCGCTGGTGAAAGCCTTCGCCGTATTCCATAAGAAAAGCCCAACCTTGTTGCAGGTTGGGCTGTATCCTTATTCTGATGATGAGTAATCAGAAATTATTCGGCGAGGCTGATAGCCTCGTTCGGGCAGACAGATGCGCATGTTCCGCACTCTGTGCACTCGTCAGGGTTGATTTTGTAGATGTCGCCCTCAGAGATGGCGCCCACGGGGCACTCGTCAATACATGTACCGCAAGCAACGCAGTCATTACCAATTACGTAAGCCATAATAATCTAATGTTTATAGTTAATAATGTTTTGTTAATGTGAGTAAGGAGCTATGCACTGATGCGTTATCTCCTTGTACGTTGCAAAGGTAGTTATTTTTTCAATTAGTACCTACAAATGATGATTACTTTTTTCTCAATTTAACATTACCTACTAAAAAATGAGGGTCCACGCCTTCGCAGACAATAAACGGCTACGGCTTGGCGTTATTCATTATATGAAGCGAACACTGTTTTCATTGATGCTTGCCATACTCTGCGCTATAGCTGCGTTGGGGCAGGAGCGTACGGTCGAGAATCGGCCGTATACCGACCTGCGTAAGTTTCATTTTGGCATACTTGTAGGCACTCATTTGCAAGATCTTGAGTTTAACAACGTGGGGCCGCAAATGATCACCACTGCTGACGGCACCCAACAGGAATATGCGATCACCTGTGACCAGGACCGCTGGGATGACGGCTTCAATGTGGGCGTGCTGGGTGAATTGCGCCTCAACCGCACTCTGCAGTTGCGTGTGGCTCCAGCCATGTATTTCGGGTCGCGCCACATTTCCTTTCACAATATGGATGCGCAAGCGCCCGACTCTATGCTTGCGCGCAACCAGACGTTGAAAACTGCCTATTTCTCGTGTGCGCTTGACTTGATTGTCGCGTCGCCTCGCTTCAATAATCATCGTCCTTACGTCATGTTGGGTCTCAATCCGGTCATCAACTTGAGTGGTACCAGTGACGATTATCTCAAGTTGAAGCGTTATGACCTTTTCTTTGAGGCTGGCATCGGTTGCGATTTCTACTTGCCTTTCTTTAAGATTAGGCCTGAGCTGAAGTTTATGTATGGCTTAACCAATAGCCTCGACAACACCCATGCTTCGTCCATCAGCGACCGCTCGATGTTGCCCTATACCCTGTCGGTCAACAAGGCGCGTTCTAAGATGATTGCTCTCACCTTTTATTTCGAGTAGTCGGCATCCGGCATCCCGCACCGTGTCGCGCATCAATGGTCAGTCTTGTTGAGGGCCTTCCTGTAAGCCTGAATGATGGGGTTGTTTCCTTCTGCGTCCATCCGCTTGAAGATCTTCTCCAACTTCTTGGTCTGTTTCTTGATGCGTCTCAGCCGTGGGTCGATGCTGTCGGCAAGGCTGAAACTGTAGCCGGTGATGGGGTGTCGCAACTCAAATTCCTTTTTGGCTTCCTTTGTCCAGCGCTTGACGCTCTCCGCCAGTTGCTTGTTGTGGTACACGCCCTGAACCACTACC
>ERZ808292.240-NODE-240-length-15557-cov-3.493227_pt1 | contig 15557 bp, 32 predicted proteins | sample MGYA00521275_ERZ808292 | MGnify/ENA primary metagenome ERZ808292 (study PRJEB31516, sample SAMN03275613) | gut metagenome | biome: mammalia-associated habitat; material: feces | host: Papio cynocephalus | place: Kenya | collected 2012-07-26 ... | reverse complement strand
ATCTAATACTATTGGTAGTAATTTTATGATACAAAATTACGAAAACAAATCTTTAAACAGCTGTGAGCTTTCATTATATGGTACTGGTAAAGTCAGATATAATTGGCATGTAGACGGCACAATCTATGGAAATATGGCAAGCGATTCCGACAAAAATATAAAAAAAGATATTCAGGCTCTTGATATTGAAGATTCAGCACGTTTTATTTACAGTCTAATTCCATCAGAGTTTCGTTTTAAAAATGGAACATCTAACAGATTGCACCACGGATTAATTGCACAGGAAGTTAAAAACTCAATGGGAGATAGCGATTGGGGATTGTTTATTGATAAAAAAGTTGACAACGAAAATTATATTGAAACCGAAGTTGACAGCGAGACAGGCGAACAGACGCAACTTTTAACAGCACGGTATGGCTTGAGATATGACGAGCTTATAGCTGATTTAATAGCGACAGTGCAGAGTCTTAATAACAGGCTTAAAGCATTAGAAAAATAAAATTAAAACTTTACAATAACATGAATATGTGTTATTGTAAAGTTAAATTAAATGAAAGGAGTAATTAAATGCTTAAATTAACAAAAGGTGTCACATTAACCGGGGCAATCACCATTGATGATAAACTTGTAATCAATGTGACAGCTACAATTCCAGAATCGGGAAGTCCTTCATCAAATAAGGTCATATTTGACACGGATTTATATTTAGCAAATCAAGTCGAATGTGATTCAGATGTAGCGGCTTTTGAAGATGCTTTAAATAAAGAATTAAAAGAAAGGGTGTCTGAATAATGTCAATTTCAAGGACAATTTTAGAAACAAAAAATAAACTGATTGAAGTTATAAATCAGTGTGGTTTACCTGTTTCTATTTCAAAATACTGCCTTAAAGATGTTTTAGACCTTGTTGAGAAACAAAACGATTTAGAATGGGCAGTTGAAAATCGTGTCGAACAGCTTAATAAAAAGCCAGACGATAAAAAGTCAGACAGCACTAATGAATCAGCTAAACCAGATGTCACAGAAAAGTAAAAAAATTTATTTAATAAGAAAGGAGGAAACCATAAATGGATTTTCCTATTTTAAATACAAACTATGAGCATGTAAATACCTTTATCAACACGCTTGCTCCCATTGTATGTAATGAATATCTCAAAAGACGTGAAGCAGGTGATAAATTAATTACACCTGCAACAGTCCTAGCACAAGCCGCAAAGGAAAGTGGATGGAATCTTGATGCTCCTACATTATTCGGGATTAAAGGTTCAGACATTGAACTAAATACCAGTGAATATATTAATGGAGAATATGTTAATATCAAAGATTCATTTGCAAAATATCCAGATTTAGCAGGTGCAGTTCAGGGATATTATGATTTAATGCAATGGGATAACTATGATGATGCTACATCAGCTAATACAGTAGAAGGAGAATTATACGGCTTAACAAATGACATTGGATATGCCTATGCTACAGCTCCGGACTATTACCAGACAACATTGGATATTATTAACGATTTTGGATTACGTATATTTAATGACTATGTATTTAATTACAATCAAGCTAACAATACGATTCTAAATGACCCTTCAGTAACTCCAAATTCAGAAATTGATGAAAATGTTGTAGACGCCATTTATCGTGGCGATTATGGCAATGGTGAGGAGCGTAAACAAAGACTTGAAGAAGCCGGATATAACTACGCTGACTACCAAGCTAGAGTAGAGGCTAAATACTATTCTAACAACACTGATTCTACTCCTACAGAATCAAATGAGTTGGAAATAGGACAAGAGGTAAAATTTACAGGTTCAGAAGATGTAAATGGTACTCCCCTTTCTTATACAGACCGTACCTATACAATTAATGCTTTTTCCGAAGATGGCGAAAATGTGTTGCTTGACATATATGGAGAACATTATGCCTGGGTACATAAATCAGAGGTTCAGCCTATTTAATGGCTACTTCTAATAATTTAGGAGATGTCGTCCCAGGTACTTTAATACAGTTACCTGGAGACGACACTTTATATATTGTAGGAGAAATATATATAGATGGTAAATGTAAACTGTATAGTAAAGACAAGCTATTATATAAAGGCTTGTATGAAATTGCAAAAATAAAATCGTATGCGAGGTGATTATATGGAAATATGGATTAGTTTACTGGGTTCATTAGTCACCGGCGGGTTGGCGTTGGTTGGTGTGATATATACCTCTCGTAAACAGCATGATGTTACTATACAAGAAGTAAAGACGGAAATTGCACTTGTTAAAAAAGATATAACAACATTAGAAACAAGCGTTTCTAAGCATAATGGTGTTGTAGAAAGAATGTTTGCAGCTGAAAAAGCAATAGGCCTTCTTGATGAACGACTTAAAACCGCCAATCACCGCATATCAGAGTTAGAGGAGGTGACAAAACATGAAGATTAGTAACCAGACTTATGATGTACTTAAATGGATTGCACTTGTAGCATTACCAGCTTTACTTACATTCTATGGCGTTGTAGGAACTACTTGTAATATACCATATACAGAAACAGTTCTTACAATAGGTAGTGCTTTTGATGTAATGCTCGGAACTCTTTTAGGTATAAGTACAACGGCATATAATAAAAACGGAGGAAACAAATGAATGAATCTAATTTAGCTACGGAATTATTGCATGAAATTAAACGAGCAAGTAAAAGAAATTTTATTCTTTTTATTATAACACTTATAATGTTGTTCGTAACTAACGCATTATGGCTATACGCTTGGACACTACCCGTTGAAGAAACCTCTGTAACAACTACAACAGTAGACCAAGATTCAGAGGATAGTGGTTCAAATACTTATATTGATAGTGAAGGAGATGTAAATTATGGCGAGACAGACAATTAAAAAGACCACGACTACAACAAAGCGTAGAAGGGGTGGAGGTCGGAAAGGTCGTAGATAATGACTATTTCTAATTTCACCAAGCCCGAACTTGATTATTTTAGAAATAACTGTAATTTTGTAAATTTAGAAGTTGATGTGTTTGAAATGAGAGCAAGCGGTTACACGCTAGAATACATTGCAGAACAACTTCATATTTCAGCTGACTATGTTAGGAAATTAAGTCAAAGAGTTAATAAAAAGATAATCAAAGTTTTATAATTAAATAGTATGCACTTTTAGGGCACATTCACTACATTGTGGATGTGCCTTTTTTGTTTATAATTAAAGTATAAACGATTGGAGGTGCATATATGAATGATATTATCATTAAAGTAATAAACTCAAGAGAATTGTCAGATATACCACTCATTTATATATGTCGAATTGCAACAACTATACTAAAATTGTGGGAGGAACAAAAAGATGATAAACCCCTCAGCACTTGACCCTATATCACTTTTTAAATATAACAATATATTAATTAATAATATTAAGGAGGAAAGCAATGTATTATCCAAACATGATGAATGCTCAACAACCATATCAGACATTTCAAAATCCTTATGCCATGAATATGACACCACAAACACCAACAACTCTAACTAGAGTTACCGGAATAGATGGTGCAAAAGCATATCAAATGACACCTAACAGCACAGTGGCTCTCTTTGATAACAATGAAGATATTATGTATATCAAAACTACTGACGGAGCTGGATTTCCAACTATAAGAACATTTTCATTTAATGAGGTTACACACAATGCTCAGCAACAAGTGTCTAACAACGAATATGTAACCAGAAACGAGTTTAATAAGTTAAAGGAGGAATTATTAAATGGCAAGCAGTTTATTCAGCAATCAACCGCAGACCTCGATACCGCAAGGTCAGAACAATCTATTAAGTCAGGTAGCACAACTTAAAAACGTATTTAAAATGGCATCCAACCCAGAACAAGCTATAATGAATATGGCACAAAATAATCCTCAAGTCAAAGAAGTTATGAATATGTGTAATGGTAAAAATGCAAAAGATGTATTTTATCAGAAATGTTCACAAATGGGAATTGACCCTAACTACATTTTAGGTATGATGAAATAGCTTATAGCTTTTCATAAATAATTTTTTTAGAAAGGAGATACAGTTATGGACACAGGAGTATCTTTAGCAGACATTGCCGCAGTCACAGATAAAAATGATGGAATGTTCGGTGGTGCAGGTGGAGGCGGAATGTGGATTTTCGCTTTACTTATTCTTTTACTTATTGGAGGAGGAGGTCTCTTCGGTGCAGGTAACAGAGGTCCTATAATGAATGGAGAACCGGTTACAGAAGCAGGTCTTTGCAATGCTATGAACTTCAACAACCTTGAAAATTCAGTTGGAAGATTAAGCGATAGCTTACAACACGATTATATGGGCTTACAAAATGGTATTTGCAACCTTGGTTATGAAACACTTAGGAACTTCAACAATACTCAGCAACAGTTAGCTGAATGCTGCTGCACAACTCAGAGAGCTATTGATGGCGTTAATTACAATGGTGCAATTAATACTGCTGCTATTAATGCAAACACAACAGCTCAGACACAGAAAGTTCTTGATGCTATTCAGCAAAATAAAATCGAGAGCCTTCAGTCTCAGGTTAATCAGTTACAGCTTCAATCAGCTATGTGCGGTGTAGTTAGATATCCTAACTCTTCAACGTATTCAGCAGGTTATGGACCATTCTATAACAACACTTGCTGCAACAATGGAATGAATATTTAGTCAATCAGACAAGGTTTAATTTATGGGAATACCTTGCCGGTATTCCCTTTTTTAATGAAAGGAGTAATATTATGAGTTGTAAATCAGGAATTTATGTTGTAAATACAACAACAGGAACATCTATTGGTATAGGTGGTACTTATGTACCATCCACAGTAATAAGACGCTATGGTAAATATTGTCAGCTTGGTGGTAATGGTGTATCAATCGGTAACTGTCAAGGCGGAGCTGGTTATTATGATGTAGACGCAAGTATATCTGTAGCCGCAAGTGCTGTAGGAAATGTAACAGCTACATTATTTAAAGACGGAGCACCTGTACAGGGAGCTACTGCACTTGCAACAGCAGCAGCGGCAGGTGACATTGTAACACTTCCTATATCAGCTCTTGTAAGACTTAATTGTGATTGTGATACAGCTAATCTTACAATCGTAATTGGTGGACAGGTAGTAACTGCTCAAAACCTTGCATTTGTTGTAGAAAAAGTATGATGGATGAAAATGCACAATTTACCATAATGGATGTGCTAAACATTTTATCATTCATTATAGGAATTAAGAACCTTAATGAAAATTTATCTCAAAATACTGCTGGAGATTTACTGTCTGCAGCAGTTAATGAGATACATGAGCATCTATCAGAGCAAGACCGTAAACTTAATATAATAATGGAAAAGTTAGGAGTGGATTATAATGACGAAAATCAAAAAGTTAGCTGAACATATTGAAGAAGAACTTTGTGGTGCAAAAGAATACGCAGAAAATTACGTAGAGTGTAAAGCCAAAGGAAATTCACAGTGGGCTAATCGGTATAAAGAAATGGCTAATGATGAATTAAAACACGCTAATTATTTACACGAAAAAGCTATAATGGAAATTGAAGAACTTGACAAAGTATTTAAACCTACTCAAAAAATGAGAGAAAAGTGGGATAAATCTCACGAATCCTTTGTTGAAAAAACAGCTTGGATAAAGCAGATGCTTTCTATGTAGGAGTGATTATATGACATTTGAAGAAAGTATACCGATAGCTAAACAATTAGCAGAAAATCAATTAAAGAAAGGTTTTGATGTTGAAGCATTCTTAATATTGTGTGCAACTTCAAAGATGTATACAGGTATTGATGAAGATTTAGTTCCAGAAAGTAATATTGATGAAAGCATAGGTTACTTAATGAAATTATTTGTTACTTATTATAATAATAAAAATGTTGATACACTCAAACCTTTATTAATTAATATGAAGCAAATACTTTCAGAGTTATATCATACCTGCAATACAAATGACGAACGAGAACTTTTTAAACAGTTAGTACCAGAAATGTCAAACATTTTATAAAATACACAGCCATTTATAGTGGCTGTGTATTTTTTATGCAAGAAAATACTTGACATATAAATAATATTATAGTATAATATTTATGTAATAAATGAAAGGAGAGTATTATGATTAATATTAATATAACAAACAGCATTAAAAGTATTACTGATACACATAGCGCCTTTGTTAATTTTGATTATGATAGTAAGATTGTTAATGTATTAAGGGAGCTACCTCTTAAATTTTATGATAAAAATACTACAACTTGGGAAATACCTGTTGATAAAACATTAACAGTAATATCTAAACTATCAGAGTTTAAAATAAAACTAACAGGTTCATTAGATTTACTTGAACCTAAAAAAGTTAGTATAGACTTACCAGAAAACTTTCAATTTAAGACTGTACCCTTTGAACATCAAAAGTCTGGGGTGCAATATGGATTACAGTTTGACAAATGGTTTCTAGCAGATGAGCAAGGGCTAGGTAAGACCAAACAGGTAATTGATATTGCAGTAATCAGGAAAATAAAATTTGGATATAAACATTGTTTGATTGTATGTGGTGTTAATACATTGAAGTGGAACTGGGTTAATGAAATACACACACACTCAAACGAAGATAGTTGGATATTAGGACAAAAAACAACACGAAAAGGTACTGTAAGAATTGGCAGTACTGCTGATAAACTTAAAGATTTAGTACACCTTGAACAGCACTCAGAAGATTTACCATACTTTTTAGTAACAAATGTTGAAAGTTTTAGAGATGAAAAAATAGCAGACCAGATTAATAAACTTTGTAAGTTAGGTATAATTAATATGTGTGCAGCAGATGAGATGCATAAAATGAAAAATCCAAGTGTTCAGCAAACAAAGGGATTTTTAAAGTGCATACCAGAATGTCGTATTGGCATGACCGGTACACCATTAATGAACAGCCCACTTGATTTATATGTTATACTTAAATGGTTAGGATATGAAAGTCACGCTTTTTATTCATTCAAAAAACATTATTGTGTAATGGGCGGTTATGGAGGATATGAAGTTGTTGGATATAAAAATATGGAACAACTTACTGCACAAATAAATGATATAATGCTTAGAAGGCTTAAATCAGAAGTTCTTGATTTACCTGATAAAGTATATATAGATGAACTTGTTGAAATGTCAACAAAACAATCTAAATTATATGACGAAGTAGAATCTGGTATTAAAAATGAACTAGCAATGGGAACATTAGATTTAACTAACCCACTATCCACATTAATCAGGTTAAGACAATGCACTGGATATACAGGTATTGTATCAGACTGTATATTTGAATCTGCAAAACTTGATAGAATGGAAGATTTAGTTGAAGAAGCAATATCAAATAATCAGAAAGTAATTATATTTAGTAACTGGACACAAATGACTGACATTGCACAAGAAAGATTAAACAAATATAATCCAGCAGTTATTACAGGTGCAACTAATGATAGTGACCGACAATCTATGGTATCAAAATTTCAGGAGGATAAATCTTGCAAAGTCATTATTGGTACTATTGGTGCTATGGGGACTGGATTAACTCTTACAGCAGGTTCAGTAGTTATATTTCTTGATGAACCTTGGAATAGAGCATTATTCGACCAAGCAGTTGATAGAGCACACCGAATAGGTGCCAAGTCAAATGTAACAATTTATAGTATTATGTGTAAGGATACCATTGATGAAAGAATACACGATATAATATATAAAAAGGGAGTTATGAGTGATGCCATTATAGATGGTAAAGTAATCGGTAATAAAACTGAAATACTTAACTATTTGCTTGGGTAAGAGGCTTGAGCCTCTTGTCAAGCTCTGAATTATCATTTAAGGAGTGAATATTTTATATGAAAAACACAAAAATTTTACAAGAGTATAATTGTAATGAAGTAGCTAAAAAATTAAAGATATCTGTATACACTTTAAATAATTGGTACAGATGGGAATCAAAAGAATTGTCAGAAGGTATTGTTAATAAACCATATTTACCACAGCCAAGGTTTGATACAACCTCACCGGGCAGACCTCGATTATGGAATAGAGAGCAAATTAAGCTCTTATCAGAGCATAAAAAACTTGTGATAACAGGTAGACATGGTAAGTACGGAAAATATACTAACCCAAACTATAATCCAAATAAAAAGTCTTTGACAAATTAAAAATATTATATTATAATATTTATATAATAAAAACACAAGGAGGGCATTTAATATGTCAAGTTTAAATGAATTAGTTGCCAGATATGGCAAAACAAATGCAGAACTTAAAGTTCTCAAAACTTCAGCTGATGCTGATAACAAAGAAATTAAAAGTATTATGAGTTCAACAGGACTAACTGAATATGAAGCAGGTGGCTATAAAGCTAAATATTCAGTATCAAAATCAGAAAGTTTTGATGATGATAAGCTAGTTAAAAAACTTAAAGAATTTATGTTTGATGGAAAATCTGCACACGAAGCAGGATTAATTGATTACGTGCCAGTTGTAAATATGGAAGTATTAGAAGACTTTATTTATAATGGAAAGATAAACGCAGCATCATTAGCTGATTGTAAAGTAACCAAAGAGACTGCTCGATTGACTATTTCAAAAGTCAAGAGCAAGTAATTTATATTATAGTGGTATAAATTATTATTGAACTAATAAAAACGCAGAGCTGGTCAAGATATGAATGGAGAGTGATATAATGAGTAAGTTTAATACTACAAGTATTCGATTAACTTCAAGAGCAAGTATTAAGATTGGAGATTCTTTTTTCACATTTGAGGCATGTGAAGAAAAACAATGTGACCCAGAAATTTCAAAAACATTAACTGATGATGAAATTGCAGAAGAAAGACAAGCATTATGGGACCTTGTTAATAATGAAGTTGACAATCAGATTGCTGAAATAAAATCATATGTAAATAAAAAATAACCTTTGACATTTTATACTATATATGATAATATAATTATGTTGATGTACTATAAAAAACACAACCCTCAATTAGTATTGTCGGATACTAATTGTAGTAACTGAATATTAATTGAGGTCAAACCTCCTTATTGAATGCCGACACATTTAGTAAGGAGGTTTTTATTTTACAATTTGGAGGTTATATATGATTGATATAATATCATTATTAAGTTGTGATGGGTATATAATTTGTAACAAAACTTTAATAAAAAAGTTTAATGCAGATTGTGCTATATTAGTTGGGGAATTATGTGCAGAGTATAACTACTATAAAAATTTAGGGCAGCTAGATTCAGATGGCTCATTTTACAGTACCAGAGATAATATTGAACAAAATACGGGTTTAAATGATTATGCACAGCGTAAAGCCATAAAAATGTTATCTGAAGCTAAAATATTAACTGTAACTAAAAAGGGATTACCTGCAAAAAACTATTACAAACTCAACGCTAGCCAGTTGTTAAGCCTCTTCACCACTGGAGATATAGAGATTGAAGCACCAGAGGTTCAGCCGCTTGACATAAATAATAATAAACAAATAATAATAACTAAAAATAATACAGATATATCTAGCGATATATCTGAGACAGATTCTTCTGAAGTTAATTTAGAATTTGGTAAATCAAAACCTAAAAAACTTAATTTGTATCAGCAATGTTTAGCTATAATTAATGATTATACAGAAGATACTAATATTAGAAAATTGTTGATTGATTATTTAGATTTGTTATTAGAGAAAATGCGTAATGAACATAAGGTAGTATATGCTAATCAGTTTAAAGGTATGCTAAAACAACTTAGTGATTTAGTTGCAAGTAAAGAGGGTAAGTTAGAAGATATTATTAGTCAATCAATATCAAAAGGGTATATAGGATTCTTCCCTGCAAATCATAATAATAACTATTCAAGTGGTAAAAAAGTTACATATAGATTACCAAAACAAAAGATTGCAAAGGATGAAGATAAAGCACGAGATGAAAATGGAAATTTTATGGTATTTTAAAAAGGAGTTAAATTATGAAAGCTGAATATACAACAGTGCTTGAAGTAACCGAAAAACAAGCTAAAAGTATCGAATCTTTAGTATCAATGTTATCCGGTAATGAAATTTTAGATATTTTAGAAGCTATAGCTAATAGAAAAACATCAAGTAATGGAATATTAATTGTGTATAAGGAGGAATAATATGTATTATATACAAGTAGATTCATCAAGATATGTATGTAAAGGGTCTTTTATTTTACAAGGTGAACTTTATAAAGTAGTAGGTAATATGGAAGATGCTCGAAAGTTTAAAACTTGGGAAGCAGCTTATCGTGCATTAAAATCAATGCAAGGTAGATATTGTAATATTGATAATACTTGTTGTGTTGTAAATAAGTGAAGGAGGATTAAATGAATTTGAAAAATAATATAGATAAAAATAATATAAATTTAGATGATGTCTGTATTCAGAATTGCTATGAGTGCCCTTATGAGGAACAGTGCGACGAATCACTTGTTGCTCAAGATACAATACTAAATAGTTTAGATGAATGGTAAAGGAGAAATGAATGAAAAATAAAGATTGTATTTTTTCAGAAGTGTGCGATACTGAATGTAGGTCATTTTGTTTAAGGCATTCTGAAATGAAATTTATGTTGGACAATAGCGGTATTCCAAAGAGTAAACAAAAGTTTAACAGATTAGTACCTAGTGATTGTGATATACAAGCATTTATGTCATTAGCTGCAATTCAAACTAGCATTAAAGACTTTGTAGATAAGGGTTGTAATTTATATCTACATAGTGATAATTGCGGGAATGGTAAAACAACTTGGGCGATAAAGTTATTAATGCAGTATTTTTATGAAATGTGGGCAGGTAATGGTTTTATAAAACGTGGTTTATTTATAAGTGTACCTTCGTTTATCACTGCACACAAAAATAATATTACTAAAGCTAACTATGAATTAATGAATATACTTGATGATTTATTAACAGTTGATATAGTAGTGTGGGATGATATTGCAGTGTCACAGCTTACTGATTATGAAACAAGTATATTATTAAGTTATATAGACCAGCGTACATTAAACGATAAGTCAAATATTTTTACAGGTAATATAAACCCAGATACATTGAATGAAAAAGTTGGGGAAAGATTATCAAGTCGTATTTTATCTGGCTATATAGTTGAACTAAAAGGAGGAGATAATAGATATGGTACAGCTTCAGTGCTTAAATAGAGTATTGGAAACAAAAAGTATGTCTTTATTAACTGATAATAATTTAACTGAAGACTACTTTATAGAATATCCAGATGAATATGCTTTTATAAAAAATCACTTTGATACATATGGTAAAGTGCCAGATGTAGAAACATTTATGTCAAATTTTCAAGACTTTGAATTAATAGAAGTAAATGAAAGTGACCGATATCTAGTAGATACAATTAGAGAAGAATACTTGTATTCAAAGTCAGTTCCTATCATTAAGCACGCTGCTGAATTATTAAAAGCGGATGCTAATGAAGCTAGTAGATACTTACAATCTGAATTGATTAACTTAACTCCTAACTATACAACACCATTTGTTGATATTGTACAGGATGATAACCGATATAATGTATTCGGTAGCAAGTCGGCTAATCGTGATAGCTGGTTTATATCTACAGGTTTTGAGGAACTTGATGATATTGTAGGTGGATGGCAAGAAGGTGAAGAGTTCGTTGTTATAGTCGCAAGAACTGGTATTGGTAAGTCTTGGATACTTGTTACATCAATGGAACACGCTTGGTCTATTGGTAAAAATGTAGGTTATATATCTCCGGAAATGAGTGCTGATAAAATAGGATATAGATTTGATACAGTCCATGCACATTATTCAAATACTGCTTTACTTAGGGGTGATTGTAACAAAGTAAATTTAGATGACTATGATAAGTATTTTGAAGATTTACAAAAGAGAGATAATAAGTTTTTGGTATCAACGCCAAAAGATTTTAATAACAAAGTTACTGTAAGTAAGTTAAGAAATTTTGTTGTGGCAAATAATCTCGACATATTAGCAATAGACGGTATTACATATATGTCAGATGAAAGATATAAACGAGGTGATAATAAAACAACTTCTTTGACGAATATATCAGAAGATTTAATGCAGTTAAGTTTAGATTTAAAGATACCGGTATTAGTAGTAGTGCAGTCTAACAGAGGCGGTGTTGATAAAGAAACACCGGAACTTGAAGATATTAGAGATAGTGATGGCATATCACATAATGCTACTAAAGTAATCAGTTTAAGCAGAAAAGGTGAAGCGTTATCGCTAAATATTAAGAAAAATCGTGATGGACGAACAGGTGATAAACTTACCTACATTTGGGATATTGATGAAGGTAGATTTCAGTGGATACCAAGTGATGAAGACGAAGCACCAGAAGAGCGAAAAGAAGAGAGAAAAGAAGAAATTAAGAAAGAATTTAAACACGAAGGAAAAGTTGTGTTTTAAAAAAGTCTTTGACAAATTAAAAATATTATATTATAATATTTATATAAATAAATGAAAGGAGTTATGTTATGAAAATTGAAGAAAGCAAAGTTGCAAGTGCTAAACAGTTGTGTAAAATACCCATAGGTAGTTGTTTCAAGCTTAATGATTGGTATTATATAAAAACAACTTCGTGTATTTCAGATGGTTGTTATGAATGTGTAGATTTAGATAGTGGTTGTATTACATCAATATCGGAAAATGTCGATGTTTACCCGGTTGATGCTATTATAGTTATTAATAAAGTAGGTGCTTAAATGATACAAGTAAATAACAATTATATCACGGCAGATGAACGTGATATATTAATTGAGTTGCGAAAACAATTAGCACTTAAAGGTATAAATCGTTTTGCTAAAATCATTGTATCGGGAGATAATATTCAAACTAACTGTCCATTCCACAATGAAGGACAAGAGCGTAAGCCATCATTTGGAATATTAATTAAACAAAAAGGAAAAGAGCAGAGCGGTACTTGCCATTGTTTTGCTTGTGGTTGGACTGGTTCATTTGCTGAAATGGTATCAAATGTTTTTGGATATGATGATTTAGGATTGTATGGTAGTAAATGGTTAATTCGTAACTTCCTTACAGTTCAAATTGAAAATAGACCAGATATATTGGAGGGATTTAATGGACGTAGCAATATCAATACTAATTGTATTAGTAATATTTCTACTTGCAATACTACAGCTTTCGTAAGTGCTGAAGAATTAGACAAGTATCGTAATTATCATCCTTATATGTGGAAAAGAAAAATGACTCCAGAAGTTGTTGAAATTTTCGATATTGGATATGATAAAGATACAAACTGTATAACATTCCCTGTAAGAGATGAATATGGAAATTGTGTATTTGTAGCAAGGCGTAGTGTTGTATCAAAGTTTTTTAATTACCCACGGAATGCAGAGAAACCTGTGTATGGATTGTATGAATTGTCAATGCAAATACCATACCCAGATGAAGTTATTATATGCGAAAGTATGATAGACGCAATTACTTGCTGGGTATATGGTAAATATGCAGTAGCATTAAATGGTTTGGGAAATGATTTGCAGTTTAAACAATTAAGGCATATGCCTAATCGAAAGTTTATATTAGCAACAGATATGGATAAAGCTGGACAAACTGCAAGAGTGAGACTTAAAAAGCAGTTAAGCAATAAGTTAGTATCAGAATATATATGGGATGTTAATATGGCAAAAGATATAAACGATATGTCACAAGAACAATTTTTAAACTTAAAGGAGTATATGTTATGAAATGTCCAAGGTGTACAAAAAAAGCTGGTGTTAAACAAACAGTGTTTATAGATAAAAACAATTCAAGAGTTAGGAGATATTTGTGTACTAATTGCGATTATCTTTTTTATACCCGTGAAGTTGTTGCTGAATATGAAGATGTTAGGCGTGATTTTATGGATGTGCAAAATATATATAAAAAACAGCATAGAAAGAAAAGAAATTAAAAAGGGGTTTAAATGATGAATACATTAAGAGATTTATTTCCAATACTTTATGCAGATGTTTGTATTATGGAGGGTAATAATGTGCGACTTACCATAAGTTATAAGCTTGATATAAGTAACGCACTTTCTGAAAAGTATTTAGATGCTGAAATAAGCAGAATTGAATGTGAAAACGATAAAGCATTAGTGTGGTTAGCAGCGGAAAAGGAGAATAATAATGATTAAATTAGAACATACAGTTTTACCTTCACCTGACGAAATGCAGTTTGTTATTGAAGGTATGAGAAACCCAATGAATAGCTGGAATAAAAGTGATAGCGGTATAAAATATGGAATAGATGAAGACGAAGGTTTTTGTTATGCAAAAAGTCTTATTTTGGGTGATAATGACTATGACCTTATGAAAAGATTAGCTAAAGCAGGTACAGACCATAGAAAATTTATGAGAATGATGCCAGTATATGTGGGAATCACAGCACCTTTATATTGGTGGAAAGAGTTTGATACATACAAAGTCGGTACAGTTGCTAATAGTTGTAGCACAATGCACAAGATTCAGGAAAAAGAGTTTACGCTGGAAGATTTTAGTCACGAACACATAACAACTCGTTCTTTAAGTATTCTATTACAGACCATTAAATATCTAAATGAATGCCGGGATTTATATATAAATTACGATACATCTGATAATAATGGGTTTACTAAGCCAACTAAGAAAGATGTTTGGTGGCAGATGATACAGTTACTTCCATCATCATATAATCAGACAAGAAATGTTATGATGAATTATGAAGTATTAGCTAATATTTATCCTTCAAGAAAGAACCATAAGTTAGATGAATGGAGAGAGTTTTGCAAATGGATTGAAAACCTGCCATGTGCTGAGTTGATTATTGGTGAAGAAGTATCAGAAGCAGATAATTTTGATGTGAGGAGGTAATATATGGATAATAGCGAAGCTGTAGAGAAGTTAAGAGCATATCTTAAATGCCAGAAAAGACTAGTTAAAGGTACTGATGTAGATTGTAATAATAAAAGATGTGATAATTGTAGTTTGTTATATATGCAAGGAACTACGGGTGAACATCTTACAAGTATTGAATTAGCAATACAAGCTCTAGAAAAACTCAAAGAGTATCAACAGTTAGATGAGCAAAGCAGACTTGTCAAACTACCTTGCAAGGTGGGAACGGATATTTATTACATCTTAGGTATTCCGAATGAAACGCCATGCATAATCGACAGTTGTGTATTTAAACTATCAGATATACACAAAATTGGTAAAACATTATTTCTTACAAAGGCAGAAGCAGAAGCAAAACTGAAAGAATTGAGAGGTAGAGAAAATGAAAATTGTAACAGTTAATGATTTGATAAAAATTCTTGATACAAAGGAAAATAGATATGGTGCTACAGGAAAACCGAGAATGTTGAATTTATCTCTAAATGGCAATTTTGCCGGCGGTATTGAGGCTGTAAAGCTAGATGGTTATGGAGATGGGCTTATTACGGATGTGACAATGGAGATTACTTCATCTAAATTCACAACAACCAATGCCGACAG
>ERZ808292.236-NODE-236-length-15671-cov-8.073963_pt1 | contig 15671 bp, 23 predicted proteins | sample MGYA00521275_ERZ808292 | MGnify/ENA primary metagenome ERZ808292 (study PRJEB31516, sample SAMN03275613) | gut metagenome | biome: mammalia-associated habitat; material: feces | host: Papio cynocephalus | place: Kenya | collected 2012-07-26 ... | reverse complement strand
CAGCCTCAACCATTCCATTTTTCTATGGTACAAGGGGTTGACACTTGGGGTATCAAGTGTTATACTTAACTCATAAGAAGAGCCAACGCGCAATAGAAAGGATGATTATATGAAGTGCGTATGTAAGTATGTTACAATTGAAGCGGTGAAAGATAAAAAAATATTCACGCTTCTGTTTCTCGATTGGGTAGGCAAGCGCAGCGCCATTGACACGGCTAAGATGCACGGCTTTAAGGCGCTGTCGAGCAAGGCCGGAACGGCGGAAGCGGAGTTCGAATTAGAGGATTGTTGTGAAGCAACACTGTCCGCTGAGTTTGGCGCTATGATTCCGCATGATTTGAGTTATGACGCTGTGGCGTCTAGCTTTGATAACTTTAATAGTGAGGTGATTAACAATGGCAACTGATTGCACCGCAGGTTGTGCAACAACCACCAACGTAAACCGTACAGAGCTTTGGGAAGACGCCGCACAGAATATTTTTGGCATGGTCTATGACAAGGACAGCAATCTTCTGAATATCGTGTGCGGCATTGGCAAACTTGACCCTCTTCCGATTGTCACTTTTGAGCAGGCCGCACGCCGTGGCTTTCCGTATGCTCCCCAGTGGAATCCCTGTTGTCATGATGCAAAGACCATGGAACAGCAGGAAGCGGAGTTAAAAGCACAGCGGCATCATATCGCGACTATCTACACGGACCAGAGCCCCACGGCGCTGTATCCCAATGAGGGCGACAGCACCGCAAAACAATTTTTGCTTAGATGGATTTTTTAAGGGTGATTTCAAGACGAACACCACCAAATAAGACAGACAGACAGACAGAAAGGAAATCGTTATGAGTTTCGCAAAATCTAATAATCAGACCAAAACCGCAGATAAGCCCCGTGTCACCGTTGACATGCTTCACAACCTTCATGCCGTTGTGCGTAACGTCCGGTGTGTTGCTGAGAACTGTCTCACCTTCACGCTGAGACTTTACTGCGTTGATTTATATAATATGCGTTTGGTGGAGAGCACAAAAGACACCTTCATCAGCGCAAGCGCGACAAAAGGCAAGGACGGCAAATATTACGACAATTACCGCGTCTATTTCGACAATGACGCGAAGAACGCAGTTGAGACCGCAGTCCGTAGAGCTTATGACAGCGACATCCCAGAAGTTGAGGTGTAATATATGAGCAAGCGGAATGACATCCCGCTTGACCTGTACACAGGCGGCGGCTGGATTAACATTCCAGCCGTCGCCTCTTTAAATTGCTGGTGTAACATCATCATCGGCAAGCGTCAAGTGGGCAAGACCTACGGCACACTTTTGCACGAATTGAAGCAGGGCAAGCGATTTTTGTATCTGAGACGCACAACGACAGAATTTGACGCAATCACATCCGACCCGGATTTAAATCCTTTTCTTCCTTTAAAGAATGAGGGCTTTGAGGCCGATATTGTGAAGAGTGGCAAGGTGACTTATACAATAGGCCGCTTTGAGTATGAAGAGGGCAAGCCAAAAGTCTGCCTTGAAAAATACGGAATCGGGATGACGCTCCCCAGCATTGCCAATATACGCGGTTTCAATGGTGGTCAATTTGAAGAAGTCGTGTTTGATGAATTTATTCCTGAGCGAATCGTGGTCAAGCGCAAAGCTGAGGGCGACGCGCTTTTGAATGCGTATGTTACCATCAACGGAAATAGAGAATTACAGGGCAAGCCCCCGCTCAAAATCTGGCTTTTGGCAAATGCCTTTGATATCGCTTCACCCATCTTGGTTGAACTTGGTCTTTTGGACGACCTTGCCAAGATGGTTCGCACCGGAAAAGAATGGACGATGACAGATAGCGGTGTTTTTCTTGCTATGCCGAAATCCACAAAAGTGAGTGACAAGCGTGCCAAAACGGCGTTCATGCGTCATATGGCCAAGAACAAAGACAGTAAATTTTATCAAATGGCAATGGAAAACAAATTCAGCTATAACGACCTGTCGAACGTCCACCCCATGAACTTGCGCGGCATGAAGCCGGAATTCGTAGTGAATGGCCTGTACTGCTATAGCTTTGATAATCGGTATTATCTATGCACGTCGCATCATGAGAGCCGGGAAATATATGAAAACACCAAGGCAGGAAAAACGGCGTTCAGATTGTCACATCCATTCTTTGAGCCAATGTTGAATTTAAATCAAGTATGGTGCAGTGATATCCCCACCTTGCTCAAGATAAAGGAATATCTTGACATGAAAGACGACTGACATTATAATAAAGGTGCAGGGGCCCCCAAAAGGTAGACACGTCGGAAGCGTGTGGGGTAGCATTTCTATCTTGCGCACCCCTGTATCTTAGAAAGGACGTGAGCGAAATGCTTACTTACTCATACAAGTACGGCGCTGAGGTGCGTTTAACCCCCCATTTCAAAGTAAAGGAATTTCATTCATCCAAAGACCCTAGCGACGTTGTAAAGGTAGATGAAAAGCTTTTGCGGCTTTTGGAGAACATCCGGAATTTTACGGGTAAACCCGTGCACATTAATAGCGGATACCGTTCCCCAGAGTACAACAAGACTATCAAAAACGCGTCTCCCCACTCACAACACTGCTTAGGCAACGCCGCAGACATTGTTATTTCTGGCGTCTCCCCCGCCAGAGTGGCCGAAATCGCCGAATGTTATCTTGGCAATAGCGGCGGTATCGGTATCTATAAGAATTTTACACATGTGGACGTAAGAAACGGCCACAGCCGATGGAAAGGAGCCTATTAACATGGCATTCAGCATTAATGACGTCATCACACTCGCGCATGCGGGTTTTTCCAAGTCTGACATCGCCGCCTTTATGAATCTTGGCAATCCTCAGACGACTTCCCCGGCCCCTGTGCCCGTACCTCAGCCGCCTGTAGCACCCACGGCCCCGGTGGCCGCACAGATTCCCGCGCCCGTACCTCAGCCGCCTGTAGCACCCACGGCCCCGGTGGCCGCACAGATTCCCGCGCCCGCACCTCAGCAGACGCAGGCCCCGGCCCAGCCGGATTATAGCCAGATGATGACCGCACTGGCTGACCTGTCCAGCAAGGTCAACGCTCTTTCCGTTCCGTCCGCTGGAAACGTGGGCGCGCTCCCCACAGTGACCAGCGTTGAAGATATCATTATGGGTGCAATCAAGCCCGCCGCCCCGGATAACGGCGGCGTGGATTTCATGAAAGGAGTAACGAACCATGGCTAATCCCAATATGCCGGAGCTGGCCGGGGCGTCGGTTTTCCGGCCTCAGGACATCTATACCATTGCGAACGCGCTGGTAAAACAGGTGACGGGCCAGACCCCCGCCATTCAGGCCGTTGACACGTCCAGCTTTATCAACGTCGGCCAGATGTGTCTGAACCAGTCGAAAGAAGGCACTTTGCAGGCCCTTTATAACATGGTGGCCCGCACCATCATCACAAGCCGCAGTTATAGCGGGCGGTTTACCAGCATTGAAGCCACTTCACAGGAATGGGGCCTTTTTGTGCGTAAAATCGCATTCTTTAGCGGCGCGTTTGATGAAACCAAATTCATCAACACCGCCCAGAATCCCAATACCCTGAGAGATGGCCAGAGCGTGGACATGTACGAGATTTCTAAGCGGTATCCGCTGGAAATGTGGTACACGGGCCAGAGCACTCTTGACCAGCGGTATACCACTTTCCGGAGCCAGCTGAAAACCGCATTTACCAGCGAGTCGGAGTTGTCCGCATTCCTTGCCGGAATTACCACCGAAGTGGCAAACGACGTTGCACGCTGGAAGACCGCAGAAAACCGCGCTCAGGTGATGAACTTCATCGGCATGCTTTACAACACTGGCAAGAAAGACCAGAAAGTGAATCTCACCGCGGCATTTAACGGCGCACGCGGCACGCTGTACACAACCAATGAACTTCTGACTTCCCATTTACAGGAGTTCTTGAGTTTCTTTGTGTCATATCTTGAGACCCTCACCAGCCTGCTGGAAGAGTCTACTGACTTGTATCATCTTGTGCCGGAGTGTACCGACGACAATGGCAACAAGTTGACCCTTTTGCGTCACACTCCCAAGAGTGAGCAGAAGCTTCTGCTGTACCAGCCTCTTATCAACGACGCCAAAGCATGGGTTTATCCTGCCATCTTTGGCCCCGGCTATCTGAACTTTGGCAACTTTGAGGGCGTCAACTTCTGGCAGAACATCAACGACAAGTCGCACGTTTCTGTTGTTCCGGCCCAGTTCAATGTGAACACCGCAAAGCAGGAAGTCGGCAAGGCCGTTGACCTGCCCATGGTAGTTGGCCTGCTGTACGACCGCAGGGCACTTGCAACCGTTTACATGATGGACAGTGTTTACACTACCCCGTTCAACACCCGGGGCGAGTACTACAACACAGAACATCATTGGAAGATGAATTATATTCAAGACCCCACCGAAAATGCGGTGCTCTTTTACATGAACGACGACGAAAACCCGTAACAGCCTTTGGGCCTGTCCAGTGATGGGCAGGCCCTTTTCTTATATGCGAGGTGATAAAATGGCAAGAGGAAATTTTCAGGGTGCTGTTCCCGCACCCAGCGTGGAGCACGGTTACACGTTTCATTTCGGCAACGTCCAGAAGCGTGTGAATTCCACTAAAGCGTTTGACTATAGCCAGCTCCCGGACGTCGAGCGGTGCGATTTCAAGCAGACCACCAGCATGGAACACCCTGTCATTTATGTGACGCTGAACAGCATCAATATCAGCCCCCAGTGGAATTACTGTCACTGCGAGGAAACGGCGTCTTTTTACTGGATTCGTGATATTTCTATCGGAGTACGTGGCCGTGGCACAGCAAATATCTGGACTTTCTCGTTGGAGCTTGACCCGCTGGCAACGTACCGGGACGAAATTCTGAAAACCAAGGCCTATATTCTGTATGGGTTCAATGCTGACGCTTCTGGTGCGACGTATCGCTTACAGGATACACGGCAAGCGGTTGCACGGCATCCACAAGTATCCATAGCGAGTGCAGATATCACGGGCGGGTTGATTTCGACGGATACCGGGATTTATATCCTTTCAGCAGTCGGCAAAAAGGGGTTGTGTTCCTATGCGATATCCGCCAGTCAATTGAAAGATTTGCTCTCTGCGGTGTCCACGACGTGGAGCGCGGAAACTAAAGTCATGGTAGACTGGAAAATTGCGCTCCCCGAGTTCATGAATAAATTTTGCTTTGGCGACACAGCAACCAGTTGTATCCGGTCCTGTATCTGGCTCCCCATCGACATCCCCGGAGCAGGCCGCGCAACCGAAATCACATTAGGCCAGTTTGAAACCGGCGTTTCGGGGCGTATCGTGACGGCATCTAGTAACTTTGTACGGCATACCGACATTGCTATTCCGTGGCCTGCCGAAGATTGGAAGCGGATGAACTGCCAAATTCAAGTATACGTGCCGAATGTCGGTATCGTCGGTATCCCCGTGGACCAATGCAACGGCGCGGAAAGTGTCGGCATCGATTGGTGTTTGTGTTGTATTGACGGTTCTGTATCCGTTCGTGTGACGGCGGGGAGCTACGAGGTGTTTGTGGGAAGTACAAATATTGCGTCTTCTTATGGTATCGGTACAAGTAACGTTTCTGTTGGCAATGTCCTTTCCGGAGCGTCTCAAGTTTTGGGCGGGTTGATGGAGTTGGGCGGTGGTATCGGTGCGGCTATGGCGTCTTTCGGTTCGTCCATTGCCGGACACATTTCACAAGGTCTTATGGACGCGGCGGGCGGTGCACGGCAGGCCGTTCAACCCATCACGCAAACTGTTGGAACTATAAGTGGAGCAAGTCAAACCTTACTTCCCACGGAAGCAAAGCTCGTTTTGCTGTACTATCCGCCCATTGACGACGCAGGTTTTCAAGGCTTGTATGGTCATCCCGTAATGCGTGTTGAGACTCCCGCTATGGGGTACTGCCAAACTGCGGGTTTTTCGTGCCAGCCTTTGAACGCCAAACCTGATGAAATCAATTATATTAACGCCGCGATGGATTCCGGCGTTTTTATCGAGTAAGAAAGGATGATGAACATGTATCAGTGCTATAACGGATATTACGATGGTGGCACGCTATGCGGAAATTTTGACGCCACATTTTCCAGTGACGTCATGAGCTACTGGGAACGGTCTTTTTTCCAGCGATTGCGGGGGCTCATCTCTTTTGAAGGGCTCCCCGAAGCGGGCCCCGGTCAAATCGCGTGGGATTATGACGCCTTTCTATACCAGCTGTTCCGGACGGGTTTCGCGACGGTCTTTCAGTCCAAGACGTACGGTGTTGTAGTCCAGCCCGCGCACCCCACCGGTTACGGATTGCAGTTCCAGCCCCGTGGTATGCAGATTTCCACGCCGTTCTTTAACTTTCCCCGTCCCTTGGAAATCGGTACGGAATGCGCAGTCATCAAGCTGACGCCCGACTATCAAGGAACTTGGGACTTGGTGACAAAATACGCCAAAGAAATGCAGTACGCTGAGGTAGCTATCCGTCAGAGTGCTTTGAATGCCCGCTTTGCCTATGCCGCCTTTGCCAAGGACGACAAACAAAAGCGGAGTCTTGAGGGCATTTTCAACCGCTTAGCCAATGGACAGCCCGGCATCATCGTCAATACCGATTTGAAGAAAGAGATTTCCAGCAAATCGGGCGATTCTGATTATTCACTGCCCATTATGCAATTTGACCGTGATTTGTCGAAAAACTTCATTCTTCCCGATTTGATGGAGTTCCGGCGCAATATCTTGTGCGACTTTTACCGGGAATTGGGCGTCAGCGTCCAGCCCAACAAAAAAGAACGCATGGTGGTGACGGAATCCAAAGCCGCAGATGCGGAGACGTTTAACCGCCGTGAAGTCTGGCGCATCACGCTGGAAAAGTCTTTGGAAGTCGTCAATCGCATGTACGGCTTGAACATCACATTTAAAATGGTGGAACCGGATTTTGACGCGGGTGACGTTGACAACAGCGAGAACCAGCCCAACAGAGAGGAGAGTGGCGAAAATGCTGTTGAATGAGCTTGTGAGCGGGTGCAATTTGGAAGCGCTTTTAATGGCAGACCCCAATCTTTTTGCAAATATGGTTGTTCCGGACGGCATGGAAAAAGCCATGGTAATACAGGCCATCCGGCGCAAACACGGTTTAGCGCCGCTGTATCATCCTGACCCCATTTGGATGAAGACCGAAATCCTGTGGTGGAGCCGTGAGAATCTTCCTATCTGGAAAAAGCTTTTTGCAACGACTCAGCTGGACTATAACCCTATCTGGAATACCGACATGTCGGAGCGCTCCCGGGACGTTACCAGCATTACCCGGGATACGTCCCAGAACACCGCCCAGCACGCCCACGGGAGTGCTGACGAGCAGGCCCAGCACGCTGACGACCGTCACCAGATGGAAACGACTGGCAACTTGTACCATGAGCACACCAAAGATGATGGATTCACCACCGACAACACCGCAGGGCATGAACAGAGCATTGGCACGCAGGACGGAAAACAGCATGGGTTTGCTCATACTCAGACCACGGCTGACGAGACCCGTGACACTAAGGGCACGCTTGACCGGGATACCACCGGAACCCGGTTCACGACTCATGACGAGACCATGACAGACGCCGTCAAGACCACCAAGGACAGCCAGACCGACGTGGAGGGTAAAGTGAGTGCCGAAAATGAAGCAGGATACCAGCCTTTTGACGCATCCACGACAATTTACACGGAAAAGGGCACAGCCGATGAAACCCGGAAAACCGACTGGACAGAGAACGAAAATACAACCGGCACGCAGGACGATACCACTACGGAGCACATGACGGACCATCAGACCACTACCAGTGACACGGAGACCAAGGAAGACACGTCCCAGCTGACCAAAAACCGTGCTGACCGTATCGACAGAGCCCACGGCACGCATGGTGATACAGGGTCAACGGACGGCCACGGGCACACGGAGCGCCAAGCCGGAGACCGTGGCACGGCTCAGGATTCCAAGACCGGAAAGCACGAAGACCATGCATTGACTTCTCAGGTGGGCAAAGAGACCACCACTACGGAAGTTGTTCACGAATACACCAAGGGTGGCAACATCGGTGTTACGACCACTCAACAGATGATAGACGCGGAGCGGGAAAGCGTGCTCTTTAACATGTATCAGGTCATCGCCGATTCGTTCCATGCAACTTTCTGTCTTGACTTTTATTAAAGGGGGTGATATCATGATTATGGAAATTGTCATAGCCCTCATTTCGGGCGGAGTAACGCTGATTGGCGTTCTTATCGCCAACAGCAAATCCCAAGCGGTGACGGAAACGCGGTTGGAAGAGCTGACAAGAGAAGTAAGGCTTCACAACAATTTCGCCATGCGCGTTCCGGTGATTGAAGAACAAATCAAAGTGGCAAATCAACGGATAGAAAATTTAGAGAGGAAAGTAGGTGACTAACTATGAAATGTAAAGTGAAACCCGCAACCGTGGCGCGTACCGTCGTGCTTGCCCTTGCGTTGGTCAATCAGCTGTTGAGCGCCAGCGGAAAAAGCCCGCTTCCCATCGACAGCGCAAGCGTGGAACAGTGGGTGACCGCTGGACTGACTACCGCCGCCGCTATCTGGGCATGGTGGGAAAACAACAGCTTTTCGCAGGAAGCCATGCAGGCAGATACTTACATGGCCCAGCTGAAAGCCAGAAAGGAGCGGTAATTGATGGATTATCCCTTTTGCAATCCGGGGCCCATGGTCCCGGGTGACCCAGCAATGTATGATTTGCGGTGGATGGTGAGCCAAATTCAGAGTCTTACCGCTATGTGCCAAGGCATCGCCAAAGGACAGGAAGCGCAGGGCGGCAACCTTACAGCGCTCAACAGCGCCCTGACCGACCTTGCCAGCGCCCAGAAGTGTATCAATGACCGACTGAATGAGGGCGACTTTGAAAACGAAAGCTTTGAACGTTGGGCCGACGAAAATTTACCGGACATGGTTCTCTCCATGGTGCGGTTCGTCTGGTTTGGTCTGACCCCCGACGGACATTTCTGTGCATACGTCCCCGCAAACTGGAATTTCCTGCACTTTGATACTTGTCTGGACATCACAGAACCCAGCTACGGGCATCTTATCATTACTTACTAATGTTCCACGTGGAACAGAAAGGAAAACACTATGAGTTGCAAAGATAAACGCGGCTATCCAATCGAGCCCGCGCCTTTTGCTCCCGGTGGGCCGGACCCCTGCAGACCGGGGCCGCGTCCGGGACGTCGTCCCCCGCCCCCTCCGCAGTGCCCGCCGTCTCAGTACATCGGTGCGCGGTATGTGCCAAAGTTCGCGGACCCTATCGAATGGGACGGCGCAAGAGCCTATGAAAATCTGACTATCGTCACCTACAACGGCGAAAGCTATACCAGCCGTTGCCCGGTCGGTCCCGGCATCGACATTACCAACGAACGGTATTGGGCCAAGACTGGCGCTTACAACGCCCAGCTTGAACAGCTGAAAGGCTCTGTTTCTGACCTGTCTTCGCAGGTGACTGGCTTTGCGGAAGATAACAAGGAATTCCGCGAAAAAATTACCCAGTTCGAAAAAGACCATGCGGAAATGAAAAACACCGTGGCCGAAGACAAGGCCCGTGTGGATGCACTGGCGGAGCGTGTCGCAACGGCGGAGACTGAAATCGACAGCTTGCAGGCCCTGACCAATCAGCACACTACCGAAATTGCCGACCTGCACGCTAAGGACGAAGACCTTCAGCGGCAAATCACCAGCAATGACAACGACATTGCGGCGCTACAGGCCAAAGACCTTGAGCACGACAGCCGACTTGATGGAATTGACGTCAAGTTGAAGAGCCACGATGCGAGCATTGCACAGAATACCACCGACATCGCCAAGAATACCAAGAACATTCAGGACAATGCCGCTAATATCGCTATCAATGCCCACGAAATCGCTGACCACGCGGAACAGCTGAAAGACCACGAAGCACGGCTCACTTCTCAGCATGAGGAAATTACGGAGAACCATAAGGCAATTGAGCGAAATTATTCGCTTATCACCTCTCTCCGTGCGGACCTCACGGAAGACGAAGCAAAAATCGAGTCGAACCGTGACGCCATTGCCCATATTCAGGAAAAGGACGTGGAGCAGGATGGGCGACTTGACGCACTCGAGAAGAGGACCAATACCGCCGAAAGCCGGTTGGATGGCTTGGACACTAAGACCGACCTCACCAACTCCGCTTTGACTGCGGAAATCGACCGGGCCAAGGCCGCTGAGGTGGCAAACGGTAAGCTTATCGCCGCGAATGCCAAAGAGCTGGCCGACCACGCTGAGGAGCTGGCCGACCATGAGAAGCGTATCACGGCGCTTGAAACCGACAATGTCACCACCAAGGCAGACATTGCCGCAATCAAGACCAAAGACAATGAGCAGGATACCGCTATCGCGGCAAATCGTGACGCCATCGCTCATGTTACCGGCGAACTTCGCCGCACTTATGTTTCGCCCACTGTCCCCGACCAGTTCAAGACCGGGGATTTGTGGTTTGACAACTCATCTAACTAAGAAAGGAAGTTTCTACCATGGCAAACGCATCTTACAACGGCTATCTCAAGTATAAGCAGGAAAATGGCGACATCGCTACCCTTCTCCCCAAGACCGACGTTGCGAACGTCACCGGTGCGGCAAAGGCATCCGACCTTACTGCGCTGACTGAGAAAGTCACCACCATCGACAGCAACGTCACTCAGAACACCCACGACATCGCCGACCACGGCACTCGTCTGGATGACCTTGAGGCAAATCAGGCCACCGCCGATTCCAACATCACCAAGCTGACCGAAGACATGACGCAGGCAAAGAAGGATATTACGTCCAATGCCAACGGCATTGCCAAAGAGGTGCAGGACCGCACCAGTGCTGATGCCGCTCTTGATACCCGTATCAAGACTCTCGAGGCCGGTGCACACAATCCCCCTCAGTGCTATATCTCCGACACCCAGCCGGAAGCAATGAAAGCACGCGACTGGTGGTTTGATACTGCCACGGAGTAAGACGCAGGAGCGCCGCCGCTAGAGCGGCGGCGCTTATTTTATGAAAGGAGCTGTATATTATGGCTGAATATAACGGTAAATTCAAATACAAGGACGATAACGGGGAGATTCAAATTTTAAACCCCATTATCCCATCTTCTAATGTGGAGGGGCTTGGCGATTTGGATTCCCGCATCAACGAACTTTCCACCGGAGTACAAAACTGTTTGCAACAGCTGGCAAGTAAGGCAAGTGTCAATTCGCATGTATCAATTATTACGACACCAGCTTTCCAGCTCTATGGAGACGACCTAATCATCTCCTTTTCCTCTTCTGACAATGATGATATCAAAAATTTGATTAGCCCTTACATCACAGCAACGGACGCTAAACCGTGTGTTTTTGTAGGCATTGCTTTCACCCGCACTGGAGTGGTGGACTACTCCAGTATTTTCCCCGCACCCCTCACAGGAAAGGCAACTTTTGTTGAGGCATCTCAGGAAAACCCCGTTTCCACCCTTACTTTTAAGTTTGACGACATTCCCGCCGGATTCAAGCCTATTATTGTCGCTTTGGGTGTGAAAAGTAATGACGTTTCGATGTCTTGGATGTCCCGTCTTGAATACACCGCCGTACTTCCTATTATTCAGAATACGTGACAAGAGCCCCACGGCCTAGGCCGTGGGGCTCTTCTTAGTTCTATTGTTCCATGTGGAACATTTCAACGCTTTTATCAGCCTAGCCTCTCTTCCGTAAAGTCTTTTGTGGTCTGCCCCACCTCATACCGCCGAGGCGTCATGACTATCCAACTCGCGGAGTGGGTGGGCCGCTGAAAGTCGTGGCGTTCTTTGATGGGGCTGTTGTGGTAGGTGAGCATCTGGCCGCCCGCATCTTCAATGATAAGAAAGTCGTTTAGGTTTTCAATATCGTTTTTCAGGGCCGCTTGACCCTCTTTCTTGCCGACGCCCGCAATTGTACTTTCAAGCGTACCGTCACACGTCCGGGCCGCGTAACACTTTGCGTGTAAAAACCGGAATTCCGTGTAACCGTACTCAGCCCCGGGGTGCTCATCCTCAGCAATTCCAATATAGACTTTCTTGCCGTCTTTCTTCTCAACGACAACGCCACGTTTTTCGCACTGTCGTGCAATCATTTCATTATACTCTTGAACGCCGTCCATCTTTGGGCCTTGATATTTACAGCTGTCTGTATCCCAGTATATGACGTTTTCCCAGCCGACTATCTTCAAAAGCTCCCAGAGCTTGAGACGGGTAAGGCTGGCCGTCCAGAGGCCCCAGAGGAAAGGAAAACGCTTTTCCTGTTTTTTATCCACCTCACTGTTATCCATCTCTTCCAGATTCTTCTCCCAGCTGGTTTTTGTGAAGTCGATTCCGTCACCTATCACAGCGCTGTATTCGTCACGAATGGCTTTTTGAGCACATGCACCAAATATTGTATTAACGCATATTTTTGCAAAAGCGTATTCGGATGAGCCTTTCATGGATTCCTTGATTTTGAATTTCTCATAGACTGCCATTCTGAAAGAGTCAGGCAAGAAAGCGAGACGAAACGCAAAGCCGTCCAGTAACACCGCTTCTGTATATGTATAGCCGTCCTTGACTCTTTGCCAGTCATTTGAATCACAGTAAACGGCCAGCGAATCCGCATACAATACACGGCCATTATCCTGATTGGATTCCGGGCATCCATTCAAAACGCCACACTTTGAAACGCTGATACAGGGGTCTGGACATTCATCCAGTATGGACACATCTGTCAGATACAGCAGGCCTACCCATCCAAGCCCTTTCCTGATAAGGGTATCCATGCGCTGAGGCGTCAGATTTTCAGGTAGGTCAATGGGCTCCCCCGCTGGAAACTTCCAGAGAAGCTGCTGAGACGGGTGAGCGGATTTGAAATCATAGGAGTTACACCCGGTATACGTCTGCCCAGCACGCCAGCGCGTGCCGTGGGTATCGCCGCCCGCCATTGCTTTATACGCAAGATACGTTTGGTGTGCATCCAAATGCAGGCTTTTCATGTCCCCCGTTATCCGGGTATCATGGTACTTGTCAATGCATCGGTTTACTTCCCGTAGAACAAGCCTTGTATTTGTGATGGGAAGTGTGGCCGCGTTATCATGGTGCTCCTGTTTCATGCGTTCGACCGCTTCATACAGGCCCAGCACGTCGTTCACACAGTACGAAAATTCGGCATCGTCCAGCGGGGTATCCGGAGTGCGGTACTTGGTATAGTCCAAATCTCCTGCCAGCTTTTCGTGCTTACATCCCTTAGTCGCCGCCGCAAGACTGTGCTGAAATAGTTTCAAGCTGTCACGGAATTCGATTCCGTTCGAGAATTTCAGCGTGAGGGGTTTGCGGCTTTTGGTATACAGGGCCTTGCAGTCGCCCCAGCGTTCGCACAGCATCTGAATCAGATAGGTGTATTCATAACCCAGATTGTGAACAAACACGATAAGGCGACGCCGTTCCGTGATATGCCACTGGTCTATGACAGATTCCATAATTTCGGCCCAGTCTTCAAAGTATCTTGGTACGACGACGGCCCCGCCGATACAGGTCTGAAAAGAGTACGCAAATCCGTCATCGTCGTTATTAGTGGTTTCAATATCAAAAGTGCATGTGACGTCAAAATATTCTTGCCATTTGCCCGCGCTTACCGATTGCGGTTTCTTGCCAAGCATCGCAAGAAACTCTTCCTTTGTTTCGGCTATCATGATTCCTTGCGATTTTCTCATACTTTAAAACCTTTCTAAGTAACGGATCAGCGCCTCACCCGCGACCTTGTCACGCGGGACGCCAAGAGCGTCCGCGAGTGCTGTCTTGGCGTCCATCCCCTGTTGCATGTTCTGCCGTAACGTGTTTTGGAAGTCTTGCAAGAGCGTCCGCCCGTCCTCTTCCTTTATCAGCACAAAAGCGACGTCAGACCCTAAAGCCTGTTCGAGCTCTTTCGTCCAGTACTTCTGGAAAATTTCGCTGAGCTCCTCTTTTGACCCTGTAAAGCCCTCTTCCAAAAGAGCCCTATAGCGGTTGTCTTCCCATTCTTTATAGCCCGCCGCTGTAGACGTCTGACCGGACAGAAAAGAGCGGAGCCGGATAAATTCGGCCGTTAGCTGGTTTCGGTCTTTGCTTGCGCCGCTGAACTTTTCACGGCCTTGCGTCGCAAGCTGTTGTTTAGCGTGCTTATACGCACCTTGGGTTCGACCAGCCTTTTCCAGACGCTTCAGGCGCTTATTGGCAACCGCCGCCAATTTGCTGACTTCCTTTTTAAGCTCTTCTGTCGTGTAGTCCAGCGGGCGGACGCCCTTGCTGACCAGCTGAGGAAAGCTTTTTGCCTTGTACTGCTTTGCTTTAAAGGCGGCGGGCAATTCTCTTCTTTTACGCTGGACTTTAGACCCTTTGCGGACTTTGGATTTTGCATCGTCCGAATTCTGTACGAGTCCAGTTTGATTTTTAAGCTTTTTCATGGATGTTCTCCTCATCGTAGCTCTTGAGCAACGCCCAGCGGTTTAAGTCAATGTAAGCCGCTTCCAGCATCTTAGACCCGTCACGGGTGTACTTCACTACCACCCGTGTAAAGCTGTTGTATTTGTACAGCGCTCTTGCTGACACATAAACGCTTGTTTTTACAAGCGATTCACGCATTTTGTCGGTTAATTTAATCACAACATCACCCCCCTTACATAGCATTTAATCGCCGCAACTTCTTCGCCTCCCAGCTTTTCGTTTCTAGGTATATAGACCGTAGACCCCGGCACCGCGCGTTTTGCAATGTACCGCACTAACCGCATGAAAAACTGCTTGTTAATACGAATCGTTGTGGCACACGTACACCATGAGCAATCCTTCAATTTATTCTGTTCCACCGCCCGGTTTCCGTCGCAGTAGTGATATTCGTAAATATGCACAATCATTAGATTTTCCCCCTCATATTAAAATATCTTACACGAAAATTTTGCGCTTTGCATTGTTGCCTTAAAGCCATCCTTTCCATTCGAGATACCCGACGACGACACCGCCAAGGATGAAGAGCGACGCAAGCGGCGCAATACATAAGAAATGATACATTAAACCTCTCCTTCATGATAGTACGCACACAACTCTTCATGGGTCGGGTCCTTGTGCTTGTGACGGAAGATTCCAGTGCAGTCCCCAATCTGCTTAAGCGTGTACATGTATGTTTTTGTCGTGTAATTAAAATCCGGGTGACGAAGCAAAAAATTTTCGATTTTGTCCCAATCGTAAACTTTAACATACTTAATCATGGAACTTGCCTCCATTCCAATAGGCCTTTTCTCTCAAGGGTTCGTATTGTTACCGTTGTGTATTTGGCTTTGATGCTGAACCATTGGTCGTATCGCTTGTAATAGCGGAATGGCTCTAGTATTGTACCCCCTTTATCAATCTTGTATATTACGGTGTTGTAAGTGGTCTTAATGTACTTCATGGTTTTGTCCTTCTGTCTGAGGTGTGGTCCCTTTCTGTGATTATAGTATAGTACACTTAGCCATAAGTGTCAACCCCTTGTACCATAGAAAAATGGAATGGTTGAGGCTGAATACTATCCATTCCTTTTATTGATGGATACGCCCTGTTACCATGATTATCCATTCCAAAAAGTGATGGATAGGGGAATTAT
>ERZ808292.233-NODE-233-length-15725-cov-3.396682_pt1 | contig 15725 bp, 16 predicted proteins | sample MGYA00521275_ERZ808292 | MGnify/ENA primary metagenome ERZ808292 (study PRJEB31516, sample SAMN03275613) | gut metagenome | biome: mammalia-associated habitat; material: feces | host: Papio cynocephalus | place: Kenya | collected 2012-07-26 ... | reverse complement strand
CGAGTGGGTATGAAGCTTCGCTGTCCAATTCTCAGCAGAAAACCAGCACGTTCGGCGACACCATGAAAAAGGCGTTTACCACAGCAGCTGCTGTTACCGCCCTAAAAAAGGTCGGGGAAGCAGTCTACAAAATCGGTGAACAGGCTGTTTCTGCATATGCCGATTATGAGCAGCTAGCGGGCGGTGTGGAAACGCTGTTTAAGTCTAGTGCGTCAAGGGTGCAGAAATACGCGCAGAACGCTTATAAAACCGCTGGGCTGTCTGCAAACGATTACATGGAAACCGTGACCTCCTTCTCCGCGTCCCTGCTGCAAAGTTTGGGCAATGACACAAAGGCGGCGGCTGAGTATGCTAATACCGCAATGGTAGACATGTCCGACAATGCAAACAAGATGGGCACGGACATGACATTGATCCAAAACGCTTATCAGGGATTCGCGAAGCAGAATTACACCATGCTGGACAACCTGAAGCTCGGCTATGGCGGCACCAAGGAGGAAATGGAGCGGCTACTCCAGGACGCGGAGAAACTGAAAGCTAAACAGGGCGAGGTCGCCGAGTATAGCATAGACAGCTATGCGGATATCGTTAAGGCTATCCACGTCGTCCAGACTGAAATGGGCATCACCGGCACAACCTCCTTAGAAGCGTCTGAAACCATATCCGGCAGCATGGCAAGCGCAAAAGCATCTGTAGAGAATTTACTCACCGGCATGATAGACACCGATCAGGACATTATAGCCCTCGGGGAGCAGACTGCAAGCGCGGTGGCTACTGCGTTTGACAATGTTGCTCCGGCTATCGCCAATTTTATGACCGTCGGTGTCCGGGCGCTCTCCGACGCAGTTGACCCAGCGAATAAAGTTTCCCGGGCAATTGGTGAGATTGAGGGAGCTCAAGAGCGGGTGACAAACTCCAACAATATTTTGGAGCTTGTCTCCAGATATAAGGCTCTGCAAGAGCAAGCAAAAAGCTCTGAGATATCATCAAGCGAATTAGCGGATATTGAAAAAGAACTGACCACCGTGCGGAACCAGCTGGCAACGGCAACCGGTAACGCGAAGATTGCGCAGTCCGAATCCAACGATGAAGTTGAACAGGCTGTCAAATATGAGGAGGCTATGGCGCAAGCCGAAAAAGAACGTGCTAACAGCGAGATTTACAAAAAAGTCACAGAGGGCGCAAAATCGTATAAAGAGGAGCTTGCCCTACTGAAGACGAAAAGTGCAGAGCTCACTGCTGCAGAGGAGCGGCTCAATTATGTGTTAGACGATCGTATACCGGCTGCGCAGAGTTTAACGGATAGGCTGGATGAACTGTGGGAGAGTGTCGAGGAAGGAACGCAGACAGAGGAAGAACTCCGAGCCGGGTTGGATGAACTCGAAAAGACCATTTATGACTTGACAGGAGTTGAGGTCGATTTTACCGATCTTCTCTCCGCGCAGGACTACGTAGACGGGCTCGATCTATCGTTTGTCGGGTTGGGTGAAACCGTGCAAGATGCTCAAGACGATGCAACCGATCTGAGTGAGCGCGTGGATGAGTTGACCAGTAGCACGGAAGAATTCCAGGCTATGGTTGCTGCACTTGTAGATAATGGAATCATATCTGCGACTGAAGCGGCTAGTCATCTTGGCGTTGAGGTTGGGGACCTTGACACGGTGCTAGCTGGGGTGCGCGATACGACAGAAAGCACAGACGAAGCGCTAGAGGGGTTGTCCGAAGAGGAGCAGGCGGCGCAGGACGCAACGGCAGAGCTCAAACAATCTCTTGCTGATATCGGTATCGAGGCATACAATGCGCTGACCTCCGGCGAGGATTTGCGCGCGAAATATGAGGCGTTGACCGGGCAGCTGGAAAGCCTTGACGGTGAGCTGGACCAGAACACTTTGAATATGGTCAATACTGCGCTGGAAACCCTGAACCTTGCAGCCACCAATCAGGAACTTGTCAACGGCTATCCTGCGTTTATCACGGCGGCTCAGAACGCCGGTGTGTCGTTGTCTGAGCTTTCCGGATGGTTGATATCCAATGGCGTGACCGCTGACGAATGGGGCTCTCAAGTCTCCACAGCGGTTGACGGGGTTATCAACAACTTTAAGACGGTAACGACATCCACGGGGCAGAGTGTTGCAGAAATGAAAGCGGCTCTCAGCAACAACATCGCGGCATATTCCAACTGGAACAGCAACATTGCAACTCTTATGGCTGCAGCTGTGGCTAGCGGTGATTCCAGCAAAATCGCATTCGTTCAGGCAATGCAAGACATGGGCATTGGTGCGGCAAACCAAGTTGCAGAAATGGTGACGGACGTAGACGGCACGCTGGACGAGTTCGGCCCATTGTTTGAGGACGCAGCGGACCAGGGGATGTTGGAGGTCGAAAACAGCATTGAAGACGGAACGCCCAAGGCAACTGCGGCAGCGGAATCCTCTATGGAAGATATCCAGGATGCAATGGAAAAGGTGGACTTCAAGACCACTGGCAAAGAAGCTATTTCCGATGTCGCGTCTGGCATGTCCTCGGAAACAAGCACCGCTGCAAACGCTGCGACAAGTGTTGCAACCAGCGCAAAATTAGCTGCCGGGAGCGTAAGCTTTTACTCTGTCGGCTACAACATGGATTCCGGCATGGCCAGCGGCGTGTATGGCGGCTCTTATCTTGTATCGAACGCCGCCAAAAGCGCGGCGAGGTCGGCTTATAATGCGGCAAAGGCTGCGTTGGGGATCAAGTCCCCGTCCCGGCTCTTCCGCGACGGTGTTGGTAAAATGATTACAGAGGGTATCTCTGCCGGCATGCAATCCAATGACGTTATCCGGGGACTTGAAACGGCATCCAGACAGGTTGCAGATACTGCATACGATGCGTTTGAACTTGAGGATTACACGCTCGGCACGAGCATGGGAAACCTCAAGGTTGTGCAAAACGGAGCGCACACAGGCACTCAGACAATCAACAACTACATCAATATTGATGGAGCTCAGTACACCGATGCTAGAGAAGTGGCACGGGTGGTCGGCGAAGAGCTGATGAAGCAGTACAGGAGGGAGGCTGCTGTGTTTGCGTAACTTGTATTTCGTGTATGACGGCGTGGACAGCCGCGATCTCGGTATCAGGCTGCAAACCCCGATCACGATTGACGGTGCTAGCCCGAATGTGGAGACTGTAGTGGTGACCGGACGGAATGGCGATCTGCACCAATGGGACGGGTCGTATTCCAACCGGGCTGCCACTGCGAAATGCTTTATCCTGACTGACCATGTGTGGGCGTATCTCCGGCAGATGCAGATATGGTCCCTGTTGAAGCCTGGGTATCATCGGCTGGAAACGCCGGAAGAGCCGGAAACCTATATGATGGCTATGGTTTCTGACGGCGGTGAGACAGATATCCGTGGAAATGTCCTCGCACCATTTACCATAAAGTTTGACTGTATGCCGCAGAAGTTCCTGAAATCCGGTGAAATCCCGATCATGTTAACAGACAAAGGGGCTGTGTACAATGATTGTTTTCCAGCTCTCCCGTTAATCACTGTATACGGAACCGGGGCGGGGACACTGACAATAGGTGGGACTACCGTATCCATAAAATCTATTGATCAGTGGGTAACGCTGGACTGTGAAACATCCGAGGCATATAAAAATGCCGATAACAAAAACGCCACGATCACGGCGGCAAAATACCCCACACTTGAGCACGGCAGTAATGCTGTGACGTGGACTGGCGGCGTGACAAGTGTCGAGATTACCCCAAGGTGGTGGACATTATGATACCGATTTTGTACGGGTCAACGGAACGTCGATTCTCCGACAATGGAATCGGGCCGCTGGGCGACTGTATCAGCGGCAGCGTCACTGAGGCTCGGAACGGGGAGTTTGAACTCGCGATAAAATATCCCACATCTGGCGCACACTACAGTGATTTGAAGCTCCGGGCTATTATCATGGCAACGCCAAGACCGGAGGCAGACCCACAGCCGTTTAGAATTTATGACATCTCCCGACCCATGAACGGCATTGTAACTGTTAACGCTCAACATATCAGCTATGACTTGACCGGTATCCCTGTGGCGCCATTCACTGCGTCCTCTGCGGCTGGCGCCATGGCAGCCCTGAAATCCAACGCCGTCACGGACTGCCCTTTTGACTTCTGGACGGACAAGAGCACAACAGCCAATATGACGGTTGCGGCACCATCGTCTATCCGTGGGCTGTTGGGCGGCTCTGAGGGGTCATTGCTCGATGTGTACGGCGGAGAATATGAGTTTGACCGCTGGACTGTAAAATTGCATGGAAACCGTGGATATGACCGGGGCGTAAGCATCCGATACGGTAAAAACCTGACGGATATCACGCAGGATGAAAATTGCGAATCTGTATATACCGGAGTATACCCCTACTGGGCGGACGCTGACGGAAATCTTGTGCAACTGGACAGCAAAATCATCAGCGCCCCGGGCACATATGATTTTACCCGCATACTTCCGCTGGATCTATCCCAGGAGTGGGAAAATGCCCCGACCCAGGAACAACTAAAAGGCAGAGCTGAAAGCTACATGACAGCAAACAATATCGGCATCCCAAAGGTGTCTATCACGGTAGAGTTTGCACAGCTAGGACAGATGCTAGAATATCAGCATTTTGCGGTTTTGGAGCATGTGGAGCTGTGTGATACCGTCCATGTAGAGTTCCCACGGCTCGGAGTATCTACATCCGCTAGAGTCGTAAAAGCCGATTACAACTTTCTGGCGGAGCGTTACAACTCCGTAACTCTGGGAGAAGCCAGAACGGGGATAACTGGAGCGATCATGGCGCAAGGGGAAAGCATCCGGCAGAAACCATCGTTGACACTTGTGCAACAGGCTATTTCGTCTTTGACCTCGGATATTCTCGGTGCCAAAGGCGGCAGCGTCCGTTTACTGGATACCAATGGAGACGGAGAGCCAGATACACTTTACATCGCCGATAATCCCGACCCTACACTGGCTGTTAAGGTGTGGCGATTCAACTATAAAGGATGGGGGGCCAGCACCAACGGCTATAACGGTCCGTTCACTCTGGGCGCGTCTCTGTCCTCTGGCATTGTGGCAGATTTTATTACCGCTGGCACACTCAATGCCAACCTGATAAAAGCAGGCGTTCTGACGGACGTTGCGGGAAAAAACTACTGGGACATGAACACCGGGGAATTCAGCCTGTCTTCGGCGGCTGTGGAAAGCGGAATGACACAGAGCAACGTGTTTAACAAGCTCACGAACAACGGGCAGACGCAGGGCATCTACCTGCAAAACGGGCTGGTGTATATCAACGGTACATATATCAAGACTGGTGACATTGACGCAGCCAACGTCTCACTGTCCGGGGAATTTTCCGTGTATCAGGCATCCGGCGGGACGAAGGGCGGCAGCATTGGTTATATGCAGGGTCTCGACGATTCCGGAACAACGGACGGAATCGGCGTTGCGGACGCCACAAGGGAGAATTACGTGATAGTCACCGACGCAGGTGTCAGAATTCAGACCGGCAGTACCAGAATGTACCTGCTGGCAAATGGACATGCGTATATAGACGGGAACCTGTCTGTTTCCGGAAGCATCACGGAACACGCAACGCAGTAAAGGGGGAAAACGATGATTACGCAGACGTGCAAAATAAACATGGTCCCGGGCGGAATGCCGCCGATTATACATGTAAGCCAGTACGACGCTGGATCGAGGGTCCTGACGTTTGAGCTATACAGCGGAGCAATTCCATGGACGGCACCGTCTGGAGCTACGGTTACCATCGACGGCACCAAGTCGGACCAAAAGGCATTCAGCGTTGCAGCCACCGTCTCAGGGTCCACAGTGACGGCGACACTTACGCAGCAGATGGCAGCGGCGGCTGGACGGGCAGAATGCCAGCTGACGGTGACCAAAGGAGAAAACGTCCTTGGCAGCGCAAACTTTATCCTGGACGTGGAGCGGGCGGCTCTGTCGGAGGACGCGGACATATCCGCGACAGACATATCCAGTGTTGAGACAGCGAAAACACAGGCGATTTCTGCCATGCAGCAAGCGCAAGCGGCGGCAGAAACAGCACAAGGGGAAGCTGCTACCGCTACAAAAAAAGCGCAAGCGGCGGCAGACTCTGCATCCGCAGCAGCTTCTTCCAAGACTGCGGCAGCGACCTCTGCCACGAACGCGGCAAGCTCTGCTTCCGCTGCTGCCGCTTCTGCGGAGACAGCGCAAACAGCGGCAGAAACAGCACAGGCGGCAGCGGCAACAGTTGAAAATAAGGCAGACAAAAGCCACGGGCTGTGGAATTTTACCGATATCCCGTCCGGCGCTGATTTGAATGACTACACCGCCTGCGGCTACTACAGGGTGAGCAGCGATTCGAAGGCTAAAACGATTGCCAACAGACCCTGCGACAATTCATTTACGTTACAGGTGAGCGAGGCATTGGGTCTGAACGACAACGGTGCAATCGAAGGAAGACCATATTACTGTCGGATACAAAAGCTGATAGCTGTCAATGGAAACGAGTATAACCGGTATGTCAGCGCCAGCAGCTCCGGCACTGTGGAAGCTGGCGCGTGGTGGAAGCTGATGACAAAAAGCGACGTTGCAGGAATGCTGGCAGCGGTCACCCCCGCTTCCATCGGCGCAATGCCTGAGAATGCAGGGCTGTGGAATTTTACCGATATCCCGTCCGGCGCTGATTTGAATGACTACACCGCCTGCGGCTACTACAAATATTCCTATGACGAAGGCAGCTTTTCCATCCAGAACAGTCCCGTCAGTGCGGCGTTTACGATGCAGGTGATAAATGCCTGCGGCTATGATGACCACGATGCCATTGCAGGTCACGCGCTGAAATACCGTCTGCAAAAGCTCACCACCTGGCAGGGGGACGAGTATGTCCGGCAAGCCTACACCGACAGCAGCGGCAGCGTCACCTATGGCGCATGGAAAACCATCCTCAATAACGGCGCTCTGGGCATCACCTCCGGCAGCTGGACCCCCACGGTGTCCGGCGCTGCCAGCTATACCATCCAGACTGGGCGGTACATCAAAATCGGCGATATGGCGGTGGTCACGTTCTCGGTCTACGGCACCTTTGCAGGCAGCACCACCGGGCGGATCAAGGTTTCCGGCTGCCCGCTGACCCCGGGGGAAAACATCACCGCCGGCGGCGGCGACCTGTCCGGCTACACGGCGGCGTCCAATATCGTCTTCACCGGCTGGCAGTGCAACAAAAACGGCAGCTTTTATGCTATGGGGCAGGAAACCGGCACCACCGGCACAAGTAAGCTGGGAAGCACCGCCATTTATCAGAAGACCTCCGGCGAATTTCAGGCGTCGGGCACGATTGCGTTTCAGGTGGCAAGCTAAGGAGGAATCAAAATGATTAACATTACAGCAACTGAGGGTAAATTTTTGACCAACGGCGCGGTCTACATCAGTGGAACGCTCTACCTGCCAGCGGAGACGGATGCAGCTGCATGGTCTGAGGTGGACAGCATCGTTGAGGATGCGCCACTGGCTCCAGCAGAAGCGCTTATGCTGATTTTCGGCAGCACGGAGAGTATCAGTACGTCCGCTGCACAGTCGGCGCAGGAGACGCTCAGCACCGTACAGGCGCTGGGCGGCATCAAATCCGAAGTAGTGCAGTCTGACAAAATCGGTTTTGACTGGCGCAACATCTACGTCGGTGACGTGCTGGTACGGCAGGAGTACATAGAGCAGGAGCACCCCACGGGTACCGTGGACAACCCGATTGTGTACGCAGAGGGTGTGCCCCTCATCAACAACGCCTACTACCTCAAGGACGGTGTGCTGTACGTCTGGATGGAAGAATGGGTAAAGTGGGAGGCTGACGATGCAGTATAGTCTATCTAATGGCGAATCCCGCGTCTACCAGTGGGACCGCGACATTACCATCACCATCACGGAGCCGGAAAACGTGCCGGAGGTGCATTTTAAGTGGGGTGGTAAGGCGGTTCCGCTGCCGGTCACCGATCAGCAGGTGGCAATCCCGCCGGAGCTGATGCAGCTGCCGAATTCCATCGTGTTTTGGGCATATGAGCCCGACCACACAATGGACGTGGCAACGGTACCGCTGGAGACGCGTCCGAAGCCGGCGGATTACGTCTACACGCCAACCGAAATCCGGACATGGGAGCAGTTGGACGCACGCATTGAAGCCCTGGAAAAGGGCGGTAGTGTTGCCGGTGTCTCCTCTGTCAATGGTCAGACCGGTGCCGTAACCATCACGGCAGAGGGACTGGGCGCGCTCACCGAAGATGATTTGCAGAGCGCTACCAATGCCGCACTGGCTCAGGCAAAAGAGTCCGGAGAATTTGACGGAGCACAGGGTCCAAAAGGAGACACTGGAGCGCAGGGACCGCAGGGCGAGACGGGACCGCAGGGACCTGTTGGTCCACAGGGTCCTACTGGTCCTGCTGGAACTGGGCTGGATGTCACTGGCGCAACCGTGGGGCAGATCGTCAAAATTGCTGCGGTGGATAGTGACGGGGTACCGACGGCGTGGAGCGCAGTGGATATGCCGAGCGGCGGAAGCGGTGGCGAGACGTGGGAACAAATTGGCACTATATCGCTTGGTGAGGCAGTCGTTGACCAGCTGAACTTTGACTACCTCAAAAAAATAAGAATCTTAATAATAGCGTCAGATAGTGCAGCTACAGAAAGATATACTGCTAAAACTGACGTTGTGTATAGGACGATAGAGTTAAGCGCGTTGAAAGACGGAACGACTGGGTGGAAAGCATTTGGTAACGGGTATAGATTTGGAACGGCAAACCATCCAAACGGTGCGATAACATTGATTTTTATTGATTGTGATCCAGCTATGACATGCTGTGTTGGACCAACGGTAGCTTTGACCCAAGGGACACCAATGGTCGGCGCCGGGAAACTTCCGTCCACTGGGTATTCTGGCGGTTATGTTAACGGTATCCGCATAAACACGGTAGTTGCAGACGGAACCGAAAACACTGCATCGGGAACAATCACTATTATGGGGGTCAAAGCATGAAAATAAACGACAATGGCGTTCTCCGGGACATGACCGCCGAGGAAATTGCAGCTGTGGAAGCCATCCCCGTACTCCCGCAGGAGTACAGCGTACAGGATGCAACCGTTACGGCGTTGCGGCTGCTGTTGGCAGGCTCCACGCCCACCACAGCAGATGATCGTATCCAGTGTGCAGCGCTCTATCCGGAGTGGACAGCTGGCGCCCATACACAGGGCGAGATTTACACCACGCAGGATCAGGTGTGGGAGTGCTACCAGAACTATGACAACGCTGTATACCCGGATATCAAGCTAGACAGCGCGGCGTGGTATACATTTAACCGTCCGCTGCACGGCAGCAGCCCGGAGACAGCACGGTACTATGTGGCTCCTACCGGGGCGCATGACATGTACCACGCCGGAGAGTACATGATCTACACAGACGGCAAGCTGTACCTGTGCAAGCAGGATACGGCGTATAGCCCCAGCGACTATGCAGCCGCCTGGGAAAAGAAGTGAGAAGGGCAAATGGAAGCAATTATCATTGCGGTGATTCCACCGCTTATTACCGGAGGGCTTGCATTGATTGGTGTGGTTATCACAAATCGAAAAACCGCCCGGGAGATGCGAGCCAATCTGGAAAAGACACAGGCGGTCACTGACACAAAACTGGAGGAGCTGACCCGGGAGGTGCGGGAGCACAACGGCTTTGCCCGCAGGATGCCTGTCGTAGAGGAGCAGATCAAAGTCATTAACCATCGGATTAAAGATTTGGAGGATGATAAACATGACCATTAAGACAAAGATGTGGTGGAAAGCAGCGGGCATCCGCGCCGTGAAAACGGTGGCGCAGACGGCGGTAGCGATGATTCCCGCCGCCGTGACCATCGGCGCGGTGGACTGGGTGACCGTGGTGGGCACTGCGGCTCTGGCAGGCGTTGTGAGCCTGCTGACCAGCATTGCAGGTCTGCCGGAAGTGGACGCAAAGGAGGATAACAATGGCTAAAATTATCGGTATTGACGTATCAGAGCACAACGGCGCTCTGGACTGGGCGAAGATCAAGGCTGCGGGTATTGGTTTTGCCATCATCCGCACGGGCTACGGTGTCAGCCACACCGACAATTACTTCAAGCGCAACATGGAGGGAGCACTGGCGCAGAGCATCCCCGTGGGTGTGTACCACTTCTCCTACGCGCTGAACGCTGCCGGAGCAAAAAATGAGGCGGCATTCGTGCTCAAACTGCTGGAGCCGTATAAGGACAAGATCACCTTGCCGGTATTCTTCGACTTTGAGTACGACACTGTGGACTACGCCAAAAAGCAGGGTGTGACCTTGGGCAAGGAGGCGTTCAACGCCCACACCGTGGCATTCTGTGAGGCTGTCAAGGCAGCTGGTTATAAGCCCGGTACATACTACAATCTGGACTACTTGCGCCGGTACGTGGACATTAACCGGGTGGGTAAATACGTCCAGTGGTATGCGCAGTATGCGTCCAGTGCTTCTGCGTCCGGCTGGGCAATCTGGCAGTACAGTAGCTCCTATACAATCCCCGGATGCTCTGGTAGATTTGATGTCAACGTGCTGGGCGATGCAAGTCTGCTGACTGGCACCACCGGAAAGTACACCATCGGCTGGCACAAAGACAGCAAGGGATGGTGGTACGCCAACAGCACCACTGCCTATTACAAGGAGCAGTGGGCAAAGATCAAGGATAGGTGGTATTACTTCGACAAGGAGGGCTATATGCTGGAAAATGCGTGGAAGGTTGAGGCAGGCGGTGACACCTACTATCTCGGTGCTGACGGTGATATGCAGACCAACATGGTTGTTGGTCTTGGCAGTGATGGCAGGTTGCAACCCATTGAGCGGTATTATCACCTGATCTCTGAGCTGCCGGATTATTACCGTACCGAGGTTGACAAACTGGTGGAAAGCGGGAAGCTTAAGGGCAAAGCCGGAGAAGGAGAAAATCTGGTGCTGGACCTCAGCGAAAGTGCGTTGAGGGCGCTGATTATCGCCAATCGGTAATTGGAAGAGTGTCCATGCCAAAAGCCAAACCGGCAGCGTATTACTACAGGATTGTAGCGGAATAAAAATAAGGTGAGGGCTGTAAGCCCTCACCTTATTTTAATACGTTCTCGCGCCACCGAAAACGCCACCACAACTGAAATGTTGGGTACATTTGTTGGTACGCCAGAAGCGGTACCCATAAATGTACCCAACGCCCACTTTCCGGTATTGGGTGATTTTACGAGCTCCGCAACATTGGACTTTGTGACCGGACTGTTCCCTGGGGTTGGATCATCGTCAAAGATTGTCCAAATTTTTATTGTATCTTCATACACTTCTACCCTAACAACGGTTGATAGAATTGCTGCCGGGTTTTTTTTTGCACTTTTTATCAGTTTCTCCAGGAGTGGAGCGAGCTGTTCGTCACTCAGACCGGAGTGTTCAACGTTTGATTTCAATAATCTGATTTCCTCTGCAACTCGATTCTTTCTGATTTCCAGGGCGTTTGTACGCTCTATCAGCGCCTGAGTTGTAAGACCGGCTATAACGGCATCCACAGCTTTTTCAATTTGCTCTGTGAGTATGTCATATTCGTTTTGCAATTCTTTTAATTTTGGCTCAGCGGTTTTTACGATATTGTCACGCTGCTCTCTTAGAACTTCCAGCAGTTTCTCGCGGGACTTTGGAGCGCCCAACATAGTAAGCACAGCGTTTGCTACGGTCTCCTCCAGCTCGTCCTTGCGGATGCTCATTCCAGCGCATCCCTTTCCGCGTTGTTTGGTTGCACATTTATAATATTCATAGCGCGCGCTTCCACGCTCCGGATATTTATAGTGGATCGTCATGGCACCTCCACATTTTCCGCAAAACACTTTCCCTTTTAACGGCTGTTCCACATCTGTAACCCTCTTCCCAGTATTCTGGTGTTTATTAGCTTTTAACTTCGTTTGTACCGCATCAAATAGCTCTCGTGATACGATTGCTGGGCATTCTATTTCCAGATGCTCCCCACGCTCGGCGTGAGCGTTCCGCGTTCCGTCATAGCTGACCGGCTTGCCGCCAAACAGCGCCCTGCCTACATATTTCTCATTTTTCAGCAAATCATGAATGCTGTTTTTCCCAAATGCGTTTCCACGTTTGGTTTTCAGACCGCGCCGGTTTAACTCCCGGATGATATCCATATATCCATGCCCGGCAGCATACAGCCCGAAAATGAGCCGCACGGTTTCCGCTTCCTCTTCGTCCACCACCAGACGCTCATTTTCCACCCGGTAACCCAAAGCCGGAGTGCCGCCAGTATGCTTGCCGGATTTCGCACGCTGCCGAACACCTTCACGAACCTTCTGTTGTGTCTGCAACACCCACATTTGATTAAATAGGGCTGTTACACCTTCGTTGAGAAAAACAGCCGGGTCACTCAAATCACCGCCAACTGTAGGTTGCGTGACCGACACGACGTGTACGCCAATCCGCTGAAGAGTCTCCCGGAATTGAAACCAGTAAACCATATTACGGAACATACGAGACTGGTCATAAATCACCACAGTGTCAGCGCCGCCGGCATACAACGCCTGCATCATACGCTGGTACTCCGGGCGCGTCTCTTTCATCCCGGAAATTGCCCGATCTGCGAACACGTCCAGCACCGGAATGCTATGCTGATTGCACCACTCGGTGCAACGGTCAACCTGTACTTCTATGCTGGCTTCGGACTGGTTTTCGGTGGAGTACCGCGCCAGAATATACGCTCCGTGTATCATTTTATACCTCCTAACGTTTGACATTCCGGAGGCACTGCGCTATAATAAATGTGCAGATTCCTCCAATTTGGGCTCTTTCCATTTTGTGCCCCCGATATCTGCGTATTGCCCTCGGTGCTGGTACACCGGGGGCATTTTTTATTCCCCAATGATTGCAAAATAACACCAAAAATGTATAACTCTAGTACAAAAACATGGCTGAAATAGCACATAAATGGTATTGTCCGGAAATATAAACTGTGTTACGATGATGTCAACAAAGCACTGCGGGAGGTGATTGCATACAGTGCTATGATGGGCCCCAGCCGCCGGACGCTGATCTGGATTGTCGCCAGAATTCGCGCATGGATCAGGTCATTACTCCTCGGCGGTCTTCTTGGCTTTTACAATCGCGACAATCGCCAGGACAGCGCAAACTAAACACCAGGTTGCCCATACTTTGAGGTCTTTGTAGCTGCCGCTCAGGGTGTAGCCCATGAGAGCACCGATACCATTAAGGACGATCAATGCGATATCGCCGCCCTTGCCCTTTGCGTTTCTGGTGGCAATCGCGACAATGCCGCCAACCAGGAGCATGACCGCTACCAGGACACCAGCGGAGCCACTGACCTCACCGTTTGCTTCCAGCGCGTTCCCCAGACCAGCCGCACAGGACTGCAAGAGAACAAAAAAGCATAGGACGATTGACAAAATGCCAGAGACAAGTTTCCATGTTTTCATTTTCTGTAATTCCTCCTTATAAATGATAGATTGATTCTACCAAAAAGAAGAAATCTTATCAAGGGCAAAAGAGCACGAAGGGAAAGGTACCGATTGTGCAAATTGTCAAAATGTCCGGATATTACACACAACCTTGACTAAACCTTAACTAAACCTTGACTTAACTATCTGAGATTATCCAAGATTTTATCCAAGCTGCATCGTTTTGCCAACGTCGGCAAAGCGGATATGGACCATTTTGTTGACGTCAACAAGATGGGGATAGAAAACCATTATCGCGCCCAACGAAAATCCAAACTGGTGAAAATCGACCACTTTACAAGGAGGTACATATGAAACAGGAATACAGAGACGAAATCAAACGGATTATTGATGGGATCACCGATGAACGAGAACTATACCTCATATTATTATATACCCGGTGCGCGGCTGGGGACACATAGCAAAAGGGAGCGGGTTTAACCCGCTCCTTTTTATTTGCCCTCTGTAATGGTTTCGGCAAGACGGGCTAAGTTTTCCCAATCCTGCTCCGTCCATTTTGCCATAGCTGCAACCAACCGCCTGCGGAATGTCTCCGGCTCGTCCTTCAGCACAGAATGTAGGAAGCTACTGATTTCCTCATCTTTAGATTGCGCGATACGCTCGCTTCCTTCCCCGGTTCTAAGCCATTCTTCCCGGATTCCGAATTCACGGCAAATAGATTTTATTGTTTGGGTAGATGGATTTGATTTTCCAGATTCTATTGTGCTGCACGACGCTGCGGTAATTCCAATTCGATCCCCGAACTGTTCTTGCGTTAATTTAGCGTCTTTGCGGACTTTTTTTATCCTCGTGTTAATTTGGATCACCTCCCTGTGATTCCATTATAGCATAGGTTTGAAAAAAATCAAGAAAAAACTTAGACAGTCTAAAATTCACTGTTGACAAATTAGAATATCTAAGGTATAATTTAGACAATCAAAGAAAACAACACCAAATCACGTGGAGGTAAGCACATGGATGATTTAACACTAGAGGACCTGTTAAAGGGTCACCGGATGATAACCGATGATACTCAGATCATCATTCGGGACAGTAAAAATAACGCCGTAGCAGTTGGGTGCTGGTTTAACGACACGTTATTGTCACAGGCTGATAAGCCGGTTGAGAGCCTGAGCTATTGGGCAAATCAAAACCGGCTGCACATCATTTTGAAATAAGGCCCTGAGCGGCGAGCCTGAATCGCCGCATCCCATAAATCCCACCGAAAAGGAGGCTACAACATGAGTGAGAAAGAAAAAAAGATGGCTGACACCATCAAAAAGGCGCTGCCGAAAATGACCGACTTCGACAAGGGTTACTTTTTGGCAAAGGCTGAATCCGCTATGGAGGAAACTATGAAGAAGGAGACCAATTGCAATGATCGAAGTACGCAGGTCTGACCGAGAGATCATCCGGGCTGACCCTATCAGTCCCGAGGAGCGGGAGAGGGCATGGCTAGAGTACATCCGGGCAGCTGGTCCCGAGGCAATCAAGGAGGCGTTAGAGCAGAATGAACGCACCGTGTAAGGATTGCCCAGACCGGCATTCCGTATGTCATGACAGTTGTGAACGCTACCAAACGTTCCGCCGGGAGCTGGTAGAGATTAGCCGGAAACGGCAGATGGATGTTATTCGCTACCGGGATGAGAAAAAATGGCACCCCAGGACAATCCGGGGTGAACAATAAGAAATGGAGGAATCTGCACAATGGAAATCAAAGGTTACAAGGCGTTTAACCCTGGGCTTGTTTGTAATGGCAAGCAGTACGCCGAAAACACAACGTTCGAGGAGCCTGAAGCCGATCTTTGTAAATGCGGTATGCACTTTTGCCTGGACCCTATGGATGTGCTGGAATACTATCCGCTTATTAACGATAACGGCGAATTTTCCGAGTTTGCTGAGGTTGTGGCAGGTGGAAACACCAAAACGAGTGGGAACAAGAGCTGCACAACCAAGCTCCACGTCGGTGCCAAACTAAATTTTGACGGATTTGTGGAAGCGTGCGTTGATTTTCTTGTCGAGAAAACAAAGCCGTCTGAGGTTGCCTCCGGGTACTCCACCAAGATCGGCAGCTCTGGGGACTCCGCCAAGATCGGCAGCTCTGGGAACTACGCCCAGATCGGCAGCTCTGGGAACTCCGCCCAGATCGGCAGCTCTGGGAACTACGCCCAGATCGGCAGCTCTGGGAACTCCGCCCA
>ERZ808292.232-NODE-232-length-15805-cov-7.477968_pt1 | contig 15805 bp, 13 predicted proteins | sample MGYA00521275_ERZ808292 | MGnify/ENA primary metagenome ERZ808292 (study PRJEB31516, sample SAMN03275613) | gut metagenome | biome: mammalia-associated habitat; material: feces | host: Papio cynocephalus | place: Kenya | collected 2012-07-26 ... | reverse complement strand
AAATCTTGTAGAATTAGATCTTGTTGAATATTTGAGTATGCCCGCTGTTGACCCAGTACTAGTAATAGTGGCGCTTCCATTAGAAGCAACATCAATTTTCCAAGTGGAAGTGTCGCTTGTCCATTTAACATAATTAAGTCTACTAGTACTTAACACATCGCCATTACCTCTTTTAAATGTCCAAGCATCAGTAGTCCCTGATAATTCCATAACAAAAGTCTCTTGATTTAATGCAGTAATGTTTGAATTATTATCAAAAGTAGAATCAACATCTACAAAATAAGTATTATTTATTAATTTGCCAGCAGTTTTACCTTTTTCTACACTAGCAAGAATGACTTTATCTCCTTCGACTAATTGAGAATTATCTTTAACTAATTCCCAATTACCTTCACCAACAGTTATAAGTGGAATTACATCAATTGTATAACCTGTGGCATTTTTTGTTGTACCATTTTCTGTATAACTAACGATTACTTTTTTGCCATTATGTTCACTTGCAATTAATTTATCACCGATATTTAACTTTTTGCCATCTATTGTAAATGATAAATTTGCATTCGTTTCTTCTAATACTTGTGTAGTAGAATCTTCGTATGTAACAGTTAATTTTGCGCTAGCTCCTAGTGTAAATAAGTCTCCATCATAAAACTCTGCATCTTTGCCAGTTAAGCTTAATTTAGTAGGAGTTTTTTCGACAGTGTCATCTGCTGCAACTACTTTAACATTATTAGCTTTTTCTTCATTATTTCCGCTAAACAAGGTTACGCCTAATAATGCTACTGAAGCGAATAATAATGAAATCTTTTTAATTTTTTTCATAAATTTTAAATTTCCTTTCCTTATGTTTAAAAATATGAACTATTATTGCTATCATATTTTTTCTATAAGCAGAAAAACTCATAGCAACTATTACAAAAAAATAATAACATATTGCTAAATGATAGTAAAAATAATATTTAAAAATTTACAATTTTTTGACGAAAAATAAAAAAAGTCTTTTTATATATATAGTGAGGAGATATTTTTAATCTATATAAAGGTGTTGCAGATCATACAAAATAGAAGAAGTTCTATCGAGTACCATAATAAGTTTATTTTGGTAAATAATAATAAAGCGTTGAAACGCTCCACTAAATCCAATATAATTGTATTTAGAGGTGCAAATATGATAGTTACAACATCGATGCTAAAAGAAAAATACCACGATTACGCTAATCCTTTAGACAAAATAAAAAGAGATGCCGACAAGGGATTACTCTTCAGATTAACAAATGGAATCTACGAGACTAATAAAAATGTTGATCCTTGCTTATTAGCTTCTTCCATTTTGTCACCTTCCTATCTAAGTTTTGATTGGGCTTTATCATATTATGGAATGATTCCTGAGAAAGTCTTTTCTATAACATCTGCTACATTGGGAAATAGGAAAAATAAGACATTTGAAAATTATTTTGGAAGATATGAATACACCGATATTCCAGCTAGAGTTTTTTCTGAAGGTTTAACATACCTTGAAAGTGGTGAGTATATTGTAAAAATTGCCACTAAAGAAAAAGCTTTATGTGACTCATTATGTAAATGGAGAGTGACTAAAAGCATAAAAGAACTTAAAGAACTTTTGTTTATAGATAAGAGAATTGATGAAGATGAGTTTGCTACTTGTGATTTTAAGTTAATGAAAAGACTTGCTAGCTTATATAACAAGACAAATCTCAAATTATTATTTAAACTTATCGAAAAGGAGTACGAGCATAAATAGCGTAATTGAAACAATGTTATGGAAATAAAATCTATAAAACAATGAGAAAAGAGAAAACGCACATAAATTATGTGCGCTCAAGTTTCAATTGGCTTTTTTATTTAATTTAAAATCCTTGATAGTAATTAGTGTTATATTTATTAACAATATGTTCTAAATCACTTTTATCCAATAATTTAACATTTAAAGATTCCGCTAAAGAGATAGAAACACGAGTGTAATCATTATTAGTAATTAGCCATGCTTCATCAGCGGTTTCTTTAGTTTGTAATTCCTTAAGTACTTTAATAGAAGAAGAACTAATCTTATCTTGATGCCTTCTTACAATTATAACAACAGAGCCGTATTTCTCTGATGGGCTCATTACTAAATAATTGCCATAATTATCATCACTTTTTAATTCGACCTCGGTTTTATAAATAGACTTAAAAGCATATTGAATCCACGATATAAATTTTCTTCCTGACATTGTTTCGATTTTACTTAATGTGTTTTCATTCACTTTTTCGATGTGTTTATGCTTATTTAAAGCATCAACAATATTAGAACAATTTTGATACATATCAAGAGAATCACTTAAATCAATAATATTTTTATATATTTCATTATTTTTAATTAAGCAACGTATGTTCTTAGCAAATAATATTTCTTCATCATAACAAATGGCAATATGAAAGTAATCAAATAAACGTGTCTTTTTAATATGCTCCATATCAATAGTAATATCATCAAAGTGATATACACGTGGTTTAATTAATTTGTTCTTATCAATTTCAATACGAATTAAACGATCGTTTAATACAAATATAACGTAGTTTTTATATGTAAAATAATTATCATCGCCAAAAGTTTTAAGAAGTATTTTATCAATTGTTGGTAATTTCTTTTTGATAAAAGTATGCTTTAAAATATCTTTAATAAGTTTTTCTTCATAAACATCATTATAACCACGAACATCAATAAGATTATTTAAAGGTTGCAAAGCTTCTAAATCAAAAGTAATATCTTTAATTCTCTTTTTACTATTTTTATTATGGGTATTAATTAAATCAACACAGTTTTCATTAATTGTTTCAAAAGTCTCAATATTACGATTGATATCATTATAACTAATACGATTAGGCGTGTTTATATGTATTCTTTTGCTTTTTAAAGAAATATTTAATTTCTTTTCATATTTCATAAGTGCTTTATTATAGTGATGATAATATAAAGCGTGAGTAATATGTTTTTTAAATAATTTGAAATTACATAAAGCAATTAAAATAATGAGAATTAAGATAGCAATAATTAAAACAATTAAATCTTTAGTATCAAAAGCATTTAGTAGTATATGCATTATTGCCACCTCCAAACATTAATATGATAGTATTTTTTTTACAAAAAATAAAGTTTAACAAATAGAAAAAATCATGCTTTTCAGTATGACTTTTAAAAAGTGTGCAAATTTATGGTATTTTATTATTTTTTGCACCCTTTATTTCCTAATAATATATTGCATAATTTACAATATATTTCACATTGTGCATTACATATTTTTTCAATATCTAATTTATGAACAAAAGGTTCTACTTTAGCACCTTTTACATATATGTTATTTGTTTTTTTATATAAAGTTTTCAATTTTTGAAAACCATTACCAGTCAAATTGTTTGTTGATTTTTGTGATATATGTAATGTTTTTATAATATTTTCAATATCAATTAAAAATACATCTTCAATAGAACTTTTTGCAACTAAATGAATAACTTTTTGCGCTCCTTCGACTTTCAAATCTTTTTCTAATTGAATTCTATCAATAGGCGGTTTTTGGTTAACCAACTCAAAAACATCTTCGTCATAACATAAAACAACGATTTTGTTATAGTCTTTGTATTTTTGTATATTTATTTCTTTTTTAAATTTGTTGATTAGTTTTATTTTGAAATTTCCGATACCAGAGATATTTGATTTTTTAATTTCATCAACAACAAATTTATTGCCATTTGCTTTTGTTTTAATATAGGATAATAATCTATCGTAAAACACTTTATCTGTTTCACCTTCGGTATATATTACTACAATTGTTTTCTTCCTATTCGACATAAGAACTAAGCTCCATGATGTCATCATCATCAGAACTGCTCATCAAATCGAATAGATAATCTCCTAACTGCATATTAGTGCTTTGTATATTTTTTATTAAGCGTTTCATGGCATTTGTATTTGTTTTTAGTTTTTTAAATGTTGCTACACCATTTGAATTTGGTAATCCTAAATAAAGATTTTCAGGTTGCATATAATTAATTAAGTATGGTGAATGACTGGAAAATAATAATTTAGTATTTCCTGATAATTCGGAAATAGTATATAAAAACTTTCTTAATAATCCTGGATGTATTGAGTTCTCCGGTTCTTCAATGCAAATTAAATCATAATTGTTAAGTTCTGCTAAAACAACAAATGTTAATAATAATAGAATTCTTTTAGCACCATCAGACATTGCTAAAAAATTAATTGGTGAATTGATGTTTTTATCTTCCACAAACAACAAATAATATTTGTCACTAAAATTTTGAATTATATTATCTGATTTTATTTTCATTTGTGGTGCAATCATTGCACTAGTTTCATACACATATAGATTTTTTATAGATGGAAAAAGTGAAGTAAAAACATTTACAAGTAAAGTAAATTTATCTTTGTGATTTTTCTTAATTCTATAAAGCGTTTTTGGAATGTTTATTTCTGGTTTAAGTGTTAAATCAGTTAATTCTTGTTCGCTCATAAAAGTAATGCCATATCCCAAATTGGTATCAAAATGACGATCAACATATACATTGATATTTTGTATTTCTTTTAATAATGAATTATAAAACAAATTATCAAATGCAAATAATTTATTTATAACTAATTCATTACTTTCAATAGAAATACTAGAAGTGCATCTTCCAGTTCTTGATGGTTTATATAAGGCGGAATTGTTTTCTCTTGTTATATATGTTGTGGCTATTTGACTATCGTTTTTAATCTTTAAAAGTTCAAAAATAATTTTTCCGTTATTAGATTCATTTGTTTCAGCCCAATTAAAAGCGAATGAATAAGATATTAAACATTTTTCACCTTCAAAAATTGTTTCTCCATCTAGTGTAAAAGAAAATATGTTGTTATCCATTTTTTTTAAATTAGGAATGCATTTTACATCATCCATCATATTTTGTTTTATTTTTGGATGTTGCTGAATAAATGTTAAACCAAACACTATAGATGTAAGAAGATTTGATTTACCATAATTATTTGATGACAATAAACTGGTTAAATCATTAAAACTAATTGTAGTGTTATAGATATTTCTATAACCACTTACTGTTATGCTTTTTAGTTCCATAATTTCTTAACTCCTTATAATATAATATTAAACAACTTTTAATAATTATGCAATAAATTTTAACGCGCTTTAATAAAAATACAAATATTTATATTTTCTTTTATAAAATCAAGAAAATAATAGTAACAAGAAAAAAGAATATAAAAAGTTTAATTGTTGAATACAAAATATAATTTTGAAAAAATTAATTTTAAATCCTTAAAGTATAAAAAAATCATACTTTTCAGTATGACTTTTAAAATATACAGGAATTGTTAATATTTTATAATTCTAATTTATTCTCTAATAAGTTTAAAGATATGGAGAAACTACCAACAATTATCGCAATAACTGATAATAAATCATATAGGTACGGAAGAATTTGACTATCAATATATCGGGCTATTAAGATAGTAATAACGTTATTGAAAAAATATAATGAATAAGCAATAGCAATAAATATTAATGAATATACCCATGATTTAGTATTCTTAGATATGCTGCTACCAAGTATACTTGAAGTTAGAAGTATTAAGCAAATATATAAAGGAATATATAAGACTAATTTGATTACTGAAAATACTATTGCTAAAGTATTTACTTCACTAGTTCCATCAATAATACCAAAAATTAACGAATAATACTTTCTAACAGCAGTATCTTTGATAAATTCCCAAAGAAGTCGATAAAATTCGGAAAATTTAATAACACCACCGGCACGGATTTTTAAAATACCATTAATTTCAAGCACAATAACATTTAGACAAATAAAATAAATAAGAATAAAGCTTAGTGACCATATAATAAAGGTGATTACTTTAGATAAGATAACTTGCCAAGTTTTGTAAGGCAAAGTAAATGTTAGATATCCTTGGCTAGAAAACATTGATTTATTAAATTGTTTAGTGGCAATTGATAGAAGAACAATGCCCACTATAAAGAATGCAGAAGCCCCTAAAGACATAAGAATAGTAAGGATAACTGAAAATTCTTGAGTAGTTTCATTATTATAATAATCAATACCAAATAGCATTAAAGGTGTTAATATGCTTAAAGCTAAAAGCACAATAAATGCAACGATATATTTCTTTTTGGTATTTATCAAGTCGTTTTTAATTAAAGTTAACATCTAAATACCTCCTTGAATACATCATTAAGAGATTTGTTCTCATGGAGTGCACAAATATTATTAACGCTATCATCTAAAACAATGTGACCATATTTAACAAATATTGCGCGATCTAGAATACTTTCGATATCTTCAATTAGGTGCGTAGAAATAATTACAACTGCGTTTTTAGCGTAACTTGCTAAAATTGTATTTATAATAAATTCTCTTTGTGCTGGATCAACTCCTGCAATTGGCTCATCTAATATGTAAATCTTTGATTCACGCGCTAATACTAAAGCGAGTTGTAATTTTTCTTTATTACCTTTTGATAATGTTTTAATTGTTGATTCCATAGATAAATGCATATTAGCAAGTAATTTATTCATTTTGTCTATATTGAAATCTTTGTAATAGTCTTTAAACATATCAACAACGTTTTTGATTTTTAATTCTTCATCAATATAAGTTTTATCAGGAAGGTAACTTACAAGAGATTTTGTGTGTTCATCTATTTCGTGTCCATCAATAGTAAGAGTGCCGGTAAAGTTTTTTATTAATCCTACTAGCATTTTAATAATTGTGGTTTTACCTGCTCCATTAGGACCAAGTAGTCCAATTATTTGACCTTCATTAATGGAAAGGCAAATGTTTTCTAAAGCATTTTCGTTAGCGCCTTTATATTTAAAACTCACATTATTAAGTTCAATTAATGCCATGTTGTTTTCTCCTTTATTAGCACTATTATGAATTATTTCATAATATTATGCAATTAAAGAATAATTATATTTGATTGTTAAAAACTTGTTTATAACATTTGTTATTAAAAAGTTGTTGATGAATATGGTATTTTCATAAATGCAGTGAAAATGATACATATACAGTTTATATTATTAAATGAGCAAAGACATTAAAGTTTTTAAAAAGAGTTGATAAAATTATTGCTTGTAACTGTGAGATGAGGGGATATTTTATGAAGAATATAGATAAAGACGGATTATTAGTTTGTTCGATTCAAGGCAAGGTTTTTTCAAATTCGCTTACATATTTCAAATGTAGTTCGGAAATATTTATGAGACGATTTATGATGTCGGAAATAGTTAAGCAATTTGACTCCCTTTCAATTCTTGACGATACATTAACTATTAATAATGTATATGAGCGATTGGAAGAAGAATTCGGTAAAACAAATTATGGAAAAGTAAAGTATTCTAGCGAAGTATTATACTGGATTGGATATTTATATCGCTATATGGCATATACATATGATTTATCATCAAAACAAGTATATAAAATTATTAAGCCTAAAGAATTAAACGAATTGTATTATGTTTATCATACTTTTGATTGCTCACAAGCAATAGAAAGAATATTAGAGCAAAAAGGCATTAGTTTTGATTTAGATCAACAAAATTTACGTCTTTTGAAAATGCTTAGAAAAAGAAAGTATGAAAAAGAAGTACAATTACTATTAGGAAATGCTTATTCTAATTATGGCTTACTCAAAGCAAGTGAAGTAGAATATATTAAAGCAAACGATAAATCGCTAAAAAATAACGTTTCAAAAAATGATAATATTTTGTTAGAGGCTTACTACAATAACGTAGTAGTTTGTGAAATTAAATTAAATGCTTTAGAAGAAGAGTATGAATTAACCATTTCCTTTAAAAGTGAAAAATATAAAAATGAAGAGTTTTTAAGTGTGGTAATAGAACAAGTGTTAAAATATGTTAAAAATATATTAGAATCTAAACATATTGTAGCTAAAATCATCAAAAATGAAGAGAAAGCAATAAATGTATTTAAGTCTTTAGGATTTGCATATAAAAATGAAGATGATAATTATGTATATTTCTTAAAAAAATCAAAATAACTAAGTGTAGTAAACTTGGCTATTATGTTGTTCATATAGTATTAAAGTAAAAATATTAAACTTTCGACAAAATTTAAATAGTCGTCTTTGTTAGATGTTTACACATTACTCTTTTTATCATATTAAAATTCTCAACAAAAATATTACACAAGTTAAATCTATTTTTACAAGTTAACTAAATAAGTGTTGTAGAAAACTAATAGTTTTAGTTTCTAATATAAGAACTAATAATCTATTAATTTTTTCGTTAATTTACTTTTTGAATGAGAGAGTGTATTATGTTATTGGTTTATTCTCTGATTTTGGAAGTAGTAATCCAATTACTAGATTCTTATTATATTTGTCATTGTCATGACACAATATTTTGTTAGCATCTAGTGTAGTTTCAATTGTTACAAATTTTGTAATTAAGCAAAATAGTAAAAAAGTATGTATGAGGCTACTAGTATCAATTATTAGTGGCCTATTTATTTGTTTAAGAAAGAAGGCACTATTTATGTTTAAAATAGAAGAATTTAAAGTAAATCATATTAAAGATTATTGTTATTCTGATGATGAACATCCATCATTTAGTTTTTCACTTGTAAGCGATGACAAAAATTCCACCTTAAAAAAGGCTACTTTAAAGATGAATGGTTGGAGTATAGATACTATTTCACAAGTTTCTATTGTTTATAATGGTGAAAAATTAAAACCATTTACAAAATATAAAGTAGAGTTATTTGTGGAAGATTCATTAGGTAATAAAGATCAAACTAGTTTAATTTATGAAACGGGTTATTTATTAACACCTTTTAAAGGAAAATGGATTACAGATAAAGAATATATATTTAAAGAAAAGAAAATATCTCCTAAACCATTATTATTTAAAAAACATTTATCCTTCAACAAAAAGATTAAAAGCGCTAAAGCGTATGTAACAGCAATTGGTATATATGACTTTTTATTAAACGAAAAGAAAGTAGGAAAATATTATTTTGCTCCGGGATTCACTTCATATAAACATCAATTACAATATCAAGTATATGATGTAAGTGATTTATTAAAAAAAGAAAATGATTTGCATTTTATTGTCGCTGGTGGTTGGGCAGTAGGCTCATTCGTGTTTACAAGAAAAAATCGTGATGTTGCTGACCGTCAAGCTTTATTATGTGATATTCATATTACTTATGAAGATAGTACATTAGAAATAATTTCTACAGATGATACTTGGGAAGTATCAAGTGACTCACTAGTCTTAATGGCGGATATTTATGATGGTGAGACTTATGATGCTACTAAAGAATTGAAGAATATTATATTTCATAAAGCAAGTTATGAAAAATTAAGAATTAATCCCAAATTACTTTTAGATTATGGGGCTAATGTAATTGCGCATGAAGAATTAAAACCTCAAACAATAAAAAAATTAGATAATAAATATATTATTGATTTTGGTCAAAATTTTGCTGGTGTTGTCTCTTTGAAAATTAAAGGAGCAACTAAAAATCAAAAAGTAGTAGTTAAACACGCAGAAATTTTAAATAGTAAAGGCGATTTAAATGTAGCTTTCTTAAGAAGCGCAAAAGCTACATTAACTTATATTTGTAAAGAAGGTAATCAAGAATTCACTCCAACTTTAACATATATGGGATTTAGATATATTTCACTTGAAGGTATTGATATTAATCAAATAGAAGTAAAAGGAATTGTTTTATATTCTGATGTTGAACAAGTAGGTAATTTTGAATGTTCTAATCCTTTAATTAATCGTTTGCAACAAAATATTATTTGGTCTAGTAAATCAAACTTTGTAGATATTCCAACAGATTGTCCACAAAGAGATGAAAGAATGGGCTGGACTGGTGACATTGCGGTATTTGCTAAAACAGCATTTTTCAATTTTGATGTTAGTAGATTTTTAGATAAGTGGTTATTAGACTTAAGAAGTCAGCAATTAAAAACAGGCGGTATTCCAACAACTATTCCAGTTCATCAATATGGATTCCCAGTTACAATGCCGCAAATGGCAATTGATTTTTGGGGCGATGCGGCCTTAATGGTTCCTTGGGCAGAATATGAGAAAACAGGTAATGTTCATGTTCTAGAAAAAGCATATGAGTCAATGAAAAAATATGTTAATGCCTGTAAGTTTTGGGCTAATATAGTTGGATTTAGCAAACATCGTTATATTTGGAATACACCAAGTATATTTCATTTCGGGGATTGGATTTCACCCGATGTTCCAAAAATGAAAGAATGGCAAAGTAGAAGTAAATGGACTGCAACAGCATCATTAAGACATACATCGTTATTATTAAGTAAAATAGCGCATATCTTAAATAAAAAAGATGATGAAAAATATTATTTGGATCTTTCTAATAAAGTTGCAGATGCTTATGAATCTATTTTGACTAATAAAAAAGGAAAACTTTATAATGAATTCCAAACAGGATATGTATTGCCATTACAATTTAATATGTTTAAAAAAGAAAACATACCTAATGCGACTTATAACTTAAAGCAATTAGTGGAAAAAAATAATTATTGCATTGGTACTGGTTTTCCAGGTACTCCATATATTCTCTTCGTTTTAGCAGATAATGGCTATAAAGATGTGGCTTATAAAATGTTAGAAAATACAATTTGTCCATCTTGGCTTTATGAAGTAAAAGTTGGTGCAACAACAATTTGGGAAAGATGGGATGCTTTAAATGAAAATGGCGAGTGTCCAATCGGAGAAGATGGAACAGGTGGTATGATTTCTTTTAATCACTATGCTAGTGGAGCAGTTGGTGATTTCTTATATCGCCGTGTTGCGGGTATTGAACCATTAGAATGTGGATATAAGAAAATCTTGATTAAACCAGTTGTGGGTGGATCATTAACTTATGCTAAAGCGGAAACTAAAACACCATATGGCATTGTTAAGTCTAGTTGGAAAATTGAAAACGGCAAATTTATTTTAAGTGTAACTATTCCTTATGGTAGTGAAGCACAAATTGTGTTACCAAATGGTGAAACTTATAATAAGACTCATGGAACATACACATTTGAAAATAATTTTCAATTTTAGCAATATCATTATTGATAAAAGTACAATAATTTATTAAAATAAGAGAAGTTAAGGAAAGGAAATTTAAAATGAAAACTAGTTTTTTTGAAAAACCTTTTATGAAAAGTAAGATCAAAAAGGACAAAGTTACTTTATTTCCAGAAGCTGGCTTAGGTTATTTATTAGGACCTATTTTAGCATTAATAAGCAATGGTGTAGTTAACATCTGGCTTATTCAATATTGGGATAAAGTATTAATGTTAGGACAATGGGCTCCGTTATTCGAAACATTACTTCCTATTTTGTCTGCAGTTATTATCATAATTGGTAATTTGTTTGTCGGAAGATTAATGGAGAAAAAGCCAACAATGGCTGGTAAGGCTCGTCCTTTAATCTTAATAGGTATGCCTATTATTGCTGTGGCATTACTTGCTTTATTCTTAGTACCTTTACCAGAAGGTGCAACTTGGTTAGGTGGAGGAAAAGGAACCACACCAAACTTTTGGGCGTCAGTAGTTATTGCTGTTGCTTATAACTTATATTATGCACTTGCATGGCCATTATACTATACTTCTCACTCAGCTTTAGTTAACTTATCAACTCGTGATGAGAAAAAACGTGGCTTATTATCTACATGTATTATGGCTGCTCAACTTGGTGCAGCAGGCTTATCTGGTATGGCTGGTGGTATTTTAGTTGATTTAATTGGATTATTACCAACTTATAAGTATTTAGCATATGATGATAAATTAGGTAAAATTGTAGAAAAAGTTACAAACGATGTATCTGTGGCTTCACAAGTTACAACCGCTAACCCATTAGGTGCTTATTCAATGGGAATTACACCTGATCAAGCAAACTCAAAATGGGTTATCTTAATGATTATTATGGTTGTTTGCTTAGTAATTGGTTGCTTATTAGAATATTTCTTCACTAGAGAAAGAATTACAGAAGAAATCGTGGCTAAGAATCAAAATGCAGGAGAAACTGAAGTAAAATCTATTTCTATGAAAGAGCAAATTAATGTTTGTGTTAAAGACAAATATTGGTGGTTAATTATTGTATTCTTCTTCTTATATCAATTTGGTGGACAAATGAAGAATAATGATATGTCTTTCTATTCCCAAGCAATGACTGGAGAAAATGCATTATCATCATTAATTAATACTGTTGGTGCAATTCCAACTGCCTTAGGTATGGCAATTGTTTGGCCATTAGCTAATAAATTTAGTAAGTCTAAGACAATCATTATGGGATGTGCTTTAGCATTCTTAGGCGGATCGTTATCATTTATAGCATTACTTCCTGCTATTCAAGCAAATACTGCCGCAGTATCAGGAATCTCAGTTGCTTCATTCTGTATTAAGGCTTTAGGTACAGCACCTGCTATGTATATTTCATTGGCTTTACTTGCTAATGTCTTAGATCACCAAGAAGCAAAATACGGAATCCGTACTGATGGATTCACAATGGCTGTATATGGTTCAATTATGGTATGTATGGCTGGTGTATGTAATGGTATTATTGCTGGTATTAACTCAGCAGTTCCTGCAGCATCTAAACCTCTTGTTCACACAATCTTAGGATTTGGTGTTGAATCAGTAGCATATTTAATTATGGGCATTATGTTCATTTGGATGAACGTTGAAAAATATACAAAAGAAGATAAAGCAATATTAGAAGCTCAAAAAGAACCAAAACCAGAAGCTAATAATTAATTTTAATTCCAAAGGCTAGAGTGCTATAAAACATTCTAGCTTTTTTTGTTACCTAATATGTTCATACAAACTTATTTCAACAAAAATTTTATCGATTTTTATATATTTAGATGTAGATAATTGCTATAATAATTTTGTTAGTGAATAACATATTTTTTACAAGGAGGGGGGAACGAAATGCTTAATTGGTTAGTATCATTAACCTCAAATATTAATGACATATTTATCATTATTTGGGTTGTTGTATTTGTCTTAGCTATTATCATCGAATTCTCTACACAAGAATTAGTTAGTATTTGGTTTGCTTTAGCAGCACTTCCATCTTTAATACTTGCTGCATGTGGTATTGAATTCTATTGGCAAATAGTTGCTTTTGCTGGAGTATCGTTACTAGCTTTCATACTTAGTCAACTATTCTTACGCAACAAAATTAAAGTTCGTTCTAGTGCTACAAATGCTGATTCACTTATTGGTGGAGAAATATTTGTTACTGCAACTGTTAAGCGTAATGAACCAGGAGAAGGAAAAGTTCGTGATGTAACTTGGACGATAATTAGTGATGAAGAAATTTCAAAAGGTGAATTTGCTCTAATTAAGGAAATTAGAGGAAATAAATTAGTTGTTAAAAAGAAAGAGGAAAATAAAAAATGATTTTATCGATGAGTGATGGTGGCGTAATCGCCTTAGTTGTTGCTTTAGCTGCAATTGTATTGTTTGCTATTATTGTATTAGCACGTTGTATTGTTATTGTGCCACAAGCACATACAGTTATTGTTCAAAGATTAGGTAAGTATCATAAAACTTTACAAGCTGGTTTCCATATGCTAGCGCCTATTATTGATTCAAAAGCTAAAACTGTATCTTTAAAAGAAACTGTCGCGGATTTTAAACCGCAACCAGTTATTACTAAAGATAATGTTACTATGCAAATTGATACTGTAGTTTATTTCCAAATTACAGATCCAAAACTTTATACATATGGTGTTGATAATCCACTAAACGCTATTGAAAATTTATCTGCTACAACATTACGTAATTTGATCGGTGACTTGGAATTAGACCAAACATTAACTAGTAGAGATACTATTAATCAAAGAATGCGTTTGATTCTTGATGAAGCTACTGACCCTTGGGGAATTAAAGTAAATCGTGTGGAATTAAAGAATATTTTGCCACCACGTGATATTCAAGAAGCAATGGAAAAACAAATGCGTGCTGAACGTCAAAAACGTGAAGCTATATTAACTGCTGAAGGTGAAAAGCAAGCCGCAATTTTAACCGCTGAAGGTAAAAAAGAAGCTGCTATATTAAATGCTGAAGCTACAAGAATTCAAGCTGTAAAAGAAGCTGAAGGTCAAGCAGAAGCAATTCTTCGTATTGCAGAAGCACAAGCTGAAGGAATTAGAAGAATTAATGAAGCAAATCCAAATCCAGGTTATTTAACTCTTAAAGGATTTGAGGCATTAGAAAAGGTTGCAGAAGGTCAATCAACAAAAATTGTTGTACCAAGTGATATTGCTAATGTAACTGGATTATTAGCTTCTTTAAAAGAAACTTTAGCTACTAACGAAAAAACTGAAAAAGTTGAAGTCAAAAAAGTAGAAAAAGTAGAAAAGAAATAATTTAAAATAAATGGTGCATACCTGCTTAAAGTGTATGCACCATTTTTATTTACTTTTTACCGAATTCTTTTTTATAGACATCAAGCATATTCTTAAAACGATTGTAATGAACAACTTCTCTTTGTCTTAAATAAAGAAGCGGATTAATTAAATCTGGATCTTTTGCTAAATCAATAATATGTTCATATGTTAATTTGGCTTTTTGTTCAGCGGCTAAATCTTCTTCTAAGTCGGCTTCATAATCGCCAGTAGCGCCAACATTAGTCATGGAAAAAGCAACACCATTCACATCAGTTGGGAACAAACCTAATCCATGTTGAGCATAGTGTTTATCTAATCCTACTTCCGCTAATTCTTGTAAGGAACTACCTTTCATTAATTGATATAACATGGTACAAATCATTTCTACATGACCTAATTCTTCGGTTCCGATATCAGTGAGTAATGTTCTACCTCTTTCATCTGGCATTGTGTAGCGTTGATTTAAATAACGTAAAGCAGCACCTAATTCACCATATGGACCGCCATATTGAGTAATAATAAAGTTAGCCATTTTTAAGTCGCGCTTTTTAATATTAATTGGATATAAAAGACTTTTACTATATTTCCACATATTTAATCCTCCTATTTAATTAACCATGGACTAGGAATAGTAACATAATTAAATGTTCCATTAGCATCGTTTGCGTCTTCAACGCATAATGGTCCAAAGCGTTTAACATACTCTTCACGAGTCTTTAAATATTGGTTGCGCACATCTAAAAATAAGGCTAAAGCTTCTTTATCAGTAGGATAAATATCTAAGATTAAATTTAAATCATGCATATAATCATATTTCATCATCAATTCCACTAAAAAGCTATCTTTTTCGTTATTAGTGGTCACTGAAGGTACTTTATAATTTTTATATGGCAAATATTCTTGTTTTAAAATATTACCACTTTCAAATCCTTCTTTTAAGCCAAAAAATCTATTTGAGTTCATTGTTGTGCTACGATAATTGTATTCTTCACCACTTGGCTCATATGGTGAATAAGGTACATAACTATTAAAAGTTTGATAGTACATAAGAAATCCCCCTAAAACAAGATATTCTTATTTGAGGAAAAAAGATAATGAAAATGCCTATTTTACTTTTCTTTTTTAACGAACTTGTTGTATAATAAATAGGAAATGCAGGATATGCGAATTAAGTTTCGATATTGCATTTTTTTAAAATCATGCCGGCTTAGCTCAGTTGGTAGAGCAACTGAATCGTAATCAGTGGGTCGGGGGTTCGAATCCTCTAGCCGGCACCATAGTAATAAATCCGATGGAATCGGCAAAATTTGTGAGAATCATG
>ERZ808292.231-NODE-231-length-15805-cov-10.637778_pt1 | contig 15805 bp, 21 predicted proteins | sample MGYA00521275_ERZ808292 | MGnify/ENA primary metagenome ERZ808292 (study PRJEB31516, sample SAMN03275613) | gut metagenome | biome: mammalia-associated habitat; material: feces | host: Papio cynocephalus | place: Kenya | collected 2012-07-26 ... | reverse complement strand
CATACTTTGTGTTTTTTTCAACATAAATTATGTCAACAGCTTATCACACCGTGAACTGAACTTCTCCTTTTCTAGGCATAAAGAGCATATCCATTTCGTAGAGTTTGCGTTGCTTGCCGAATTTGCCATATTTACCGTTGATAAAGTCCATAAAAAACATATCAAGGCGACTTCCCGGGTTAAAACCATATCCGCAAAGCGACATGAACTGGATGATTTCAGTTTTAGACAAATTAAGCAAAACAGAGAATCTAAACACGTCGATTTTCGATAATGTTTGATTGTATCTCACTTTTTGTCTCTTGCGGCAATCATATTCTTTAAGTGCTTTCTTATGATTGATGTCTTTCTGTTCGCAATAATCGTCGATAAAATCGTACGGATACTGATATGGCTTTTCTTTCGGCCAATTATAAGGGAAGAACATATCTTCGGGATTGATCTCGGCAACAAATTTTATGATATTCAAAAAAGAGTGTTTGTCCGCATAAGCTTCCTTGAGTCTTGAATTTTGAGGCGCAACTTCATCGGCAAGGTCAAACGAATCATAATAAACGCCTTGAACATTTCTAGTACGCTCTAAAAGCATTCTACGCTCATCCTCATAAAGTTGCTCTTTAAGCGGCTTTGGGTTCAAATACGCAATCACGGTCGCGTTGATTATATCTTCTCCGGTTTCTACTTCTTTATCGGAAATCTCAGAAAGCACGTCTAACACCGCTTCGTACGCCTCTTTATCAGAATAGCCGTTTGCGCCTGTGCCGATAATTGGCAAGCCTATTGTTTTATATTCGTGATTGATTGCATAATCAACGACCGACTTGTATGCCTTGCGCAATTGTGTGCAATTACTATCATCGTTTTTCTTAAACGGCGTTACAATATGCAAAACATGGGCGGACTGCAAATCACCGCCTTCCGTTTCGATTATCTTACCAAATGGCATATCTTTTTGAGCATCTATCAAGGTTTTTACATCTTTTCTATTGATGCCTTTAATGATATTTTTGCACAATCTTCCGTACACAGCACCGTTAGTTCCGAGACTATTCAAAACTGCATCACCTTTATATTCGAGTGCATCACCGTATGTAACTGAAAATGACATATTTCCTCCGTATCTTTTGTGCAGATCGATAGTTTCTCAATCCAACACACATCCGTCCTTCTTTTTATCTTCTAACGATAATGCTTCAAATTCCGGCGTGAATTCAAATCCACACACCGCGAAAAACACTCTCAAATCGCTCAATGATATTTCATCGTTTTTGAACAATTCAAATGCTTTATCAGATATGTCTTGTTTAGACATGCCGCTTGCTTCGAGTTTTTTTACTTCATCTTTTGCTTCATCAAACGAGATAATATCGCCTGCTCTATACTTTTTTACGGTTTCAAAGTAGGTTCTTCCCTCTTGCAATCCGTCATTCAAAAAGCCCTTTGCAATATCAACCGGGATATTCATCATTCTTGCAAAAGTTTCGGCAGCCTCCAGAAGTGATGCCGTGTCAAAGAAATCGTAATTGATTTCAAGCCCTTTTGTCTTTTTATCTTCTTCGGACATATTCTCGAATTCTTCCGTAAACTCATAGCCCATAAGTTCAGTGAGTGTTCGCAAATCGCTCAAAGACATTTTGCCGTTCGCATACATAAGATATAATGTTTTTACAATATCTTCTTCGGAATATCCGTTGTTTTTCAGTTGTTCTAATGCTTGTTTTGCGTCATCAATAGTCATAGTATCCTCGCCAAACGCATAAATGTGAAATTATTATAACACAAGTATGCGTTTCATTCAATATGGTTAGAAATTTTATTTTTTGCTCTTGTCGTTATTATCTGGAAAACGTTCTTTCATCATACGAGCGTATTCAAAAACTGCACGCTTACTTCCTTTTGCATCATCAATTAAGCACAGCCAGTCCTCTTTTGTAAATTCGTAATTGCGGATAACAAGTTGTTCATCTTCAAGCTTCCCCGCCTCATCCCATTTGCCTTCGTCCTGAAGGGCATCTATTCTCTTTTCATATTCAAGATATCTTTCAAACGCACTTTTATTACGCTCTTGGACTGCTGCTTGAGGGAATTTTGCATTCATCATGCGAGTATATTCATACTTTGCACGACCTGTACTTTGCCCGATAAGTTCCATCCAGTCTTCGCGAGAAAAAGTATCTCTAAGAAGGTGTCCTTTCTCTGACCATTTATCATACAACTCATAGTCACCTACACAAAAGGCTTTGCTCCATTCTTTTTGGCACTTTAGATATGCTTCGCATTTGCTCTTTGCAACTATTTCTTCATGGAAGAATGGCGTTGAAATCCACTCTATGTATTGATTCATGTACTTATCTACACGCTCGGGAATATCGTTTGGAACGAAGCATTTTTTACGCTTTTCATCGTCTGGTTTTTCTGCAAACCAATCATAAAACTCGTATTCTATTTCATGGCAAATCAATAACAAATCATCCCATGAAATCATATTTTCGTGATAACTATTCTTTGCTATTTCAAGAATGCTCCTATCATCGAATTCTTTTCTCATTTGCTTAACAATCCAAATTGCTACTCGTCTTGTCATAGTAATACCTCTCGACTATTTTTGATAGTCGCCATTTTTCTATATACAATATTAATAAACTGTGTATCATTTTTAACACATTGATGTCACAAATCACCACACCACGTCTTCCCACCGGTTGTTGCGCCATATTGGATTTGGCAACTCAAGACTATGCTCTAAAGGTGTTGACCATATCTTGATGTAGTATTCCGTGCCGTCTTTGTCATGTAGTTTTGCCCATTCAAGTTGCTCGCGAGTGCACTCGGAAAACCAAGTGCCCTCTGCGATGCATTCAAAATCATCCATGGTCAGATCCTGCCCAAATCTACGCTTGTTCTGCTGGGAATTTTGCGTTCATCATACGGCGATATTCGTATCTTGCACGTCCATCTTTCGTACAACCTATCAGTCTTTCCCAATCGGGCTTTGAGAACTGTTCTCGAAGCGTTTTTACTTCTTTCAAACACTTGGCGAAGGCATCTTTATCATTGTCAAAAAATAACTCGTTTGCCTTCTTATATGCTGTTGCATATAGATTGAACGTATTGGATGCGTCATTGCTTTGCATATCAACATCAGCAGTTATCCACTCTATTCCGTTTGCGAAATCCCAAATGCTTGCCCACGAGTCGTTTCTTGATGGCGCGACATTCTTTGCCAATTTTTTGTCAGCAGTCGATAAACTATTCTCTCCGCTTGCCGAGTCGTTTTCATCGGTTTCTTGTTCCCAGCCTTTAGTCTTTTTATCTTCTTCGGACATTGCTTCAAATTCGTCCGTAAACTCGTAACCCATCGTGCCAATAAGTGCTCTTAATGTTTCAACGTCAAATTCTCCTTTCGTAAACATAAGATACAAAACTTTGAGAATATCGTCTTCGGTTTCACCTTGTGCTTTCAAGTCTTCGATTGCGGCTTTTGCTTCTTCGTATGTCATTTTTTATTCCTCCTCGTTATTCGTTGCGTTATTTTCTTCAACATTTCCGTTCAATGCTTCAGCGAGCTTTGCATTTGATTCGAGTTCGGCAAACATTGCCTTCATCGTGGTGTTGCCGCTCGTAAGCTTCTTTATCGTCAAGCCATCAAGTTTGCGTTCCGCCGCCGTCAAATGCTTTTCGGATTTGAGCAAATTGTCTTTCACTTTCATTAAATGCTGTATCGTAGCGTCGATTTCGTCTATAGCGTTTGAGAATCTGTCGGACGCATCCTTATAGTTCTTGCCGAATTTGTCTTTGAAATCGTTGAGTTCGCTTTCGAAATTCGTAACGTCGATATTCTGGCGCTTGACCATCTCTGCTTCTTGCTTGTATTTGAGCGAATTGAGCGCGGAGTTGCGAAGAATGGATATGATTTGAATAAAGAATTGCGGTCTTATTACGTACATCTTGTCGTATTTGTAAGACACGTCCACAATCCCCGTGTTGTACAATTCACTGTCTTGCTCGAGCATAGAAACGAGTATTGCATATTCACACTTTTTCTCACGTCTATCCTTGTCAAGTTCGGCAAAGAAATGCTCGTTTTTATGCTTCGTAGCGGTAGTTTCCATCTCGTTTTTCATCTCAAACATAATTGACAAGATTTCCGTACCATCATCTGTCGTTTCTCGATAGATATAATCGCCCTTGCTACCGGTTTTTGCATCGTTGTCTTTGCCGAATTCGGCGTGCGGGAATGCAACCATACGCATTTCGTTAAACTTGTTTTCGCAATGTTGCTCGAGGTTTTCGCCAACCATTTTGGTGGATAGTTTCGTCCTATAGTCTTTGAGATATGCGATTGCTTCGTCTTTCATCTCCAACTCTTTCTCGTATTGAGAAACAAGCAAACGTTTTGCCTCGTTATATTGGTTTTCACTTGTTTGGATGGTTGATTTGAGTTCGTATATCTCTTTTTCTTTTTCGGAAATCGCCTTTTCGATTTTGTATTTAAGGTTTTCGCTTTCGTGCTCGAGTTTGGCTTTGAGTTCTGCGATATAAGTATCCTTTTGGGCAACTATACTGGCATTTTCCGCAGCCGCTTTCATTGCAGCAAGTTCGGCATCCTTTTTCATATCGCGCATAATTCTGTCCGTTTCTTTTTTGACCGACGCGTCAAACTCTTTGGTGCGCACTTGCTCAAGCAAAGTTGCGTATTCACTCTCGTCTACCGTAAAAATTGTTCCGCATTTGGGGCATTTGATTTCTGTACTCATAATTAGTTCTCCTTTATTTCGTATTCTTTTGTAAATATTTGTTCTATTGTTCCCGTTGCCTCTTTCAACGTTGCTTGATATGCAACTGCCGATTCAACGCTCTCGAAAAAGATAAACCTGTTCTTTTCATCACAGAGTTTCGCAAGCAGACAGTTTAGCGCATTTGCATCAAACGATTCGCTTCCACTGTCTTTGTACTGCAATGCTTTCAAAATATCAAGATAATTGAATTTCGCAGAATTCTTCGGTTGAATCTTATAAGTTACCGCACATTCTGCAAGCAATCTAAGCGATGACGAAAAGAACCATTGCATCGTTTGACGATTTTCTTCCTTCGTAAAACAAGCGACGAATTTTGTGTCATTTCCTATTTTCTCGCTATATACCATTGCATTGAGTTTATCGTTCAAAAACTCGTTGACGACTTTTCTTGGGTCACAGCCGTTTCTTGACTTTGGCAAGCTTCTCATCGTCCACTCTGCCAAAAACGTCGGAATTTCTTTGTAGTACGCTTCCGCAATAGCGCAAGAGATTGCAGCAGTCGTATCGCAGTCGCCACCTATTGAAATCGTCGTTCTCAAACAATCTTCAAACGAGTTTGAGATAAGGAAGCAATAAATCGCTTGCGGAACGGTATTTTGACAAATCTCCTCGCCGTGATAATACGTTTTTCTCAATTTTTCGTAATCAAAATCGATATCGTAGTATTGTTCAACGTAGTTGCGGATAAAATCCTTATCTTTGCCGATTCTTGCATAGTACACGCACAATGCCGTTACTTCTGCGCCTTTAAGTCCTTCGAGATGGTCGTGCGTAACTTCCGTCACTGCTTTTGAAAGTTCTTTGACTTCTTCCTCGTCACGTCCGTACCATCCACACGCAGAAACTCTCATAGCCGCGCCGTTCCCACAACTGTGATAGGATTTTCGAGTGTCGTTATACAGCGCCCAGTTGAAAAATCTTCCGCCGTATCCTGCATTTGGATATGCGCGCGCCCATTTTCTTATAGTGTCGATAACCTCGTCACGGTTATTTGCTACGTGACGTTGCAGTATATCGCACACTGCAAGCGTCATAATCGTGTCGTCTGTTGCTTCAAAATCGTTTTTGGTGATTTCAAAGTCTTTTGTCTTAATGTTGTTGAATTCGTATTTGGAACCCACTGAGTCCCCGATAATTGCACCTAGCATGGCAATTTCTCCTTTTTGTTTTTGTGTTTTGTTTGTGCCGGCTTCGTTTTACAATTGCATTATATAATGCCTCAGTTTTCATTTCTACACCCCTAGAGGGGTAAAATTCTCAAACCTCATTTTGTTTTTTGCACATCTATGATTTTGCTATTAAACCTGCGAACGTAAGGGAAATAGTCCTCACACGTCTACTATAAAACCACGCACATTCTTTGTGTGTGCAATAATGAGTGACAGTTGCTACATTCAAAATCAATTCTTCTTGTTAAAACGGTCATATTTTCTTCCTTTTCAAACATATTCGTTTGCGATGATGAGTTGTTTTTTATTCTTCATTTCTTTTGCCAAAGTCGATAGGCAAATACTCTTTTTTCTCCCAGTCATAGAAGGGCATAATCTCCACGTCTTTGATGCTGTTTAGTTCAACATGGTTTGGATACATTTCCCAAGGAGAATATGCGCCCCAATGTCCGCTAACCGGATAAAACGGACTCGCCAAAAATCCATTTGACAAATCTTTTTTAACGCAAGCATACACTTCAAACACTTTGTGAAAACCGTATATGTCTTGTATTTCTTTTTCGCGACGCATCCATTTTTCAAATTCTCTATCCATGTTTTCTTCAACAGTCAAATTTTGTGGATTGTTAAACTTGTCAAAAATGGGTTTTACGTGTAAATAGTATTCTTGCTTAGTCATTCCGACAAAGAATGAATTTGAGTATAATGAATGCTGTGAATGTTCATCGGTTTCTTTTGATTGTGCAAGTATTATCATAGTTTCTCTTTTATTGAACTTCGCAAGGTCTTCAAAACTCATATCTTCATCTTCCCAAAGAATTTTGTGTAGTTTTGCCAATCTTTCGCTATGGTCAATGCCTTTCTCGATTTGCTCATCCATTAAGGAGTGATATTCCAACATCAAATTGTCATAATCTTTTTGCGTAAAACTGCCATATAAACTTTCCATGTTTCCACCTCATGCTGCAATATCATAGTCATCAATAACATATTTTTGATTTTGTTTCACACGCGGTTTAGATTGCGATTTTGTTTCAATCTCAATGCCATATCTTCTTGACACTTTTTTAAGATATTTCGGAAGTTTCTCAAGCGTGTTGCGAATTGTGATTGTTTTAGCCTTGCTGAAATCACCGACGTCTTTTACAGCCACGCCGTTTTTGAAATAATAATGGTTGGACATATAGAATCTTTGCTCAAAGAGATAGTATTTTTCACCGTCTGCGATGAGATAAAACTCGTGTACGTCTTTTGCTACAGGTTTGCAATAAATTTTGGCTTGCATAAGCGCCTCCGTTGCTTTTGATGATTCAACTATAGCGCAAATGAATTTTAGTTTTTACCCCTCTCGGGGTGCAAAAATGGTTTATTTAAAAAATTTTTCCGGAAAGATTTTTTGTTACTGCCGCCCCAAAGACTTCAGAAAAGGCGACAGCAACTATAAAACCAAAAGAAGATAATCACATATAGAACAACACTTGAGAGCAACTTTGTGTCGTGGTTTGGTCTTTGTATTTATATTATAAAGCAGCGCCCCCTCTCTGTGTCAATGGGGTTAAGAAAAGAATTTTTACAAAAGAATTCACTGCGCTACCAAGCATTTTTCAAAATTTAAGGCACATAAATTTTGTCGTTTACTTGTATTGCGTTGCGTTGCTCGTTTCCTACCGATTGAGTAATTCTTGAAGGTTTTCCCATTGAACAAGCCCTAAGGGTTAATTTATCTTGTTTAGGTACACTCAAACGCTCAATGTTTCCGTCAAGGAATTGCGTATCGTCGGATACTTCGATAATGTCAAAGCCTCTACAGATAAGGTCGGCAGAGAACTGCCATTTCTTTTCAAAGTATCCGTATGAGTCCATAATGATTGAGATGTCTTTTTCTTTGTGATATGCGGTGATTCTGTAATAATTAGCCATAGTGTTTTCTCCTTTATGCAGCAAGTTTTTTGATTTGTCTGTTTGCAAACGGCAGCCATTTCTTATTTACAAAATTCAAAATGTTGTCATTTGGTTTTTTATCTTTCTTTCCGTAACATTGAAGAACGCGTTTTTGAGATGGCGAGTATTCAAGCGTTACAAGCGGAACGTCGGGATGTTCTTTTGTACGGATAAAGAAAATAAGGGATTCTTCTCTTGCAAACTTTTGGTCGTAATTCATCCGCCCTACACAATGTTCAAGGGCTCGTCCTTCGACAACAAGTTCATTTGGGTTATGAGCAATAATGACGACGTAATCCGCCCTCTTTTCGTATTGAAGTGCTACGTACTTTTCGGCAACCTTTGCGAATTTTTCATAGAGGTCTTTACGCTTCTGCTCATCTTCTTTTGCCTGCAAGGTATGATATTCGTCTATTCGTATATCGTGCCAACGTTTGAAATCGTGAGGATAACGATTCTTTTCCTCGTTCATATCCAAGCCGAGATGCGTGCAAGCGGTCCAATAATCCCAATATGTGTAAGCGTTTGTTTCCTTATTTATGAGATACCGAATAAGCGTTTCAAAGTCGTTCTTAAACGCAATCCGTAAAGGTTCAAGCAACCAGTCCTTGCTCAATTTGAGTTTTGCGGAATAATATGTTTGCAATTCCAACACGTTTAAGTTCTTTTTATATGCTTGCAAGACAACCGGAATATATAACGATGATTTGTTTAATGTGTTTTTGTTTTGTGCAAGCCATTTTCTAAAACGCTTGTCTTTTCCGCACAATTTCAATATTTGTTTTGACATTGCGAGATTATGCAATCCGAGTTTTGTTAAATACTCGATTTGTGGGTATTGTTCGTAAAGCCGTAAATATTTGAAAACGTCTATGCCGGTATAACTATCAACTGCGCTGTACTTGTATTCGGGAAAATGTTGCAAAATATAATCTCTGTTTACTATCGGGGCGTAAGGGTCAAACAGTTTGTCATCAGTCCATCCCCAACAGCCATCCTCGTACCAAGGTCGGCGTTTTACAAAACCTTCTGTATACCAGCCGACTATGTATCCGCCAACATATGTAAATTCCATATCTTTTACATAGCATTTATCAGAATGGACACCGTGCACAGCAACTTGCCTGCAACACCACTTGTTCTTTTTCTCTTTCACGGCAACAGTGACTTTAACAAGCTCACCGTCATTCTTTGTGAGGTAAGCGTAAAAACGAGTCCTACCACGAACGGGATATGCCTTATCAATCGCTTTAATTTTCTTTTCGATGTATTTCGGGATAGGTTTTATCTTTTCAATCTTCATTTTATTGCACCTCCAATGTGTTTCCGAATATCTCAAATAACTTTGAAATAACAGTGTCGTTTGGTTCTAAATCATCGCCCAAAATCTCGCCCGTTTCAGCATCCACGATGCGTTCATTTTTGTTGGGGATTTGTTCAATTTGTCTTGTCGTTCCGTCAGTTTCCACGACGAGTAAATTATGTGTTTTTGCAATCTTCGCAAAGTAGATTTCCGCTGCGTGATACGGGAATCCAATCATAGGCACACGTTCTTCCAATCCACAATCTCGGCTTGTCAAAGTAAGGTCTATTTCTCTTGCAATCTCAACGGCATTTTCACCTAAAATTTCATAGAAATCTCCAAGTCTATATGCAATTGCACTATTTGGGTTTTGCTGTTGCAAAACAAGATATTTATCGTAAAATGTAGCGTTTGGAGATTTGCTTTTAGAAGGTCTTTCAATTTGCATTTCGGATTTTTCCATATTGCTATGATTTTCCGTAACAGCACTTGATTGTTCAGTTTCAGTATCTTTAACTTCTTGTTCGTTCAAATCGTCAAATAGCGAGAACTGGATATTCTGTGGCTTTTGCGGCTTTGACTTAATTGTGTTGTTTTGAACGTGTTTAATAACGGGCTTATATTCTGTTCCGTCATCGTTATAAAGCGTTCCTACAATGCTATCTTCTTCAAAAAAATGTATTGCCCAACCATACACGGTTTGGTCGTCAATACAAGCGGACGTTGCACCTTTTTCAACAAGACTTTTCGCCTCATCGCAAGCGTATTTCATAAAGTCCGAAAGCGTCTTTTTGTTTGTAAGATTTTTGCCGTCTTTTTCAAACGGAGTACCATTGTTTATCTTGTCTGCAAGGGTTTCGCTTGCATTATCTTGAAGGTATTTCAAGACAAGTTCTTCTTGCTTATTTTGAGCAGTCAAATTGAGTTCCATATTGCCTCCTAAAACGGAAAATCTTCAAGAAGTTCCATTGCTTTCATCTCGAGTTCTTTTAGCGTCGTTCGGTGGTTGAATCCACCGTAATAATCTTGCTCGTTCTTTGCTTTGCGTATCAAAATGTTGTTGTACCATTCGTTGGTAAAAAACCTGACGTCGCTTATGGAAACGTAAACATATTTGTTTTCTGCACTTTTGATAAAAGCCGAAAAGCAATAATGATTTCGTCCAACGTTTACGAGATGCCAATGATTCTGCTTGCATATAGAACGCAAATAGTTGATATATTTCGTTTGAAAACTTTTGTAGTCATCTCCCGTATAACAGCCGGAAGAAAACTCGTAGTCTATGTATTTTTCCAAGTCTTTAATTTGAGCCATTGTCTGTCTCCTTTATAATTTGATAAGTATCTTTCTCGGGGATAACTGCCAAACCTCCCCAAGTGCCGTGTAATTGACCAATTCCGTCTATTACTGTCACTGTACCGACTCTATTGCTATAATTGGGTTCTCCTTCCATTTTGATGATCTTTATTAAATCACCGACTTTTACTTTTTCCATATTCTCACTCCTTGATGTATTTCTTGTAGATGTCATAGTTTTCGTTTCTCTCATCCACGATTCCGTATTTGTCGTCAACGTAGTATTCGCCTACAAACCAGTTCATAACGCCCGTGCAAAGTTGACCTCCAACCTTGAAAACGTAAGAGTTTGTTATAGGTCTTGCAAATAAATAATTAGGACCGAGCAATATTGCCCGGCCCGTTTTTCCGTCCATTGAATTAAGATGTGCGTTTACTTCTATCGGTTTCATTGTTTCCACCTCATGCGATTCTTGAAATACCGCCACCGAATGAGCGGATTCCAATCGTGCCGAATTTCGAACACCATTCACAGTCTTTGTTCCAAACGTAAGCGAGGGCAAAGTACATGTTGCCTTGATGCTCGAGAACGAAATCCCAATCTTCTTTGTAGTCGGGGATATAGAGAAAGTCGTAGCATTCGCCAAATTCCAAGTATTCGTGAGTTACCGCATATACGAGGCAGTTGTGTTTCTTCTCGAATGTCTTTATCTTTTCCATAAGTTTCGGCTCTTGATAAGCCCAAAAACCGCCAAAACCTTCAAAAAAGCAAACATTGTTGTCTTTTTCAAAGCCTTTTATATACGGCTTGTAAATGTCCAATTTCTTCATCAGTTCAATCGCTTTTTGCTTCTTTTGTTCAATGGTTATATTCATAGGTAGTTCTCCTTTTAATAAATTTCAACTAAGCCGTTTTCGCATTCGTAAACGTTGTAATCGCCACAGTATTTGCCATAGCGTTCAAGGTCAAAAAAGTCCAGCAAGTGTTCAGGGATGTTATATCCGCAACAGTCCAGCATTTCTTTTCCGTAATCTTCCCAAGTGAAGCCACTCCAAAGGTTGATGTTATCGTCCCAATTCTCACCGCGATTTTTTACAAGTTCTTCAAAATCGTTATAGTTTTTAACTTCAAGAAAAGCGCAAAGTTCTTTGTATTTGTAATCATTGGTAAGTACGCCCGATTCGTAAAGCGTGTTGAAAAGGTTTTCGGGATTCATATAATCCCAATTGACTGAACGGTCCGATATGCCTTCGATGTCTTGAATAAACAATTCTTCGTCTATACCATCCAGTTCAAAGCCTTCTCGTTTAAGTTCTTCAAAGATTTCTTCCCAATCGTTGTAGTCGGATAAATCAAGCCAATTAGAGCCTAATGCCCTTTCGTTGCATTCGTTGTAAGAACCCCAAGATCCGATAACAATACTTATATTTCCCATTGTCAGTCCTCCGAGATATAAATCTTGATAAGTGTGTTTCCGTATTCGATATAATGACCTTTGTCATCTTCAAACACGTCGTAAGTGATAACGGAAATCTTTCCGTTGTTGGTAATTGCATAGATGATTTCGTTTCTGTCTGGGTAATAAGCAACGGTATCAAATCTGATAAGGCTTTCACCATCATTGAAATCGAAACCATCTTCATCGAAGAATGCAATTTTGTTGAGTTCAATCATTTTTCTAACTCCTTTTTATTCGAGATTGCCTTTCGGCAAGGGGGCTGTAGCATAGGGGTTATGGAGAGTCCACGAAAATGGAGAGATTGTTGCTTGAATGTAAAAAAATAAACTGATCGAATTCGACCAGTTTAAAAGAAAAGTTAGATTTATTTGGCAAGAATATCTCCCGTTGACTATCCAGAAGCACTATGCTATCTTGCCCACTCGAAAGACAATAAAAAAGATTATATGCCGTTTAATTGTTTATCAAACAAGTGCTGGTTATCATACATTTTGGTTGGTACCATTATTTGGGCGCAACCACTTTTTATATTTGTAAAAATACGTTGTAGAAACGCCCCTTTTCGTTCCAATTCTTTTCCTGAAAGATTGTTCAGTTTAATAGATAAATTGGAAATTCCGTTTTTTCTTATCTATTCGACATTAAATCACATTTTATCTGTAAAAAATGTGTAAAAAATCACATAATTCACTGCAAAAATGTGATTGTATCTTGACTTTAAAGGTTATAATGATATAATATAAACAACTGAAACAAGGAGGGCTAAGGCATTGAAAAGGTTTATTTTGGAGGAAATGAACAAGTGGAAAGAGTCCAAGTACAGAAAACCGCTGATTTTGCGTGGAGCAAGACAAGTTGGAAAAACTTGGGCTATGAAAGAGTTTGGAAAGAGCTTTGAGTCTGTTGCATACTTTAACTTTGATGAAAACGAGGAGTACAAGCAATTTTTTGAAACAACGAAAGATGTGTTTCGCATTATGCAAAATCTTTCACTCGCGAGCGGACAGAAGATAGATAAAGGCACGCTTATCATCTTTGATGAAATTCAAGAGTGTAACGATGCGCTGAATTCGTTGAAATATTTTTGTGAAAATGCAAAGGATTATTATGTAATATGTGCAGGTTCATTGCTCGGTCTCACCTTGTCCAAAGGTTTCCCCGTCGGCAAAGTAGATTTTATCGATATGGGGCCGATGACATTTTCGGAGTTCTTGATTGCAAACGGAGACGAAAACCTATACGAGTATATGAACTCGCTTGACCAAATCGGCAATATTCCCGATGCATTTTACAATCCGCTTTGCGAAAAACTCAAAATGTACTTTGTCACGGGTGGAATGCCTGAACCTGTGTATCTTTGGACACAAGAAAGAGACATCGAGTTGGTGGACAAGGCTCTTAACGGCATTATAGGTTCTTATGAGCGAGACTTCGGTAAACATCACGATGATTTTAAAGACGAAGAAGTTAAATATGATGTGCAGAAAATAACTCTTATATGGAATTCGCTTCCCGCACAGTTATCTAAAGAAAAGAAAAAATTTACCTATTCGAAAGTAAAACAAGGCGCAAGAGCAAGAGAGTACGAGAATAATTTGCAATGGCTGGTAAATGCCGACCTCGTGAAGAAAATTTACAAAGTGTCGAAACCTGCCCTGCCACTTACCGCTTACGAGGAGGAAGAATTTTTCAAAGTGTATCATATCGATGTTGGACTTTTGCGCAGTCAGTCGAAATTGAGTTATAGAGCGTTTACAGAAGGAGATAGGCTTTTCAAGGAATTCAAAGGAGCTTTGAGCGAAAACTTTGTAGTACAAAGTCTTATCAGAATATATAACACCACCCCTCATTATTGGGCAAACGACAAATACGAAGTGGACTTCATAGTCCAATCGGACAACGATATAATCCCGATCGAAGTCAAGTCAGGAAAGAGCGTTTCATCTCCAAGTATGGTTGAATACAAGAAGATGTACGAGGGCGAAACGCCGTTCGTAGTGAGATATTCTTTAAAGAATCTTACGCTTGACGGTAACGTACTGAATATTCCGCTGTTTATGATAGACCAAACAGAAAATTTGATATCATTGGCAAAAGCAGAATTGAAATAGAAAAATAATGTTACAAGTGAAAGCAAGCATCAACTCGGTACTTGCTTTTCATATACTATTTTTGATGAACCAAATTGATTTGCAATGTGAAAAAAATGCACATTGCTTTTTTCTATTAGCCCTGTTTGTTAACTATAATACCAATATAATTACGGTTTACGGCACAAACGTTAACAATTGGAACTGCGTTTTATTACAATACAAAATCACAAAAATAAATGCACTCCATTAAGCAAAAAGACAATTGCTCGGTTTTAGAAGATTCCGATTAAATCATAGAAAAAGCCTACTAAACAGTAGGCTTTTCTGGTTTTATAATACTATTCTTTAACTTCATTTTGGAGCGATTGCGGAACGTTTTCGTCCACCACACTTTACCAATCCGCACCGGTGGCGGATTGGTTTTTTTGTTGTTTTGTAGTTTTTTATTCAAATTATCAATAAAACCATTGTTTTGAAGTTAAAAAGCATAACCTTTCATATTTTGAAATTGCGCACACAATTTGCGTGCATAAATAAGTATAAATTACTGCCACTTTTCTCGCAGTAGTCACTTAATCAAAAATTGTTAAAGTACGACAAAAAAAACGACTTGCAAATGCAAGTCGTTTTTTTTTGTAGGTGTAAAGATTACTTGAGTTCTGCGGTTGCGCCGACTTCTTTGAATTTTGCAACAAGTGCTTCTGCTGCATCTTTCGGCATTGCTTCTTTGACGGTCTTGGGTGCGCCATCGACAACTGCTTTTGCTTCGACGAGGCCGAGTCCGGTTGCGTCTTTGACGGTCTTGATAACTTGGACCTTGTTCGGACCAACTTCTTTAAGAACGACGTCAAATTCGGTCTTTTCTTCTTCTGCGGGTGCTGCTGCGACTGCGCCGACTGCTGCGACGGGTGCTGCTGCGCTTACGCCGAATTCCTCTTCGAGTGCTTTAACGAAATCGTTGAGTTCAAGGACTGTCATAGCCTTGATTTCTTCCATAAGTTTATTCAAATCTGCCATTTTAGTTTTCTCCGTTTAATTTATTTTTGTTTTGCAGTCACGCTACTGCTGCGATTACTCTGCCTTTGCCTCTGCGATTTTGTTCAAGCAAATAGCAAGTTTCGAGATGGGTGCTTGCAAAGAGCCAAGCATCTTTGAGAGCAAAATTTCCTTTGAGGGAATTTCTGCGATTTGTTTCAAGCCTGCTTCATCGAGGAATTCGCCTTCGACCATACCGCACTTTGTCTTCATCTTGTTGAAAGCCTTGATGTTTTTGACAACGTACTTAGCGGGAGCGACAGCGTCCGTGGATGAGAACGCAACAGCAGTCGGGCCATTGAGCGCTTCGTCGAACTGGGTGTAACCGAGTTCATTGAAAGCGATCTTAACGAGGCGGTTTTTCAAAACTGCGTAATCGACGCCGTTTTCTCTGAGTTCCTTACGGAAAGCCGTGTCTTGAGCGACCGTAAGACCCATATAGTCAACGATGACGATGGACTTTGCAGAAGAAATTTTGGCCTTGATGTCTTCGACTTGTTGCTTTTTGGCTTCAAGAACTTCTTTGTTCATCTTTACCTCCTATAAAAGTTGGCGACTTATCGTCGCGAAAAATTAAAGCGTCATTCCAAAAGAGAATGACGCAATCATACAAAGGAAAGTATTCAGCACATCCTCGGCAAGCGATAGAACTTACGGCATACGCCACTTGCTGTCTTTGGAACGCATATATAATACAATTTTTGGCGAG
>ERZ808292.229-NODE-229-length-15889-cov-7.464002_pt1 | contig 15889 bp, 10 predicted proteins | sample MGYA00521275_ERZ808292 | MGnify/ENA primary metagenome ERZ808292 (study PRJEB31516, sample SAMN03275613) | gut metagenome | biome: mammalia-associated habitat; material: feces | host: Papio cynocephalus | place: Kenya | collected 2012-07-26 ... | reverse complement strand
AGACATGAAAATGTTACAATATTTTGTGATGAAGAAGCTGCTTCATTATTATTAGAAGAAATGAAATTATAAAATCTTTAAGCGCTTATGTGACAATTGCAAATAAAAAAACTAATACATGGCTAATTATTATAATTTTTTTACCTAATTTGTTTTGGAGTTGTATTAAATGTTTTTTTGAATAATCGATAAAAATAAGTTTCGTTTTCAAAGTTTATTTTTTCACAAATTTCACTGATTGTAATATCAGTGTTTTTCATTTGGTTATAGGCATAATTCATTTTTTGTCTATTCCAGTAATCAGTAATTGATTCACCTTGATATTTTTTAAATTCTCTTCTTATGTGTTCTTTTGTGTAACCAAAAGTATCTAAAATTGAATTGATATCTTTAGAGAAATAGTTTGGTGATTTTAAAATTGCAATTAGAGTGGTAAGCCAAGATTTTTCAACTTTTTTATGAATGGTAGTTGATTTATAAATGAGCATTAATAGATAATTTACTATAACTTTTTCGGCATCAGAATCGCCTTTTAAATATGTGCACAAATATTCACTAGTATCAATATCTTGAACGCTTATATTTAGTTGGTAAATTTTGTCAGTCCTAAAAAATTTATATTGAGAAACTAATTTGTTAAAATAATTTGGTTTTATGATTATATCTCGATGTATGAAATCATATGTTGAATTTTTTAAGGTATGCGAAACACCAAGCGGGATAAAAATGAAATCACCACTTTTAATTTCACTTTCTTTACCATTTAACACATGAATGCAAGATCCTTTGACTACATACAAAAATTCATAAAACTCGTGAGAATGCAATGCTACATCTTCAAAAGCTTTAAGGTGAGTGTGGAGATTTCTGTCTTTTTCAAAGTTATCGACTATTTTAAAAATTAATGAATTATTATACATTGCAATATCATTGTAGTTCATAAAATATCATTATGCAACATTGTTTTTAACATTTATTAGTTTAAAATAAAATTATGAATAGGAAATGGAGCACAACAATGAAGTTAATTAGTAAATTAAAACGCAGTAGTTTTGTCGTATTCTTCAGCCTTTTATTATTATCTTCTTGCAATAATGTTGACACTAATGCAACTTATAAAGTTGACTTTGCTTTAAACACGCCAACTGGACTAGTTACAACAGAACATAGCGCTCAATACATCAAGTACAATGGATTAGTAGAAAAACCTGTTGTTACAGTTATAAGTGATAATGTTGATAATTATCGTATTGAAGGATGGTACACGGATTCATCTTATGCAAGTGATAGTTTATGGGACTTTGATATTTACCCAGTTAAAAATAATTTTACTTTGTACGCTAAATGGACAAAGATGTATTCGGTTAAATTCTTTTTAGAAGGTAACAATGATACACCAGTTTATGAAACTTTGGTTAAACCAAATCATAAAGTCAACAATTGTGATGATAAAGTGGCTGGTTATAAAATTGATGGATATTATACATCAAGTTCTTTTAAAAGTAACGAGGAATTTGATTTTAATACACCAATTAATAATCACACGTCTTTATACTTAAAAACAGATGGATTACTTTATTTTTCTGCTAATACATTAAAAAGAAACTTTACACCAGTTGCCGCTAGTATCAGTGGTTCAACAGTAGGCAATACCACATTGGTTAACACTAATAATGAAGAAGCTCTTCAAGTTAATTTTGGATATTCCGCTAAAGCAAGCAATGGTAATAGTGATCCACATTTACTTTTTGCGGGTGGAAACATTTCTATTTTAAAAAGTCAAGTTGTCACTATAAAGATGAAAAATCTTGGTCCAGCTAAACAAATAGGCTTTTATTTTGTTGGTAAAGATAAATATGGAAACTTTATTGGCGGGGAAGACTTTAGTGCCACAAATGCATTGTATTATAATTTCAAAAGCAATGAGATTAATATGAAAGAATCTGATGAATGGATAGATGTTGAGTTTAATCTAGCTAAAGAAACACTTAACTGGACTAAGATAGATACACTTAATAAAATTCGAATTGAGTCTACTTATGCATCTAAAGATACAAAAGACACCACAAATGTGTTCTTGATAAAAGAAATATCAAGTAAAAATGTACCTAGTTATGATACTCGTAATCCAATGGTTTCTTTTTATGATGGAGAACAAGTAATTTATTCTACAAGAGTTAATAAAAATTTTTTACTAACAAAAGAAACCGCTATCAATATGTGTGCGGGCTATAAAGTAAAAGAATTTTATAAAGATGTTAATAAATCACAAATTTATGATTTTAACAATGCAGTTGATAGTAACGTTAATATATATGTTGATTATGATGATACTTTCTATTTTGATGGTAAAGCTATTGCTGCACGTTTTGATATGATGGCTTCTAATGATAGTGGCACAAAAGACTTTGTCCCTACTAAAGGAACAATTCAATATAATGAACAATATGATGCTGCTGACGTAAACTTTGGTTTATCAACTATTGCGGATCCTTACTTATATGTTAGTGAATGCTATGTTCCAATAAATGGCAAAACACAAATTGAAGTTACTTTAAAAAACTTAGGAAATTGTAAACAAATTGCTTTATATTGGGCAGGAGAAACTATTCAAGGTAATGTAATAGATGATTTTGCTGCAGGTTACGAATATTGGAGCAACGCTAATTTAAAAAATAATATGAAAATTACAGATGATTATACTACTTATACTTTTGATTTAGCTTCTAATTCAAAGTGGACTAGTATGAAAGCTATTACTAAATTTAGATTACAAGCGGCATATATCTCAACTTCAAAAGATGATATGTCTAATCGTATGATTATTAAATCAATTTCTGGGAGGTAAGTTATGAAAAAATATAAAATATTGTTATTAGGCGCTATTTATTGCTTATTCATAAGTGGTTGTTCAACCAACAATAATAATGATGAACCAAGAGATGATAAAATAGCTAATTCTCAATACATTTATAATTTACCAGAAGTTAATAAAGAAGAGTTGACTAATTTATCTTCAATGCATGAACTAGGTAGTTCAATTTATCATAGCAATAGAATTAAAAATGCTGTTCAAGGATATTATAGTGACTCTTCGCGTAGCAGTTTTATTGTAAAAAACTCCACGATGCAATTAGATCACAAATTATCTAATGTTGATGGCGATGTTTCAAAATCAAAAGTAGTTTCATCATTTAAAAATAGTAGAGGAGGAGACTACTTTAAAAACTCTATGGATGTTTATATTAAAAGTGGCGAAGATTATGTTTATGGTAAAGATTATGAAGGATACGCTCGTGTAAATACTAATAAATTAGGATATTATTATTATGAAGTAAACGTGAGAGATTACGACTTTTCATCTTTAGGATATGATTTAAATTTAGAAAAAACATTTCATACATATTCTGACCAATTAAGAACTAATTTTAGAGCTATCTCTCAAGGTACAACATCAATTGATGCAATTGGCTTTGAACTTAAGATTTTAAATGAAACTATCAATAAGATAGAAATATATGATGGAAAAGATTATTTTTCATTAAATGATAAACAATTAAATAATGCAAAAAACATTCAATATGTGGCATTTCATATAAAGAATGTTGGTGTTATTGGAACAATCTTTCCTAATAGTGACAACATTAGAGTTAGTTTATCAAAAAATAAATATGCGACAACTTTAAAACAAGAAATGCTAGTCTCTGATGGAAAATTAACTGCAGGACAAGATGCATCGGTTTATAATCGTATTTATAATGATGAAACGAATTCTTTTGAAGGTATTAGAAAAGCCAATCAAATCGAACAAAATCCATATGGCAGTCAACAAATAAATGTTGATGAGTCAAAAGATAATGCTAAATTTTTAGGATATGATTTTGCTCGAGGTGCTTATACATTTAATTTAGATTCCATGTCATTTTATAATGCTTATTATTTGACACCGGATAAAAAATTCTTTGAAAGTATTAATATTACTCCTATTGATAATCGTGACATTTACGTTTATATAAAATGCGATCGACCAGTAGAGGGTGCAACAATTATCGATAAAGATAATGTGCAAATACCAATACCAGTAGAAATATGTAAAAACTTTGGTCATGAAAACGAAGAACCAATATATGAGACAGGGGATCCGTTCTATGGAATATTTATTTTTCCTATTTCAACTACCAAAGGCAAAAATCTATCATTTACATTAATAAGTGTAATGCAAAACTGGGGTAATTATAAGATTAAGCAATTATCTTCAATATCTTACTCAACTGGTTATTACCATATGTCCACAGGTGTTACTGAAACAAATTGTATTGCTCCTTATTTCTGTAATAACTTAGCCACTTATGAAGATTATGGTTGGGGCTGGTTTATTCCTGACTTTAGAGGACCAAGCGGAAAAATGTGGGAATATGGAGATCCACAATTTAATAGTGTTGGCATTGTGTGTATTCCAACTAATAATTCGACAAGAACAAAAGCTAATTATGTTGGATCAAATATTATATCTTCTGGATTAGTTTATAACGATCTTAAATATAGTTATATCTCTGATGATAATACTTATAAGTTTGATTTACGTCATGTAGAAATGGCGCAAGATGATGAATCTAGAACTTATTATGAAATAGATTTTGAAATGTTAGAAGATGTGAATCTAAAATCAAAAGAATTTTCAATTATTGGTTTTGATGGCAAAAACACTGATTATAAGAAATATGCTTATTTAGATGAATCTAATAATCATGTCGTACTTGATGCAAAAAGAAGTAAAGGTGAAGAAACTTTTAATGTTTTACATCAAGGAACAAGTTATATGTCAGTCTATGATAAGACAAATAATGTGGTGGAAAACAATAATTTTGGTTTAATTGTTAAAGATGCTACAGTAACAAAAAATAATGAAACTAAACCACTGGGTTTAGCAATGTACACTAATTATGGCAAAATTCATGTTAAATCTAATTACGCATCATTGACATTAAAAGAAAATTTAAGACTTAAAAAAGGCGATAAATTGCATTTAGAAATTATTTTATTACCTTTCGGTGATGAAGGAAAAATGTTAGAAAATGGCGATAATGTCTTAAAAGTATATAAGGATAGTGTCGTAGATTCATTAACCGCGATATCAGAAACTGGTACAAATGTTAAAGATGGTTATGTGAACACTATTAAGGCCACTAATAATAATGCCAAAGCAATCTATGTGGGTGGCAGTTATAAAAATTATGATGTTACATATGCCTTGAAATTCACTAATTTCACCAAATTAGGAAAGCCAACTATTACTAAAGATAATACTAGTTATCAATATAATAAAGAAGCATTAGGATACGATGGCTATCAAGTTAGTTATGAAAATGGTAGTTTTACTTATTCATTCAATATTACTAAAGCCAGTAGTAATTCAACATATTCAATATCGTTATAGGAGGAAATTGTTATGAAAAAAAGATATTTATCAATAAGTTTATTATTACTTTCTTCATTTAGCTTATTTGCATGTGGAAAACAAGAAAATAGTGGTAATCAAACTAAATACATTGATGTTGACCCACTTGAAATTGAAGGATTTAATAAACAATATTTACCGGTTAAAGACAAAATTTTAAAAAGACAAGGTAATATTAATATTTGCTTAGAATTTGATGGTGCTGAAGAAGCTTATCAAAAAGTTGCAAATGAATATATGCGACTTCATGGTGGCTCTGTTAATGTAAGTATTAAACAATATACAGGCAACTATAGTGACTATATTACTAATCAAATGAATACTTTAGATATTGTACAAGGTAACTTTATTAATAACATTGAAAATTATTGTTTAAACATGTATCAAGATATTTATAAAGAAAATCCATACGCAGGAACAAATAGTGATGGCGATATTAATTATTGGGGCGATGTATTAACTGAAGAAGCTTATGTTAGTTCCAAAAGTGCCACAAATGCCACATATATTTTAAACTCAGAAAATTTACAAACTGCGTGGTTCGTTAATAAAGTGGCATTAAATGAGGCTGGAAAACATGGCTATAATGTTAGAGACAATAACAATGAACTTACAACCCCAAGAACTTGGGATGAACTAATTGATTTATGTGAAGCAATGTATCAAGCGGGTTATACTCATCCACTTGGTATATCTTTAAATGATGAATCGATTGATTCAATTCAATTTACTTGGTTACTTAGAGTATATGGTGATTATTATTACCGTAATGAATATAAAAATATTGTTACAAATGCTGGATATGAATATGATCCAACCGATAAAAACCCAGAAACAGATGGCGATTGGAGTATTAAAGATACAGTATTCTATAATTCTCTTTTAGATGATCGCCAAGGAGATGACCGTCCTTATATTCAAGGTAGTCAAAAGAAAACAAATTACGTTGGTGCAACAAGTGGAAAATATAAAGAATTTTTGGAACAACTTTATAAAATGAGAAAATACCTTTCTTCTGATGCTAGCCAAACAAATTACTCATTAAATAATGTTCGTAATTATTTTGCATATCAAACAAGAGGCAAAGAAAATTCTCCTCAAATAATATTAGATTATGCTGGTGAAGGATTACTTTTTGCTAAGAGCGATAAGATTGAATATGATTTCTTTGATTATCCTAAGATGGTTTCTGAAGGTGGTTACATTGATGAAAATAGTATCGTAAGAGATGTTGGCGGTAATGGTGGATATTTATCAATCATTAAAAATGGAAAGAGTAATGATCAAGTTAATTTATCATTAGATTTCTTAATGTTCTTAATGTCTCCATATGGTCAAACAATTTATTACGATGCATTAAGTAAAACAAACTTTGCTCCTAAAGGTTTAACAACAGTTATTAATGATTATGTTTTAGTTCCAAGTGAATGGGAATCATTCTTTAAAACAGATAAAATTAGTTTTAATGGACTAGTTGATGAAAATCCTTATGTCATCAGTTATTTAAGAGGTATTGGTGGTATGAGCGAAACTAAAGATGCCTTAAAAACATTAATGCGTGGACTTTTATCTGACACAGGTAGTGATGAAAAAACTGTTAGCCAAGTACAAACAGAATGGCAAAAAGCTTACTTAAATGGTTGGAATGCTTATTGTGATAAGGTTGGTTACAATAAAGAATCTTATAAACGACCTGGAAGCGATGTGACTGGTAAATAATGGAAACTAATAGTAAAAGACACTTTGCTTTTAAAATTACTGCAATAATATCAAGCGCTATTGCATTAATTTTTCTTGTGCTTTCTATTGTTTCTATAATTTTAATTCCCAAAGTATCTCCTTTAAATTCATCAAATAATGAACCGGTTGTTTCTTTAGTAAGCGACACGGATAATTTGTATTATTCAACAACAAATAATATAAATAAAGCTACTAAGGAAAATGAATTAATTAGTTCATATAATTTGATAGAAGATGTTAATACTAAATATTTATTGGATATTACATCTATAAAAAGTCTATATGAAACAGATACTAACCAATTAGTGGCGGTTTCTCAAAACGCTAATGATGGATATTTATTCTTAATTAATAAATTTGATTTATCTTTAAATAGTTATGCTAAATTTAATGGTGAATTTTCTAAATTTGCCACAAGTGGCGATGACATTGTTATTGCATCTAAAACTGGTAAATATACATTATATTCAAGATATAGCATTAATAGTTTTTCTAGTGGCGTTTATAAAAGTGGTTATTATTATCGAATTACTGTAGGAAAAGATCGAAATAGTTATACATTAAATCGAAATGAATCTATTACAACATTAGAAATAGCAATTAAAGATAATTATTTATATGCAATAAATTCTGCTGGAATTAGTGTAATGGATTTAGATTTCACTTATAATAACTTCCATACTGATGAAGTAAAAAACAAGTGGGAAAACACAGAATTTATTGATAAATATGGTGTTAAAGATACACCGACTAAAGATACAATTACCCTTGATTCAAGCTCGTTTAAAGAAAGTACATCTTATTATGATGTAATTGGTCTTTCTATCAGCGGTGGCTTTTTAAATTCTAAACAAAAAGCAGTTTATTATATCGGAACAGATAATTCTTTATATTCCTTAAACTTTAGCGATATAAAAAGAAAAAGACCAGAAGGATCAATAAGCGAAGATAAAATAAATAGATATGAAAATATAAAATTTAAAAATTTGGTCGAAACTGATGGATGTTTATTTTATGACGATAAAGCAGAAATTGCCTATGTTATTTTTAAAGCATCAAATAATGTTAGTAAAATAGCTTTTGAAAATGAATCGCCAGTATTAGATTTTACAATTAGTGTGGAATTTAATATTGTTTATTTAGTTACTGATCACACTGACGATTATGTTGCTTATTTATTTAACAATAGTAATAAGAGTGAAAGTGGCGTATATTTAGCTAAATATTTTAATCCAACCGCATATTTACATTTTGGATGGACAAAATCAGCATTTATTTATTTCATTGTATTTACAGTGTTATTTGTTCTTGTGTCTATTATTTCATGGCTAGGGACATTAAAGAAAGATTACGATAAAAAAATAATCAAGCAATTTAAAGCTATTTATAAATGTAAGTTCATATATTTAGCAATGGCACCATCTCTAATATTGCTAATTATGTTTTGTTATTATCCCGCAATTGCTTCGATTGGATTATCATTCTTTGATTATACAAAAGAAAATCCAGCGTTTAACTGGAACAATTTTGCTAATTATAAATTTGTATTTACAGATCCTAATATGCTAAGTGCGTTTAAAAATATGTTTTTATTCTTACTTGTTGATATTGTTACGGCAGTATTGCCACCTTTGATTTTCGCTTTCTTCTTATCAACAATGAAAAATAAAAAATTATCCAAAATAATGCGAACATTATTATTTATTCCTGGCATAATTCCTGGCATTGCTGGTAATCTTATTTGGAAAGAAGCAATACTAGGTAATTTTGGTGTTCTTAATGAATGTATTAAAGCTTGTGGCGGTAGTGTGATTAGCTTTTTAGCTCAGTCTTCAACGGCAAAGTGGTCACTATTATTAGTGGGATTCCCTTATGTAGGAAGTTATTTAATTTTCTATGGCGGAATGATGAATATTCCAAGCAGTTATTACGAGGCTTGCGAATTAGAAGGAGTAGGGCCATGGAGAAGATTTGTACGTATTGATATTCCGTTAGTATTTCCACAATTAAAATATGTCTTTGTTTGTTCGATAATCAATTCAATGCAAAACTTTGCTCGAGTTCAATCAATTACTAATGGTGCTTATGACACTAATGTGCCGGTACTTGAAATGTATGATCAAATTATGGATGGAAATTATGGCAAAGCTTCGGCAATTGCATCAATTATATTTGTTTTATTGTTCTTTGCAACATACTTCACAATGAAACAAAAGAAAAAGGAAATGAAGGTGTAATTTATGGTTAAACAAGGAATTATTAAAAAGACTATTGACCGTCGTACATTTCAAATTGGTATTAACATCTATATTATTTTGTGTACAATATTTTGCTTGATACCATTATTTGTAACGATTTTAAACTCTTTGAAATCTAATGAAAATATTATCTTATCTATATTTGGATTCACAATTTCTGGAAGTGCAACAGCCGAAAACTACACACTAGCTTTCAATGCTATTAAAACTTACTTCTTTAGAACGATAATACTTTCCTTAATTGGCGCAACAGTGGATGTTATGCTTGGTGCTTTATTAGCGTATATATTTTCTTTTAAAGAATTTCCTGGCAAAAACTTCCTCTTTATGATGTTTATATCAGTAATGTTATTACCATCAATTATGGGTATGCCAATCTTACTTCCATTAGTGAAAGATACTCTTCATTTAGCAGATTCAGAGTTTTTATCTTATATTGGTTACTTATTACCAAACTTTGCTGGTGGACAAGTAACAGCTTTATTCTTGTTTAAAACATTCTTTTCACAACAACCCAAAGATATTTATGAATCAGCAAGAATAGAAGGCGCGAATGATATTACAATATTTTTCAAAATCACATTTCCACTAGCGTTCCCAATTATTTTATTCCAATTTGTTGGAATATTTACAAGCTTATATAACGATTATTTATGGCCTAGTTTGTTATTTAATACTGATTATACAACTTTAATGCCAATACTTGTTAAGCAACAAACGGTATTCTCAAACTTAAGCCAAAGTGGCGCGACATATGCAATGTATATGCTTTCTTCGATACCATTAATTATTGCCTCAATTGTTTCAATGAAACACTTTGTAGGCGGAGATTTTGCTAGTGGTATGAAGTTATAGGAGGAAAAAACAATGGCAACATTAAAACTTGAAAATATCAATAAAATTTATGATAACAATGTGCAAGCAGTTCATGATTTTAATTTAGATATTAATGATAAAGAATTTATTGTATTTGTTGGACCATCAGGATGTGGTAAATCCACAACTCTTCGTATGATTGCGGGTCTAGAAGAAATTACTAGTGGTAATTTATATATCGATGGCACTTTAGTTAATACGATGATGGCAAAAGATCGTGATATTGCAATGGTTTTCCAAAATTATGCTTTATATCCACATATGACAATATATAAAAACATGAGTTTTGGATTAGAAATAAGAAAAATTCCTGTTCCAGTCTTAGATAAAGATGGTAATGAAATAAAAGTCATTGATAAAAAAAGAATTAAATATTTATCTAACAATATCCGTGAATGGAAAAGACAAGATGAAAATAACAATCCTAAAAAGTATAATGAAGAAATTTCGAAAGCAGAAGAAGAAATTAAATATTTAAGTTCTAATGCCACTGCAACAAAAGTTAAGTATATTCATATGAGTAAAGCGGAAATTGATAAGCGCGTGAAAGATGCAGCGGAAATTTTAGGATTAACACAATATTTAAAAAGAAAACCAGGCGAACTTAGTGGCGGACAACGCCAAAGAGTGGCACTAGGAAGAGCAATAGTAAGACATCCTAAAGTATTCTTAATGGATGAACCTTTAAGTAATCTTGATGCTAAATTAAGAGTACAAACACGTAAAGAAATTATAAAAATCCATCAAGAAGTAAACGCCACAACAATATATGTTACTCATGATCAAACAGAAGCAATGACTATGGCAGATAGAATTGTCATTATGAAAGATGGATTTATTAAACAAATTGGAACTCCTAAAGAAGTATATAATGATCCAAATAATATGTTTGTTGCAGGATTTATTGGAAGCCCAAGTATGAACTTTTTTAAAGGAGTCATAAAAGGTAACAAATTCATCTTTAATGGAGATGAACAAGTATCTGTAACTTTAAAAAATGCCCCTAAAAAATATAGTGATAAAGAAGTTATATTAGGCGTTAGACCAGAAAGCGCATATATAAAAGGTGATTTAACTAATAAAGAGTTAACAAATTATTCTATTAAAATAAATTGTACTTTAGTGGAAATGTTAGGCAATGAACAACTTGTTTATGGTGATATTTCCGGGCAAAGTTTTTATAGCAAAATTTCTAGCGATATTGATGTTAAAGTTGGTGAAACTTATGAATTTGCTTTCGATGTCGATAAGATGTATTTGTTCGATATAGATACAGAAGAAAGGATTAAATAAAATGTTTGATTCTATTAAAAAAGTGTTTGAAAAGTTTTCTTTCACTGACGAAGAATCTAGTGACATAAAAAGGCATCCGATTTTAAGTAATAGAAATATAAATTATTGCTTTAAAGTATTAACTAATTATGTAAATAACAACAATTTTAAAGATGTGATTATAAAAGCTGATTATGGAGAAATCTATTATGTCGATGATATATACGAAGTTACTCTAATATTACTAAGTAATGAAGAGAATAAAACATTAGTGTCTTGCCATGTCTTATCTTCTAAAAGAGGTAAAAGCCGAGAAAAATTATATGCAGTACTTGACACTATCAACAAGGTTATAAACGAAAGGGTAAGTAATTTATGAAATATATATTTCCTAAAAGAATAAAAGCATCATCTAACATTGCTAATGTTAGTGATTTATTAAAAGAAGATACAATACAAGTGGATATTGATCCAATTGGTTCTATCTGCTTTCAAAATAATGATTATGTTATTTTCGATTTTGGCAAAGAACTTAATGGTGGTATTCGCTTACTTACATCATCTATCTCTCAAAACGGAAAAATTAGATTAAGATTTGGCGAATCTCTAACTGAAACATGCATTGATATAAATGAAGAAACATGTGCCACAAATGACCACGCTTTAAGAGACTTTGAAGTTAAAGTACCACAAATGAGTGATCAAACATTTGGACAAACTGGATTTAGATTTGTGCGAATTGATTTTAGTGGTGACTTTTGGAATGTTCAACATATCATTGGCGCAATTGACGTTGATGACCGAGAAGAAGTGGGCGTTTTTAAAAGCGATGACCAAAGATTAAATGATATTTGGAATATTGCTTCTTATACTTTGAGAGTAAATTTACATAATGGTGTTATATGGGACGGAGTTAAAAGAGATCGCCTTTGTTGGATTGGCGATGCTTATAATGAAATTAAAGCATTAGAATGTCTTTATGATAAACAAGATGAAATTAAAAACGTTTTAGAATTTACTATTAAAGATTTAGAAAACATTTTCTTTAACGCTAATATGATTCCAACAAGTTATACATTGTGGTGGATAATAATTTTATTAGAAAAATATAAACACGATGATGATGCTAAATATTTAGAAAAACAAGTAAGCATCTTAAAACCATTAATTAAGAGAATTAATAGTTATATTGATGAAAATGGAAGTATTAAATTGCCATTTAATTTCGTTGATTGGCCAACACACTGTAATAATCCACAAAACGAATTAGATTATATGAAATTAAATGACGAGGAAGTTGGCGTTAAAGCCTTAACTCTTATTGCTTTTAAAAAATTAAAGAAAGAACTAAATAAAATAGATGTTCATAACTTAGATGAAGATTTAAACTCAGCAATAAGTAAATTAGATAATTCTACTTATGAAGTTCAACATTTTAAACAAGTTGCAGCTTTAGTTTATCTAGCTTCTAAAGAAGATAAAAATTGTCTAGATATTCTTGAATTAGGAAAAGCTAAAGGATTATCTACATTCCAAAGTTACACAATTTTATCGGCATTAGCTAAATTAGGCAAGCATGATGAAGCATTAGAAATTATTAAAGAATATTATGGCAAAATGATTGATTTAGGCGCTACGACATTCTTTGAAGACTTTGATATTGATTGGGCAAATAATGCTGCAAGAATTGATGAATTCCCAAAAGAAAATGAAATTGATTTCCATGCAACATATGGTCAGTTTTGTTACAAAAAATATCGTCACTCTCTTGCACATGGTTGGGCAGTAGGTGTCATTCCTTACATTGTGGAAAATGTTATTGGTTTAAAGCAAATTTCTAAAAATCATTTTACATTAAAGCCAAATTTATCGTCGTTAAATGAAATTCATTATGTTTATCCTCATGAATATGGAAAGATAAAATTCGATATGAAAAAAGTAAATGGTCATGTTGAAGTAGAAATAAATGGTCCTAAAGGAATAACAATCGAACTCCAGGAGGTAATGTTATGAGAGTAAATTCTAAATTATTACTTTGTATGACTTTAGCGCTTGCTATGGCTAGTTGTAATAACACCAAAACATATACGCTTACTTATGTAAATGGTGATAGTAGAACGACAATTAAAGTAAAAGCAGGTGAGGTAGTGGAAGAGTTATTAAGTATTGAAACCAAAACTGGTTATGATGCTTATTGGACCATTGATGATAAACAAGTTAGTGATGGCTTAGTTTATGATTATGGGGAAGATAAAGAAGCAGTATTAGTTTATGTGCCACATACTTGGAAAATTGTTTTTGATAATGAAGAACATACAAGAATTAATGTGACATATGGTCAAGCTATAGGAACATTACCCGATATTCCTTCAAAAACCGGTTATAAAAATGGTGTTTGGAAAATTGAAGATACTATTATTACTTCTTCAACTATTTATAATTGGGACAAAGATACATTAGCAACACTAGAATATGACAAAGAATTATACGTTTTAAGCTTCGAAGGTCTTCCTGAGGGCAATAATATTAAAATTGCTTATAACACGCTTGTAGGGGCCTTGCCGGCCGTTCCAGAGTATACTGGCGATATTAAAGAACATTTTGTTGGTTACTGGAGCATTGATAATGAAATAATTAATGAAAACACCATTTGGAAATATGAAGAAAATAAAGTTGCTAAACCAGTTTATAAAGCGTTTAGTAACAATTTAGAAAATGGCGCTACAATTAATACAATGTCTAGTGTTATTCAAGAATTATATGATGCTAAAGAAGAAATGCCTTCTAGTGATGGTGGTTCATTATTGGAAGTTGCTAAAAAATATATTAATAAAGAAAACAATTTGACTAATATTAGTTATAAATTAAGTTGGAGTGAAGTAAAACCATTTGAATATTCTATAGTTAGTGTAAGTGATAATATTAATTTCCAGAACGCAAAAAAATATGTAACATACAATCATTACATTAATTTGAGTGATTTAAAAATGAATACTACTTATTACTATCAAATAGAAGGTGTTGAAGGCAATTATTCTGTATTGTCTGATATATATAATTTCAATGTATCAGATGGTGCAAGAATCATGTCTATTGATGGAGTTGAGAACTTCCGTGATATTGGTTCATATCAAACTACTATTGAAAACAAAAAGATTAAACAAAATATGATTTACCGAAGTGGTAACGCTGATGGAATTACTATTTTAGGTAAAAAACAAATTAAAGAATTGTATAACCTTAAAACAGAATTAGATTTAAGAGAAAAATCTTATTGGGTTAATCAATCTTATTTTGGCGAAGATGTTCAATATAAACATGTAAGTAACGAACAAGGTGGGGTTTATTATATTGATCGTGGTGTTGATTTAGATCAAACTGGCATTGCTACTGGTGGAGTAACATTAAAAGAAGAACTATTAACTTTTATAGATAGTAATAATTATCCAATTAATTTTCATTGCGCCATTGGTAGAGATAGAACAGGTACGCTAGCAATGTTTCTATTAGGACTACTTGGAGTAAGTGAAGCGGATATTTGCTTTGATTATGTCATTAGTTTAATTAGTGGTAATGCTAAAGCAAATAATGAAGCACAATTATTAGAACTTTATAACAATATTTATCAAACAATGCAACACATAAAGAATTTAACAGGTCAAACAAAATTTGATGAAGCTGTTAAAGCTTATTTAACCACTAACTTCACTGGATCTAATGAATCGGCCAAAGTGGGATTAACTAACGAGCAAGTTGATTCGATTAAAAATATTATGTTGGAGGATAAATAATCATGGAAAGAAAATTATTTATAAGTTTAGGGATGTTACTATTCGGTGTAATAAGTTCAAATGTTTCCTCTAATAACGCTTTAGTTAATAAACAAATTAGAAAAGCAGCCGGCGATGAGCATAAACTAATTTTTAAAGATAATGCTCGAGGAGTAGGAAACTATGCTTTATCTAATGCTGGTTGGTGGAATGTTGATAGTTGTACATTTGCAAATAACACAGTAACTATCTCAAATGGTTCAGTAGCTTACTTCTCTAATGGTAGTATTAAAGCAAATGAAACTTATGTTATCTCTTATGATTTAAAAACTAAAGGAGATGCCTATTTCCAATTTAATCTTAATACACCTGAATGGAAAAACCTTCAAATTGGTACATTTAATAATAGTGACTATATCCATTATGATTTAATTTATACATCCACTACTGATTATAGTGATATGCAATTTTATTTCCAAGTAACTGGTGGAGTAGAAATATATGTTCAAAACTTA
>ERZ808292.224-NODE-224-length-16104-cov-4.573868_pt1 | contig 16104 bp, 17 predicted proteins | sample MGYA00521275_ERZ808292 | MGnify/ENA primary metagenome ERZ808292 (study PRJEB31516, sample SAMN03275613) | gut metagenome | biome: mammalia-associated habitat; material: feces | host: Papio cynocephalus | place: Kenya | collected 2012-07-26 ... | reverse complement strand
TGGGGCGCTTTCATGCAACACCACCAAGGCGCCACCAAAACCACAAGCGAATGGACGCGCTTGTGGAAAGGCTGGTGCCAACGAAGAGCCACCATGAGCGGCATACCACCATCGAAACCACACGTCCACACATGGCAATGCGAACACGTGCTCGCACTACTCGGACGCGACCGCGAAACCGCAATGCCAGACACGCGAGCATACGACTTGGTGAACAAACTCAACAGCAAGGAGCGACAATGCTCACAAGCCACCAACGACAACAAATCCACAGACTAGCCGCCAGCCAAATCGACTGGCACACCATCGCACAAACACTCAACCTTCCATACGCCATAATCGCCGATTGTCCAGGAGCAGCACATGACCGAATGCACCAAATGCCACAAAACAACGAAGACCAACAGTCCACTCTGTTCTGACTGCCAAACCAAATACTGGCAGCAGATCCGCGCATTAGGCCATGTGCAACTCCCAGCCCTGACCAGCATCATGCTCCGCCAAGCCCACATCGGCAACCACACGCACACGCCCAGCAAAGGCCACGCGCCAATGCCAATCGACCCGCACGCCCAACAGCTCATCGAAGACAGCGAAAAATGGCTCGCCGAACAGGCAGGCAAAGTCAACCAGCATTATGCGAACCTGCCCTGGCACAAAGCATGGCAACGGCTGCTCGCCAACAAACACACCATCCTCAACCAGCCAACCGCAGCACAAGACTACGCGGCACTCCAGCACATCATCCGTCGAAACGAGCAAGCATTAACCCCCGAAGAAGACCACATCATCGTCGGCACCTGCCCACACTGCGGACACCAACTCACAGACACGCCAACCGCCGAAACCACCACCTGCCCGCACTGCCAAAAAACATGGCCGACACAAAGCATCAAAGCACAACGCGACCAACGATTATGGCAGCACCAGATAATCGGCACGCCAGCCGACGCCGCAAAACAACTCCAAAAATACGGCCTCGCCATCAGCCGCAACCTCATAAGCCAATGGATACGCCGCGGCAAAATCCACCCAACCCAAACCGGGAAACACACCTACCGCTTCAACCTCGGCGAACTGGCCATGCTCCTTGACTGTCACCGTTGACATGCTATACTGTCGTATGTCAGTAAAATGGTTCAGCCCTGTGGGGGACTGAACCATTTCTTTTAACTGGCACAGCCGACCAACAATGCTTTTATTCGCTCTTGGTTTTCACATTGAAGGCCGGCACCGCTTCGGCACGCCAACGGCAGGCGCAATCCAACACTCAAACGAGCACACCTTCCAACGGGCTCCTTGTGATTCGACAATGCAACAAACCACCGGATTGCACGCATACAAGTTCGACTCTTGACCGAAGCACCAACACCGACATGGGCTAGGAGGGCAGGCGCCACCTGCATACCCACCACCCACCACAGGGGGAGACACACCACCATGACCATGCGCCGATGCGCCTGGCACAACTGCCCGCAACTGATCCCAGCAAGCCAACGCTACTGCCCAGCCCACGCACGCGCATACGAGCGACGGCGCGGTACAGCAACACAACGCGGATACAACACAACGCACCGCAGACTCCGCAGGGAATGGGAGGCACGCCTAGCCGCAGGCGAAACGCACACCTGCGCAAAATGCGGACAACCCGTCACCTCAACAGACCAATGGGACCTTGGCCACACAGATGACAGACAAAGCTGGACAGGACCAGAACACAGGCGTTGTAACCGCAAAGACGGACAAGCAAAAGCAACAGCAAGCATCGAACACTGGACGCGACACTAAGCCAAGCCGCAAGCCAAACCACAAGACCAGTCAAGCCGCGAACGCAAAACAGGACGCGAACGACGCAAACAAGCCAAACGGCAAGCAGCCAAGCCAAGCAGGCACGCATAACAAAAACAACAAACACACAACCAAACCGGAAAAAATACAGTCGACCAACCAGCCACCACCACCACCGGGTGACCCAAAACAGCATGACCGGAACCGCCGGTGAGGTGGCTCCGAAGTTCGCGGATAGTTCAAGATTTGGCGGACTAGCCGAGACTGTAATTTTTCCGGTTCGAGGATTGGAGGACGCATGGCGACGCATGGCGGCGCGCGCACGCGCTCCGGCCCGATGCCTGACCCGTCCAGCGCACGTTCGGACGCGCGTGGATTGGGCGCAGACATCATCCCGCTTTCATCCCGCGGCTACCGGTACCGGCCGAAGGCTTTTCCGCTGTCCGAATGGACGATCTGGAACACTTGGAAGGATGATGACGGCTTCCACAAGGAGCGTGACGAGAAGGCCACCGAAGCGTGGAACCGACGTGAACGTGCACTGTGGCGCGATTTGTGGCGGCTGCCGCAGGCGATAGCATGGCATATGCCGCGCTACCAGTACATGTTCACAACGATTGCCCTTTACGTCCGCCAGTTTGTGCTTTGTGAGTCCTCGGAAGCGAAGGCCGCCGACCGTACAGCACTTGCACGTTACGCTGACACCATCGGCCTGACGCCGCAGGGACTGCGATTGAATGGTTGGACGATCGTCGATGACGAGCCGAAGCCGGAACATTCCGCCCAATCCTCCGACAAGATCATCCAGTTCAAAAGCGCGAAAGAACGGTGGCTTGAAAAGCAGAAAGAGGGCGCGGAGTGAGCGAAAAGACAACGCCTGACGTTCCAAAGTCGCTCGGTTTCCTCTTCGCTGATTGGATTGCCGCGCATTGCGTGGTGCCGAATGGCTACGATCTTGGCAAGCCGTTCGAACTTGTCGGTTGGCAGTTGGACAACGCGATTGACTTTTATCGGGTGAAGCCGGATGCTGTCTATGACCCTTCGCGGCCGCGTCAGGCTGCGGCGTTCAAATGGCGTCGTGGCCAGATCGTCGGCGGGCAGAAGCTGGGCAAGTCCCCGTTCGGAGCGGCTGTCGCGGCCTTTGAAGCCGTCGGCCCTTGCGTTTTTTGCGGATGGGCGCGTGGTGGCGAGGTGTTTCGCTGCAGTGATTGGGGATGCTCCTGTGGTTTCGAATACGCATATTCGCCCGGCGAGCCGATGGGCATGCCGCGTCGCACTGCGTTGATCCAGCTTTTGGCCACGTCCGAGGAGCAGACCGCGAACGTTTACCGTCCTTTGCAGTCGATGGTGCGTAATGGTCGCCTGTCGGATCTGATGAAGGTGCGTGAGGGTTTCATCCGCCTGCCGAATGGCGGTCGCATCGACCCTGTGACCGCTTCAGCCCATTCGAAGCTGGGCAATCCGGTGAACTTCGTCCTTGGTGACGAGTCGGGTATCTGGACTCGGCGTAGCGGCATGTTCGAGGTTGGCGATACCGTCATGCGCGGCGCGATGGCCATGGATGGCCGCATGTTGGAATTGACGAATCCGTGGGACCCGATGGACGCTTCCTTCGGCCAGATGACCTACGAGGCCTCTGCGCCGGACATCATGAAGTATTTCCCGCATCATGATCCCGCATTGGATTTCGCGAATCCGAAGGACAGGCGGAAGATCCTTGAATTCGTTTATGCGGGTTCGCCGTGGGTGCCGCTCGATCAGGTCGAAGCGACCGCGACTGAATTGATGGCCCGTGACCCCGCTCAGGCGCGACGATTCTATGGGTGCGAGGTCGTGCAGGGCTTGGGCAGCTTCATGCCCGAAGGCTTGTATGATGCGACGATGGTTGACCGTGAGCCGCCAAAAGACGGCACGGAGATTTGTCTTGGATTCGACGGCTCGCAGTCCGGCGATTGGACCGCGCTCCGTGCGGAAACGGTCGACGGGTGGCGTTGGACGCCGACCTATGGCCCGTCGAAACGACCGTCGTATTGGAATCCCGTCGAATGGGAGGGCCGCATCCCCCGCAGCGAGGTTGATGCGTGCGTGTCCGAGATGTTTGAACGGTACGTCGTGAAGCGCTTCTACTGCGACCCGCATCCATGGGAATCGCAGGTTGAGGCTTGGGGCTACCAGTATGGCGAGGATATTGTCGTCGGCTGGCCGACGAATCGTATCGGACGCATGTTCGATGCGCTGACCCGCTTCACTGAGGACACCGCCGATCGTAGCACCACGCATTCGAACGACCGCATGGCCCGCCTTCACATGATGGCCGCCCGCAAGGTCGCAAAGCCGGGCGACAAGTACGTGCTTGGCAAGCCGAGCGAGAATCAGAAAATCGACATCACGATGGCTGACATTCTGGCGCATGAGGCCGCTTCCGACATGCGTGCACTTGGATGGGGTTCCGATGACAACAAGATATTCGTTTTCAGGTGAGGAGTGATGATGGCCTTGTGGTTGCCTGATTCCGTGCATCAATTGCTTGTGCGGCTGTCCTCTCAGATGGATGCCGCAGCCTCGCATTTCCAGAAGCTCGACCGATATGTGGATGGCGAGCAGCATCTGCGGCAGCTGGGCTTGGCGATTCCACCGGAACTGGAACGCTTCACGGTCATCGTGAACTGGCCGCGCGTGGTCGCCGAAAGCCGCGTGGACAGGCTCGACCTCAAGGGCTTCCGCGTCGGTGACAATCTCCAATTGGTTGATGACGCCTGGCAGTTGTGGCGCTCCTGCGGCATGGACGAGGACCAGTCCAGTTATCTCGACTTCGAGGTTTACGGCAGGTCGTTCAAGGTCATCGAACTGCACGGCGACGGGCCGTTGATCGAGAATGTCTCGCCGATTGACATTGCCGTGCATCGTGACCCGTTCACGGGAATGCTTGATGCGGCCTTGCGCCGGTATCGTGATGTTGATTCCGATGATTATCTGAGCGCGGTCGGCTGGAAACTGTATCTTCCGCCTGCGACGTTGACGGTTTCGACTTCATGGCAGGTCATGGCGGTGGAGCGCAATCCGATTGGCGTGGTGCCGGTGGTGCCTGCGTATCGCAATCCGCGCACCACGATTCCGTTGCATCGTGCATGGCCGCGTCTTCGCGGCACGTCGGCTTTGGCCGATGTGATTGACTTGACCGACGCTTGCGCGCGTGATCTGACCAACGCGCAGGTCGCGCAGGAGACGCACGCCGTGCCGCAGCGCGGCGTGCTCGGAGCGACCAAGGGTGACTTCGTGGGCGATGACGGCAAGCCGCTCACAACGTGGGAAGCGTATTTTGGCCGCATCTGGGCGCTGAAGAACGCGAATGCGAAGACGTTCGAATTCTCCAGCAGCAGTATGGAGAATTTCGAGCGCATGGTGAACCTTTACGCGCGTCTGGCGTCCGGTGTTACCGGCCTGCCGCCGAACTATTTCGGCTTGGCCGCCGACGATGCCGCTTCCGCTGACGCGATCCGCTCGCGTGAAGCCAAATTGGTCAAGAGCATCGAACGTGACCAGAGGACGCTTGGCCGTCAGGCCGTCGAGACTTGTCGCATCGTGGCCGGATTGGTGTCTGGCGTCGATGCGATGGCCGCTTTCGATGACGCGGATGGACTCTGGTATGACGCCGGCACGCCGACCGTCGCGCAGCGTGCCGATGCCGTGACCAAGCTTTTCGCCACGGCCGATACCGCAGGCCGTCCTCTCCTGCCACGTGAAATGGCGTGGGAGGAACTCGGATGGGGGCCGGAGAAGATCGCCCGTGCGAAGAAACTGCTCGAAGCCGACGAAACGTCGGATTACGGCTATATGAAACCAGAGGTGGACGATGGCTTACGGGCAGACGCTTCCACCGGAGGCGCGGACGCAGGCGAGGGACTTGCGGCGTCGGAGCAACCGGCTGGCGCGCAAGTTGACGGCATTATGGCGGCATAACGCTTCCGATGATTTCGGAGAAGCGTTCGCGGCCTGCATGCCTGAAATGTTCGGCCTGCTGGATGACGCTCAATTGGAGACCGCGCGTGAAGCATTCGAGTTGACGCCTGAAGCGATGGCTTCACTTGATGGTGTGAGCCGCGTGGAGCTTCCCGCACGGTATTCCGCCGACCCTCGCCAATGGGTCGGCGTCAACGGCAATGGTTTCGACACCGTTGACGTTATGTGGGGCGCGGTCACACGCGGCAAGCGGGTGATCGCGAACGGTGGCACCGTCGATGTGGCGTTGCATGTCATCGAACTTGGTTTCGAAGCCCGCATACGCACATGTTTGGCGGACACCCAACGTTCGGCCGCCATCGTCGCCGGACATGCGCTCAACCCTTACGTCGGCTACGTGCGTGGCCTGACGCCGCCGAGCTGCGGCCGATGCATCGTTTTGGCCGGCCAGCCCTGCGGCAGCGAACCGTTCGAACGGCATCCGCGGTGTGATTGCATCGCCGTGCCGACGGCGAAGAAGCCGTCCACCGCCGTGACCAGCGCGAACGACTATCTGGACGGTCTGGATGACCGTCAGTTGGCGAAAGTACTGGGCAGTCAGGCGAACGCGCGTGCCTGGAAGGACGGCGCCGACCTGAACCAGCTGGTCAACGCCTACCGGCGCAAAGGCAGCGTGAGCACCGCACAGGTCTACAACCGTCGCATCAAATACACGACGGAAGGCACCACCAAGCGTGGCTTCGCATCCAGCCGCATGATAAGCGCCGGATACGCGAAGGACTACATAAAAAAGAACGGTGGCCGCGTCACGGTCGCCGACCGTCCACGTCTCATGCCTGAGACGATTTACCAGATTTGCGCGAGGACCGGCAAGGATCCGCGCCAAATGCTTTACGACTACGGCTGGATCCTCTAGCCGACTTTAAATTTTCAGCCGCCAGACAGGGCAATCCTTTTGGCGGCTTTTTCATATCCGGTTCCGCAATGGAAGGAATATGCATAATGACAAAGCCCGAAAACGACGAGCTCACTTCGGCACAGCAGGCATTGCAGACCCTCGTCGGCGGTGGAGACGATTCCACCGATGGCAAGCAGCCGAAAAACACGGACGCGCGGCAGGAAACGTCAACCGACGCGAAACCGGCCGCCGAAGCTCCGAAACCGCAGGAACCGCAGCCGGACGACCAGTCCGACACGACGGCGAATCCTGAGGAGGAAGCCGCGCTCGGAGACAAAGGCAAACGTGCCCTCGACCGAATGAAGGATTCCCTACAGAAGGCCAATCACACGATTGCCGACCTCAACAACCAGATCAGCCAGCTGAAATCCGAAAACATGGCATCGAAGATCCAGCAGGCCGCATCCGGCAGGCTCGCGCATCCGGAACTCGCCATGAAACTGCTGGACACGTCCAATCTGGACGCGACAGACCAGAAGGCGGTCGATGCGGCCCTCGACGATCTGCTGAAACGGTATCCGGATCTGGGAGTGCGGCAGGAGGACGATAACAGCTTGGCGTCGTTGTTCGGCGGAGTCCAGCATCCGAACACCGCCGAGAGCCGCACGAAGACGAACGCCGCGGTGTTCGGCGCGCAGCTTGACGCCTTGGGCTTTTAATCAACATCCCAATACTTAAGGAGAAATCACAATGGCAGCAATCGATTTGAATCGCGCCACAGCCGGCGTCTATTTGACACCGGAACAGTCCGACGAGATTTGGACTGAAACCCTCAAACAGTCAGCGGTCACCCAGCTGGCGACGAAGGTCGCGTTGCCGGGACGTGGCAGCGAATACGACACCCTGACCGATACCGGCGCCGCGTCGTGGGTCGGCGAGACCGGGGAGATCGCCGTTGACCGTCCGAAGTTCGGCAGCAAGATCATGAAGCCGTTCAAGCTCGCGAAGATCATCCCGGTGTCCAACGAGTTCGTCCGAGACAAGAGCGCATTGTGGAATACCATCAAGTCGCGTGCCTCCCAGGCCATCGCTCAGGGCATCGATGAGACGTTCCTTACTGGCGTTATTGGTCTGCCGTCGAATTCGAACGTCGATTCCCTCGCGGACGCTCAGACCGTGAGCATCGGCAAGGGTGCGTATAAGGACTTCGCGGCCATCGCAACCACCGTGCTGGAACACGATGGTGACTTCAACGGCGTCGCATTGTCTCCGCATGGTCTGTCGAAGTTCATCACGGCGACCGACGCGAACGGCCGTCCACTGCTGGTCGCAATGCCGGGTTCCACCGATCTTGGTTCCTTTTTCGGTGGCCGCGTCGTGAAGTCCCCGTGGGGTCATGTCGCCGCCGTCGCGGCCGGTTCCGGCACGGGTCAGGTCGCGAAGCCGGAGATGTTCGGTGTCGCAGGCGATTGGACTCAGGCGATTTACGGTACCGTCGAGGGCATCAAGATGAAGGTGTCCGATCAGGCCACCATCAACGACAACGGTACCGCCATCAATCTTTGGCAGCGTGACATGATTGGCTTCCTGGTCGAAGCCGAGATTGGTTTCGTCGTCAAGGACAAGACCAAGTTCGTCACCATCACCGCCTGATGAGGAGGTCATTGTGAGCACTGTTTTCGCTACTTTGGCGTCCGACGAGACGCCCACCACGCCATACACTCCATTGAACGTGCAGTTCGTGGATGACAATGGCCAGCCGGTCACTATTGGCGGCGGCTCCACATACACGCTTCCCGCGGCTTCGCAGAACGCTCTTGGCGGCGTGAAAATGCAGGTGTTCGGCGAAGCGATCGGCAATGCGGTCACGAACGTGGCCGTAGCAGCCGGCGATAATCCGACGAAGACGGAATATAATGCGCTCGTCGCCGACTACAATGCGTTGGCCAGCCAGTTCAACCGTCTCATCAGCGGCTTGGCTTCATCCGGCGTCATCCAAGTGCCCGCCGCCAAGGAGTAAGGAGCCACGATGACGGCCAATGTGCAGGATGTTTCGAACCAGCTCGGCAGGAAAATCACCGACACGCTTGAAGTCAATCAGGTCATGTCGTGGATTGAGCTTGCCGAAGCGCAGATCTACCGACGCTATCCGAATCTTGACCAGATCGTCGCCGATGGCAGGCTTTCGCAACGCAACGTCGATTTGGTTGAAGCGTTGGCCGTCGCACGTTACGCGAGGAATCCCGAAGGCACGACTTCCAAAAGCACCCGCATCGATGATTATCAGGAGACGGTCGGCACGACGAACAGCGTGCCGACCATCACGATTCTTGATGCCGAGTGGGAGCTTTTGGAACCGTCCGATTCCGGTGCTTCCGGCGCTTTCTCGATTGCTCCTGTTGGAAGGCGCGGCTTATGCTGACGACTTCCGTCTTGGAGCGTGCGCGTGAAAGCGCCGAAACACTCATGACCGACGAATGCACTGTCGTGCGGCCAGGCGAAGCGGCCACCGACCCCGCCACGGGCGTGGCCACGCCAGCCGGCACGAAAGTGTATGAAGGCCGGTGCAAAGTGCAGACTTCTGGAGGCTTGGCGTCGGAAAACGTGGAAGGTAGCGCGGCGCAGGCGATGGGCGCGGTCTCATTGGTCTGGTCGCTGTACATCCACTTTCCATTTGGCGCCAACCTGCGGAACGGCGATCTGGTGACTGTCATGAAATCCTCGAATCCGGAATTAGTCGGCCGTCGCTATCGCATGATCTCCCCGCAATCGGAGAAGTCTTGGGCGACGGCCTGTCGGTGGAACGTGAGGGAGGACGCATGAGCGGCATGTTCGACGCTTCGCAATTGTCGGCTTTCGGCAATGCGCTGATCGCGAAGACAACCGCCCGCCGCGCCCTGATCTCCGCATCCGTAAAGAAGGGCGCGCAGAACGTCAAGAATTCGATTCGCGACGATCTGAACGGTTCCGGCAATGCGGCGTTTCGGGAAATCCCGGTCAGCTACACGGTACGGGAATCCGCCGGACGCATCACCGCCGAGATAGGCCCCACGAAGGGCGGCGCGGGCTCGCTCGCGAACATCGCGTTCTTCGGCACGGCCAAAGGCGGTGGCACACACCGGTTCTACGAGCATGGCGAGGAAGAGCTTCCCAAACTCGCGGAATACGTCGCACGTGCGGCCGTGGAGGGATTCTGATGCAGTCGATAATGACCTTGTCGAACACGATTCTCGACCATGTGCCAAAGCCCGCTGACGGATGGACCGTCTACCGGCAGACCACGCCCACGCCAACCGAAAAGCCGCCGTGGGTGATCGAGACCGTCACGACCAACGGCCATATCGTCGGCGAGACGCAGCACGTGCATTGCGGCATCGGCACATTGCTGGTGCGGATCGTGAGCACTACCGTCGATGCCGTCAACGTGCTGGCCGATGACCTGATGATTCCCGGCTTGGCTGGCGAGCGGTTCGTCGCGCAAGGCTTCGACACCGGCTGCCTGACCTTGTTTTCCGATTCCGGTGCCTATGCCGCCGGCCTTACCGCAGAGGATACGAGTCTGCTCTATCAGGTCCGTCTGCTGACTTTCAAATTCAACTGGTCACGCATGTGACCACAAGCAAAATTAAGGAGGAGTCATGTCTTTGACTCTTGGAGTGGAAGTCCCTTCCACGCCCGCCGATGGTCTGGTCAACACCATTTGGGTGCCGACCATCGCAGACATCACCAAACCGAAGGCCGACGAAATCAACGCCGGCACCGACCTGTCCAACTACGTGACCCTTGGCGGCTGGTCCTGCTCGCCGTCCCAGGATTCCATCTCCGACCAGCGAGAAAACAGCTCGCAGGATTATGAGAACCCGGGACGCAAGAAGATCAGTGGCCCGTCCGTCGAGGTCATCGACAACACGAACACCGAGCATTCTGCGCAGAACGCGGCCATGCAGACGCTTACTGAGGGTGCTGAGGGCTATTTCGTTCGTCGCTATGGCAAGGCCACCAACAGCACTTTCGTCGCTGGCGACACCGTGAACGTGTACGCCGTTCGAGTCGGTATGAACGCCAAGGTCGCCATTGCCGCGAACAGTGTGCTACGCAGCAAGATCAACTTCAGCGTTAAGGCTCCTGGCTGGGCTGAGAACGTGCAGGTTGTCTGATTGATTCTTCCCGCACTGGACTTTGTTCCTTTCGCCAGTGCGGGAATCTTCCTTTTTTGAAGGGGACTTTTGGTTTTCAAGCAAAGGAACATTTCCATGCTTAAGGTAACGAGACGCACCAGGGAAGTGGACGTCATCCTCGACCAGCAGCTTGCCGAGGACATTGCCCGGCTGGGCGATGCGCTGGCGTCGGAGACCACTCGCGAGCAGATCACCGAATCAGGTGTGAACGGTGCGGCGCAGCGTACCGCGCAGCGCATTGAAGAGCTGCGCGGGCAGGCGGAATCCGAAACGTTGAAGCTGACTTTGCGCGCCCTGCCGGTGAGCAAGTGGGCGCAGGTGTTGGCCGCGCACCGTAATGAGAACGGCACGTCCGACATGTTCGGCACCGCCGCTGCGGCATTGCCGCTCATGCTGGTGGACGCGACCGTCGGCGGCAAACCGGTCAGCGCGGAGGACAAGACCGAAAAGGCTTTCCGCACGTTGTTTGACGAATTGACGGACGGCCAGTTCACGCCGATCTGGCAGGCCGTCGCAGAGCTGAATGGATCTGCGGCCGACCCAAAAGCGGCATTCGACCTCGCCTCGAAGGTGCTCCGCAACTAGTCGAGGATCTACGGATCTGCCGTCAGCTTGGCATCAGCTTCAAGCGTTTCATGGGATGGACGCCATCTGATGGGGATGAAGTCGAATGGGATTCCACGGAGCGTGACTGGATGCGGGCTTTGGCCGAATACGAGAGGTCATTATGTCCCTTGTGCGGATTGCCACGCACGATCTGCCAAGACCCGAAGGCCGAACTGACCATGCGTGCGGAAGCGGATGTCTGCTGGGCGACCGCGCACATGCGGCAGGCGATGAAACGCTGGACGGACAACAACGGCAGGGATAATCCGGCGGCTGAAGCATTGGTCGCGCATCTGACCTGAGACATTTGGAGGGATGTTTTGGCTGAGAACAAGAACATCGTCATCCGGCTTATGGCCGATACAGCTTCCTATGAGGCCGCCATGACCCGCGCCGGTTCGACGGCGCGTACCGTCGCGTCCGGCATGGAGAACACCGGCAGGAAGTCCGCGCTGATCGCCAGCGGCATGACGGCCGCCGGATTGGCCGTGGCCGCGTTCGGTGCCGCCGCCGTTAAGATGGCGGCAGATTTCGACCAGCAAATGAGCACCGTCCAAGCCAATACCGGTGCGACCAGCGCACAGATGGACCAGTTGCGTGCCGCGGCCATCGAAGCCGGCGCTGACACCGTTTATTCCGCGACGGATTCGGCTGATGCCATCAACGATCTCGGCAAGGCCGGCATGAGCGTCACGGACATTCTTACCGGTGGTCTGACCGGCGCTCTGAATCTGGCCGCGTCCGACGGCATGGCCGTCGGAGACGCCGCCGAATACATGGCCAATGCCATGAGCATGTTCCATTTGAAGGGTTCTCAGGCTTCTCAGGTGGCCGATACGCTGGCCGCCGGCGCGGGCAAGGCAGTTGGCAATGTCTCCGATTTCGGCGAAGCGTTGAACAATTGCGGCGCGCAGGCGAATTCGTTTGGCATGAACATTCAGGAGACCACCGGCGTATTGGCCCTGTTCGCGCAGAACGGCACCATCGGAGCCGAAGCGGGCACCCAGTTGAACAGCATGCTGATGAAGCTGGCCGCGCCCTCAACCGAAGCGTCCAACACGATGAAGGAACTCGGCATCAGCGCCTACGACGCGCAAGGCCATTTCGTCGGCATGGCGAAATTCGCCGGCCAGCTGCGCAACGCCGAGAAGAATCTGACCGACGAGCAACGCAACCAGGCGAACGCAACCATCTTCGGCAGCTATGCCATCAAGGCCGCGAACTATTTGTATGAGGCCGGCGAATCCGGCGTCAACAAGTGGACGAACGCCGTTTCGCAAAGCGGATACGCGGCCGAACAGGCAGCCGCGAAGAACAACAATCTCAAAGGCGACCTTGAGAACCTTAGCGGTTCGATGGAATCCCTGATGATTTCCGTCGGCGAGGGTGCCCAAGGTCCATTACGCACCATGGTGCAGGGCTTGGATACCCTTGTGGACGCGTTCGCCGGATTGCCGTCCGGCGTACAGCAGACCCTTGTCGTGATGGCGTCGCTGGCCGGAGTGTTCGGCGCCGTCCACAAGGCCGCGGGAAACCTCAACAACAGCACCAGCACGATGGCCAACAACATCGGATTGGCCGTTGATCCGATTCAGCGCGTCAAGACGGCTTTGGCTTCCGCCCAGACCGCTTTTCAGATGTTCAAGGCGTCCTCCATGAGCGCTTCCGAACAGATGGAGGCTTTCGGCACTTCCGCTTCCAAGGCCCAGTTGAAGACGGCAGGGTTCAAGGCCGTCGGCAGCAGCATCATGAGCCTGCTCGGTGGCCCATGGGGCATCGCCTTGACGGTGGCCGGCGCGGCATTGTCCACGTTCATCAGCCATCAGCAAAAGGCCAAGGAAGCCGCCGAACAATTGCAGTCCGCGCTTGAATCCGGCAGCAGCATCAGTGAAACCATCGCGGCATCGTATCAGAAGATGAACATCGGCGGCCAGTCCATGACGCACTGGATGAGCGAGGCAAAGGTCAGCCTCACCGATATGACCTCTGCTGCGATGGGCAACAAAGCGGCGACCGACAAGGTCAACGCCGCGTTGAAAGAGTACGGAAGGCAAGGGCATTCGCAACTTGCCGTGGCAACGAAAATCCGCGACAGCATCAAGGATGAATCCAAGGCGTACCAGGAAGCCAAGGAACAGACCAAGCAGAAGACCGCTGCGGCTAAAAACGCGGTCGATGCCGACGGCAAGTCGGCTTCCGCCGCGAAGGATGCGGCCAGTGCGAACAAGGAGCTTGGCTCTTCCGCTTCTGACGCGAGCAGCCAGATCGATGATTTGGTGCAGGCGCTGTTTGGTTTCGAATCCGGCAATCTTACGGCGGATCAGGCTGTTGACCAGCTGAATCAGAAGATCGGCGAACTGTCCGACACTTGCAAGGATAATGGCGTCGTGTTCAACGAGAACGGCGACCTGCTCGACCGTTTTTCGGAGAAGGGCACGAAGACCAGGCAGGCGTTGGAGGACATCGCCAGCAGTGCTCAATCCGCTGCGGAGAAGATCCTCAAGCAGGGCGAGAATACGAATTTCTCCAGTGGTGAAATCGAGAGGGCATCCGGCGTCCTGCAGGATGCGCGCGACGCGATCATCAAGCAGGCCGAGGCTTCGGGCATGAGCGCCGATGCGGCGAACAAACTCGCAGATCGGTGGGGCTTGAGTTCCGACAGCATCAAAGCGTCCATTGACAACATCAAGAAGACCGCCGACAGCAGCAAAGCGAAGCTCGATGTTGACGATTCCAAAGCCAAGTCGAAAACGAAGGCCGCTGGAACCAATCTCGACAAATTCGGCAAGAAGCTTTCCAAGGCAAAGCTCGATGCCGACGATAAGGCCAGCGGTAAGGCGAACAAGGCGAAGAAGAACGTCGAATCCGCGAACAAGTCCAAAGGCAAGGCCACTCTTGACGCGACCGACAAGGCGTCCGGCAAGGCCGACAAAGCCAAGAACAAAGTCAAGGCAGTCAGCGACGCCAAGGGCACCGCGAAGCTTGATGCCTCCGACAAGGCCAGCGGCAAGATCAACGCGGTCAACAACAAGAAGCTGAACAACAAGAACGCGAACCTCACCGCTTCCGACCATGCGTCCAGCAAAGTCAACAACGTCAACAACAAGAAGCTGAATGACAAGAAGACCACGCTGAACGCCTCGGACAAGGCATCCGACAAAGTGGATTCCGTGAACCACAAGACGATCCGCGACAAGCGTTTCACGATCAATGTGACCGACAATGCATCCGCGACCCTGCGAAGCATTCAGAATTACCGGATCGCGGACAAAAGCTTCACTGTCACGGAGAAGACGCAGAAGGATGGCGGCTACACCGGCGGCCTGTTCACCGATGGCCACTTCCAGAAATTCGCCAGTGGCGGCCTGTTCGACGGTTATGTAGATCCGATCTGGGCGGCTGGGAACAGTCTGAGCGATTCAGTCCAACTGCTGAATGCGCGCATCGCATCAGGTGAATTCGTGCAGAACGCCGCGGCGACCGACTATTACGGCGTCGAAAACATGCGCCTGCTCAACGAACGGAAGATTCCACGCGAAGTGTTCTCTACCGCCAATCAGATGACCGGCAATCAGGTCAACGTGCAGATCGATACCGGCTCCGTGGTGGCCGCGATCACCAGCCTGCACAACGACCTTGGCGCGATCATCTCCGCCGCGTCCGATGATTCGATGACGGTCAGCGACCGTGATTTGGGAAGGCTGATAAGAAAATATGCGCGAGCTTAAATACACGTCGCATGACGGCACGACGATTGACCTGAACACCGACAGTTTATGGGTGGCCGACCTGCAGGAAATGCGAGGATTCGCATGGACATACACTTTGGCCACCCGCGGCATCAAATCGGTGAGCAGGAACGCTTCGACGGCGAAAATGACCATCCGCACCAAAACTCCAGGCGAATTGGATGCGGTGCAGACCGCCTTCGAATCGGACGTGCAGGCAGTACAACCAGGCATCTTGACCGTGGACGGCGAGTGGACGCAACGCGCGTTTATTGTCGGGTCTTCGCTTGGTCTCGTGCCTTGGCCGCAGTTCGCACAAGTCGATTACGCGGTGGTGCTTTGCGATGGTGTTTGGCGGCGCGCCCTGCCGGTGCAGCATTTCTTCCCAATGTCCGCGGGCACCGGCTCGCAGCTTGACCTGCCGACCGACCTGCCGACCGACCTGGCACCGTCGAAAATCGCCTTGCAGGTCGATAACCCGACAGGCAAGGCGGCCGAATTCACCGCAATCATCTTCGGCCCTTGCGTCAATCCGGCTTTTAAGATTGGCACGAACACATATGAGGTTGACGTGACGGTGGCCGCTGGCGGATACATTTCGCTGTCGGCCACGGGATTGGAGAAAAGCATCCATCTGACCGCCGATAACGGCGACTTGTCGGATGTTTTCGACAAGGGCAAGCGCGGTAGTGGCAGTGGTGGCGGCTTGTATGTTTTCGAGCCGATACCGGCCGGAGACTCATTGCTGACGATTTCAGGCAATTTTGGTATTGACCTGACCTTGTATGACGTTTCGGGAGGTGTGCCTTGGCAAACGTTATCCTCGCAGACGCCGAGCTGATCCCACGCGCGAGTATATCGCAAGTGGTTTTGGATTGGGCCACAGGCACGGACGAGAACGATTTCGAACTGACCATCGAGGACCAGACAGCACCTGCGATTTCGC
>ERZ808292.223-NODE-223-length-16144-cov-4.617876_pt1 | contig 16144 bp, 10 predicted proteins | sample MGYA00521275_ERZ808292 | MGnify/ENA primary metagenome ERZ808292 (study PRJEB31516, sample SAMN03275613) | gut metagenome | biome: mammalia-associated habitat; material: feces | host: Papio cynocephalus | place: Kenya | collected 2012-07-26 ... | reverse complement strand
CTGGAACAAGGGTGCGCAGGTGCTCGACTTCAACGTGGGCGTGTTCATGGTCACGGCCATCAGCTCCATCGGCGTGCTGGGTGTCATCCTCTCGGGATGGGGCTCCAACAACAAGTACTCGGTGGTGTCGGCCATGCGTGGCGCCGTGCAGATGATCTCCTATGAGATGTCGCTCGGACTCTGCATGGTCACGGCCGTCGTGCTCTGCGGCACCATGCAGCTCAGCGGCATCGTCGAGGCACAGACCGGTCCTTGGAAGTGGGCCATCGTGCAGGGGCACATCCCTGCCATCGTGGCCTTCTGCGTGTTCCTCATCGCAGGCAATGCCGAGGCCAACCGTGGCCCGTTCGACTTGGCTGAGGCTGAGAGCGAGCTCACCGCCGGTTACCACACCGAGTACAGTGGCATGGGCTTCGGCTACTTCTACCTCGCCGAGTACCTCAACCTCGTCGTCATCTCAGGTCTGGCCTCTGCCATCTTCCTCGGCGGCTGGGCTCCGCTCAACATCGGCATCGGCGGCTTCGACGCGGTGATGAACGCCATCCCCGGATTCGTCTGGTTCATCGGCAAGACGCTGCTCGTCATCTGGATTCTCATGTGGGTGCGCTGGACATTCCCCCGTCTCCGCATCGACCACATCCTCGTGCTCGAGTGGAAGTACCTCATGCCGCTCATGCTCATCACGCTCGTCGTCATGACGGCTTGCGTGGCCCTGGGCCTGACGCTTTAACACATTCATGGATCATTAACGTAAACAAAAACAATCATCAAATATGTCTGAATCATATTTTGGCGGTATCAAGGACGCTGTCAAGACATTGGCTACCGGCCTGAAGGTGACCATGAAGGAATACTTCACGCCGAAGTCGACCGAGCAGTATCCCGAGAACCGCAAGACCACGTTGCACGTGAGCCCTCGCCACCGCGGACGTCTTGTCTTCAGCCGTGTCGAGAGCCTCGACGACCCCCAGGCCGTGAAGCGCGGACTGAAGGTGGGCGACTACAAGTGCACCGCATGCACTCTCTGCGAGAAGGCCTGCCCCAACGGCACCATCAAGATCACTTCGCACATGGAGACCGACGAGGAGACGGGCAAGAAACGCAAGGTGCTCGACGACTACCAGTATGACCTGGGCGACTGCATGTTCTGCCAGCTCTGCGTCAACGCTTGTAACTTCGGTGCCATACATTTCACCAACGACTTCGAGAACGCGGTCTTCGACCGTTCCAAGCTCGTGCTCCATCTCGACAAGGAGGTCTACCAGGGCGGATCGCTGCCCAACCTCATCGACGGAGGCGCACCGCTCACCATCGGAGAGTTTAACACTAAAACCAAGTAAACGACTATGGCAAGTTTAGCGCATATCATTATTTTCACCATCTTAGCCGTAGTCATCCTTGGCTCAGCTATCCTGTCGGTGATGACCAAGAGCATCATGCGGGCAGCTACCTTCTTGCTGTTCGTGCTCTTCGCGATCGCTGGCGTTTATTTCATGTTGGGTTACACCTACCTCGGAGCAGCGCAGATCTCTGTCTACGCCGGTGGCATCACGGTGCTCTATGTCTTCGCCATCCAACTGGTGAGCAAGCGCACCCTGCAGGGCCTCACCGAGCGCCTCAAGGGCTCACGCCTCGTCAGCGGAGCACTCATCACGCTGGTCGGACTGGTGCTCGTGGGCCTCGTGCTGCTCAAGAACCAGTTTGTCGAGCAGGCCGTCGCGGGTCCCATCACCGAGTATGACATGAGCCAGGTGGCACACGCCATCGTAGGCTCGGGCAAGTATCAGTATGTTCTGCCGTTTGAGTTCATTTCAGTCTTCCTGCTGGCATGCATCATCGGCGGTGTGTTAATCGCAAGAAAGGAGGACAAGAAATGATTCCTGTAGAGTGTTATCTGGTGCTCAGCACCCTGTTGTTCTTTATCGGTGTCTTTGGCTTCGTCACGCGCCGTAACCTTGTGGCCATGCTGATCTCCATCGAGCTGGTGCTCAACTCCGTGGACCTCAACTTCGCCGTGTTCAACCGCATCCTCTTCCCAGGACAGCTCGAAGGCATGTTCTTCACACTGTTCTCCATCGGAGTGGCTGCCGCTGAGACGGCTGTGGCGTTGGCCATCATCATTAACGTTTACCGCAACTATCACAGTGACCAGGTGAACAGTATTGAAAACATGAAATTCTAAATTGCACAATGGAACAGTATAGTTATTCATTTTTGATACTTCTTCTCCCGTTCTTGAGCTTCCTGGTCTTGGGATTGCTCGGCATGAAGATGAAGAAGCCCGTGGCGGGTGCCATTGGCACGGCTGTGCTGGGTGTGCTGTGGTGCCTGAGCCTTTACACGGCTTATACCTATTTCTTCGCGAATGGGCGTGGCGCCGACGGCCTCTTCCCCACGGTCACGGTGTTCAACTTCACCTGGATGAAGTTTACCGAGCTGCTGACATTCAACGTCGGCTTCCGCCTCACGCCCATGAGCGTGATGATGCTCATCGTCATCACCACGGTCTCATTCATGGTGCACATCTATTCGTTCGGATACATGGCCGAGCGCGACGAGAACTACAAGAAGGAGGGCTATGAGAAGGGATTCCAGCGTTTCTACGCTTACCTGAGCCTCTTCACCATGTCCATGCTCGGACTGGTGGTCGCCACCAACATCTTCCAGATGTATCTCTTCTGGGAGCTGGTGGGCGTCTGCTCTTACCTGCTCATCGGCTTCTACTACCCGAAGCATGCCGCCGTGCACGCTTCCAAGAAGGCCTTCATCGTGACGCGTTTCGCCGACTTGTTCTTCCTCATCGGTATCCTGTTCTACAGCTACTATGTGGGGACGTTCAACTTCGACCTGTCGGCCGATCCCACGCTGGTCACCAAGTTGCCGGGGGCTGCCGTGTTCTTGCCCATGTCGCTCTTCCTGATGTTCATCGGAGGTGCCGGTAAGTCGGCCATGTTCCCCTTGCACATCTGGTTGCCCGACGCCATGGAGGGTCCGACACCTGTGTCGGCTCTCATCCACGCTGCCACCATGGTCGTGGCCGGTGTCTACCAGGTGGCTGCGCTGATGCCCATCTGGGTGGCTTATGCACCGAACACGCTCCATTACATTGCTTACATTGCCGCCTTCACGGCGTTCTACGCTGCCGCTGTGGCTTGCTGCCAGCGCGACATCAAGCGTGGCCTGGCCTTCTCGACCATCTCGCAGATCGCCTACATGCTCACCGCCCTGGGTGTGGTGACGGCCATGGAGGGAGAGGGAAGCGTCGGCTACATGGCTTCGTTGTTCCACTTGTTCACACACGCCATGTTCAAGGCCTTGCTCTTCCTTTGCTCGGGTGCCATCATTGTCATCATCGGCTCCAACTTCAAGGAGTACATGGGGGGCTTGCACAAGTACATGCCCGTCACGAACATCTGCTTCCTCATCGGCACGATTGCCATCAGCGGCTTCTGGCCCTTGGCCGGCTTCTTCTCCAAGGACGAGATCGTGGACGCTTGCTTCCACTTCTCTCCCTGTCTGGGATGGTTCATGACCTTGGTCAGCGGCATGACGGCTTTCTATATGTTCCGACTTTATTATGTCATCTTCTGGGGCAACAGCTACTATGAGCAGGATCCCGACCATCGCCGCAAGCCGGCTGAGGTGCCCTTCGTGATGTGGGGCCCGCTGGTCTTCCTGTCCATCATCAGCATCGTTGCCGGTTGGATTCCTTTCGGGCACTTCATCTCGCTGGATGGTCACGCCGAGGAGATCGCCCTCCAGCACTTCCAGTTTGGCACCACCGCTTGGTGCTCGTTGGCTGTCGCTTGCATCGGCTTCGCGCTGGCTACCTTCATGTATGCGCCCAAGCACAACCCGCTGCCCGACAAGCTTGCCAAGGCCATGCCCGGCTTGCACAAGGCTGCCCTCAATCGTTTCTACATTGATGACGCTTGGCAGTTCTTCACACACAAGATTGTCTTCGGTTGCTTCTCTGTGCCTATCGCCTGGTTTGACCGTCATGTCATCGATGGCATGTTCAACTTCTCGGCGTGGGCCACGCAGGAAGGCGGCGAGGCCATCCGTCCCTGGCAGAGTGGCGATGTGCGCCAGTATGCTGTCTGGTTCCTCACCGGCTCGGTGGCATTGACGCTGATCTTGCTGTGCATTTAAATCAAACATCCCAACACCAAACAACTAAAAGAAAATGACATTCTTAACACTTTTCGTCGTTATTCCCGTCCTGATGTTGCTGGCCCTTTGGCTTGCCCGCAACGACAGTCAGGTGCGTGGCGTGATGGTGGTTGGCTCCACGGCATTGCTCGCGCTTTCCATCTACCTCGTCTTCGCGTTCGTTCACGCCCGCGAGACGATGCCCGCCGAACAGAACCCGTTCCTCTTCGGTGCGGCCATACCTTGGTTTGAGCCTCTCAACATTTATTATAGGACTGGTGTCGATGGCATCTCGGTGGTCATGTTGCTGCTGAGCTCTATCATCGTCTTCACGGGCACCTTCGCCAGCTGGCAGCAGCATCCCATGCAGAAGGAGTATTTCCTCTGGTTCACCTTGCTGTCTGTCGGTGTGTATGGCTTCTTCATCTCGGTCGACCTGTTCACCATGTTCATGTTCTACGAGGTGGCCCTCATCCCCATGTACTTGCTCATTGGCGTCTGGGGTACCGGCCCCAAGGAGTATTCGGCCATGAAGCTGACGCTGATGCTGATGGGCGGTTCCGCTCTCCTCATCATCGGCATCCTGGGCATCTACTTCTTCAACGGACAGTATAGCCACACCTACACCATGAGTGTAGTGGAGATTGCGCAGCTCCACGCCATCCCTGCCTTTATCCAGAAGATTTTCTTCCCGTTCATCTTCATCGGTTTCGGCATCCTTGGCGCCCTGTTCCCCTTCCACACATGGTCTCCCGATGGTCATGCTTCTGCCCCCACGGCTGTGTCCATGCTTCACGCCGGTGTGCTGATGAAGCTCGGTGGCTATGGCTGCTTCCGTGTGGCCATGTATCTCTTGCCTGACGCTGCCCAGCAGTTGTCGTGGATCTTCCTGATCCTCACCACCATCTCTGTGGTCTATGGCGCCCTCTCGGCTTGTGTGCAGACCGACCTGAAGTACATCAACGCTTACTCTTCTGTCTCTCACTGTGGCATGGTGCTCTTTGCTCTCTGCATGATGACGCAGACCGCTTGCACGGGTGCCATCCTTCAGATGTTGTCTCACGGCTTGATGACGGCTCTCTTCTTCGCGGTCATCGGCATGATCTATCACCGTGCCGGCACGCGTGACGTGCGCAAGTTGGGCGGTCTGATGAAGGTCGTTCCGTTCCTCGCCGTGGGTTACGTCATTGCTGGTCTGGCCAACCTCGGTCTCCCTGGTTTCTCTGGATTTGTGGCTGAGATGAACATCTTCGTGGGTTCGTTCGAGGTCAATGACACATTCCATCGCACTTGCACCATCATCGCTTGCACCTCTATCGTCATCACTGCTGTCTACATCCTCCGTGTGGTGGGCAAGATCTGCTATCAGAAGGTGGCCAGTGACGACCTGCTCAAGTTGACCGATGCCACATGGGATGAGCGTATCGCCGTTGGCGGTCTGATTCTCTGCGTGGCGGGCCTTGGCCTGGCTCCACTGTGGGCACAGGACATCATCAACGACGCTGTCGCGCCGATGATCCATCACATCATGGGCACAGGTGTCGTCGCAGGTATGTAATGTTTCAATTTTAAAATTTGAATTTGACAATTATGAATGTAGATTATAGTCAGTTTTTAAACATGATCCCGGAGGTGACCCTCATGGCCATCTTGCTGATTGTGTTCATTACAGACCTGTTCACGGCTAAGAAGCCCGGCGAGGAGAAGACGCGCGCTTGGTTCAATCCCCTGGTGTGTGTGCTGATGCTCGCCCATATCCTGATCAACATCTTCCCGACGGCCAGCCTGACGGCGTTTGGTGGAATGTATGCCACCAATGCCAGCGTGGGTGTCATCAAGACCATCCTTGCCTTCAGCGTGCTCATCGTGTGCATCCAGTCGCGTGAGTGGTTGCAGCGCCCCGACACTGACTTCAAGGAGGGTGAGTTTTATGAGCTGGTCATTGCCACCCTGCTTGGCATGAACATGATGGTGTCGGCCAACCACTTCCTGCTCTTCTTCCTGGGCTTGGAGATGGCTTCCGTACCCATGGCTTGCCTGGTGGCTTTCGACAAGTATCGTCACAACTCAGCTGAGGCTGGCGCCAAGTTCATCTTGACCGCCACGTTCTCCAGTGGCGTCATGCTCTATGGCATCAGTTTCCTTTATGCCGCCACCGGCACACTCTACTTTGACGATGTGATGGCCAAGATTTCCGCCACGCCGCTTTGCATCATGGGCATGGTGTTCTTCTTCAGTGGTCTGGGCTTCAAGATTTCCTTGGTCCCCTTCCATTTCTGGACAGCTGACACCTACCAGGGCGCTCCGACCACAGTGTCGGGTTACCTGAGTGTCACCTCCAAGGGTGCTGCCGCCTTTGCGCTGTGCGCCATCCTGATGAAGGTGTTCGCTCCCATCGTGGAGTATTGGCAGGTCATGCTGATGGTGGTCATCGTGCTTTCCATCACGATCGGTAACCTCTTTGCCATCCACCAGAAGAACCTCAAGCGCTTCATGGCGTTCAGCTCCATCTCGCAGGCCGGCTACATCATGCTGGCTGTGGTGGGCCATTCGGCCATGAGTGTCACCGCTCTCTCCTTCTATGTGCTGATTTATGTGGTGGCCAACTTGGCTGTGTTCACCATCATCTCCGCTGTGGAGGAGCACAACGGCGGCGAGGTCAACATGGATGCCTATAATGGATTCTACAAGACCAATCCGCGTCTTGCCTTCCTGATGACGCTTGCCTTGTTCTCCTTGGGTGGCATTCCTCCCTTCGCTGGCATGTTCTCGAAGTTCTTTGTCTTCATGGCCGCAGCCAATGGCGCGGAGGTCACCACGACCATCGGTGCCACCATCTATGCGGTGGTGTTCATCGCCTTGGTCAACACGGTGCTGTCGCTCTATTACTATCTGCTCATCGTGAAAGCCATGTTCATCCGTGAGAACGAGAACCCGTTGCCCACTTTCAAGAGCCATGCCAACACCAAGCTGGCCCTGGCCATCTGCACGCTGGGCGTGGTCGCCTTCGGTGTGTGCAGTTTCGTGTACAACTGGATTCACGCTGCCTCTGTGATGTAATCGCAGAAAAGCAATGACAATAAGAAGAGCCGCACGGACCCCATATCCCTGCGGCTCTTTTCATAGCGACTAACACAACACAATATATGCATATGAACTCATCCATAGAAAACCTGTACCGTCTTGACGGCAGGGTGCCCTTGGGCAAGGCGCTGCCCTTCGGCCTTCAGCACGTGCTGGCCATGTTTGTCAGCAACATCACCCCCATCATGATCTTGGCCGCTGCCATCGGCCTTGACAGTGCCATGAGTGCCACGCTCATACAAAACTGTATGGTCATCGCCGGCATCGGCACACTCGTGCAGCTCTTCCCCGTGTGGCGCATCGGCTCACGCCTACCCATCGTGATGGGCATCTCGTTCACCTTCCTCTCACTCGCCATCGGCATCGCAGGCAGCTACGGCATGGGCACGCTCATCGGTGCTGTCATTGCGGGCGGCTTGGTGGAGGGCCTGTTGGGTCTCTTCGTGAAGTATTGGATACGGCTCATCCCTCATGTGGTGTCGGCCACGGTGGTGACGGCCATCGGCTTCTCGCTGTTGCCCATTGGCGCCAACTCGTTTGCTGGAGGACAGGGCGCGCCCGACTTCGGCAGCCCAGCCAACTGGATTGTGGGCACGGTCACCCTGCTCGCTTGCCTGCTCTGCCAGGTCTTCGCCAAGGGCTTCCTGCGTTCGCTCTCGGTGCTGGTGGGCCTTGTGGTGGGCTATGTGTTGGCCTGCTGCATGGGCATGGTCGACTTCAGTGGCCTTACCGGTCTGTCGGTGGTGGCGTTGCCCCGTCTGGTGCCGTTCACGCCCGAGTTCAACCTGGGAGCCATCCTGTCGGTGGTGGCCGTCTACCTTGTGTCTGCCACGGAGACCATCGGAGACACGTCGGCCCTTTGCAACAGTGCGCTGAAGCGTGACCCCGAGACACGAGAGATGGGGTCGGCCATCTGCTGCGACGGTTTCGTGAGTTCGGTGTCAGGCCTGTTTGGTTGCACGCCTATCACCTCGTTTAGCCAGAATGTGGGATTGGCCGCCATGTCGGGCGTGGTCAACCGTTTCACCATCGGCATCGGAGCTCTGGTGATGATCATCGGCGGCGTGTTCCCCGTTATCGGCCATCTGCTCACCACCATTCCCCAGGCCGTGTTGGGCGGTTGCACCATCATGATGTTTGGCAGCATCCTCTTTGCCGGCTTCGGCATGATGGCGCGCGCCGGCTTCTCACAGCGCAACATGGTCATCGTCAGTCTTTCGCTCAGCGTGGGCTTGGGCTTCACACAGGCCACGGGCATGTTTGCCATCTTCCCGGAGATTGTGCGCACCGTGTTTGCGGAGAACTGCGTGGCCGTGGTGTTCCTGCTGGCCGTGGTGCTCAACCTTGTCTTGCCCAAGAAGGTGCAGGGCGAGTGACCGGTCCGTTTTGATGAATGACAAGAAAAGGTGGCAAGCGCAACCCTGCGCTCGCCACCTTTTCTCATTGAAGTAACTACAATCTATCTACTTTATTATTATTCTTCTTCTCATCTACCTTGTTTGTTCTATCTGTCTTATCTATTTTATTTATCTTCTCTATCTTATTGTTCTTCTCTGTCTTATAGTTTTTCTCTGTCTATTATTCTTATCAGTCTACTGTTTCTCCCCTAATCCCACTTCTCATGTTTTTGTCGTCTGGGATCATTGGGCTTACTTGTTTGCCTGTTCCTTTTTCCACAGTTTCGACATGTCCTCGAGGCTCTTGCCCTTGGTCTCCGGCACGAGCTTCCAGACAAACAGGGCGGCCACAATGCAGATGATGCCGTAGAGACCATAGGTGAACCAGTGCCCGAAGTTGTCACCCTCGGTGAGGTGCATGTTGAACATCGGGACAAATGTGGAACTCACGATGAAGTTGAAGATCCACTGGAAGGCCACGGCGATGGCCACGGCGGCTCCGCGTATGGTGTTGGGGAACAGCTCCGCGATGAGCACCCATGCGATGGGGCCCCATGAGAACATGAAGCTGGCGCTATAGACCATGATGCTGACCATGGTCACCGTGTCGAGTGCAGGATTGCCGAAGGTCAACGCCACGCCCAGTGCCCCAATGGCCATGCCGATGGATCCCCAGATGAGGAGCGGCTTGCGCCCGAGTTTCTCCACGGTGAACACGGCTACCAGTGTGAAGGTGATATTCACCACACCCATGATGACCGTCTGCACCATGGGGTTGGCCATGCCCATGTCCTGGAAGATGCGCGGGGCATAGTAGAGCACGGCGTTGATGCCAACCGCCTGCTGGAACACGCTGAGCATGACACCCACAAAGATGCAGAGATAGCCGTAGGAGAAGAGCTTCTCAGTGTTCACCGTCAGGGTAGCCTTGATGTCGCGCAAGATCTCGTCGGCCATGCGGGTGCCGTTGATGCGTGCGAGAATGTGGCGCGCCTTGTCGTCCTGTCCCACCATGACCAGGTAGCGGGGTGTCTCCGGTACCAGGCAGATGAGCAATGTGAACAAGCCCGCCGGCACACACTCGCTTCCAAACATGTAGCGCCAGCCCGTCTCGACCGTCCACTGGCAGTCGGCCCAGTTGGCGATGCGTCCGACAGCATCGTAGAGCGGATTGGCGTGGGAGCCGAGGATGATGAAGTTGACAAAATAAACCACCAACTGTCCGAAGATGATGGCAAACTGGTTCCAGCTGACGAGCATGCCCCGGATGTTGCTCGGTGCCACCTCGCCTATGTACATGGGGCATATGGCCGAGGCCATGCCGACGCCAATGCCGCCCAGCACACGATAAATGTTGAACACCACGAGCAGTTGCCATGTGGCCTGGCCCTGTGGCAGGATATAGGTCTCCGGCTCCATGGATCCCCAAGCGGAGATGAAGAAGCAGACGCCCGCGAAGATGAGCGCGTGCTTGCGGCCGAGGCGACTGGCAAAGACACCCGACAAGGCACTGCCGATGATGCAACCGATGAGTGCGCTCGACGAAGTGAAGCCGTGCATGAAGTCGGTGTACTCGAAGTCTGCCGCTCCCTTGAAGAACGCCTGCAAGCCCTTCTCGGCTCCAGAGATGACAGCCGTGTCGTAGCCGAAGAGCAAGCCGCCCAGTACGGCCACCATGACAATCGATATGAGGTAGGCTCGGCTACCTTTTTCGTTCTGTTCCATTGATTCTTGGTTTTTAGCTGGTTAGGACAATAGTTTTCGTACAGCAAAGGTAGCGACAATGATTGGAAAAAGCGCAAGATGCGCTGTACAAAAACGCACCATGACACATGAGCCGTCGGCTTTTGAGACATGGAGAACTCTCATGGCAAGCCACGTAGCACCACCGACAGGCAATCTGTCCATTGGCATGAGCCGCGCGCCTGCAAAAAGGGCCGGACCCCTCATCGGGAATCCGACCCTTTCAGTCCGTTTGCCTTGTGCAGGCGTCTTATTTCAAGATCTTCTTTCCGTTCACGATATACAGTCCCTTTCCGAGGGCGTTGAGATGGTTGCCCAAGCACACGCCGCTGATGGAGAACACGCGGTTGTCGGCCTTGCGACGGTTGTCGGCCGTCATGCTGATGCCCATGCCGGTCTTGTGGTCATAGACCACTGTCACCTCGTCGAGAAACAGGCGCCCTGTGCAGCAGAACGTGAGTTGGCCGGCCTCTGTGGAGGGTGTGAAGTCGACCGTGTAGTCATTCCATTGGTCCTCAGCCATCTCAGCGGTGAGGATGGTGTCCCCTTCATACGCGACCGTGAGTATCCTTCCGTTCTTGTCGCCCGTCCAGGGAGCCGCCTTGAACGTAAGGGTCATGGTGCCAGGCGTGCGGAACGCCGGCGAGGTGGCTACGGCCCCCACGGTGGTGCTGCCAAAGCGCGCACACTTGTAGCCTCCATAGCCCCGTGTCGTCGATGTCCATCCGTCGTTGTCGGTGCGCAACATGCCGTTGGCGCCCTTGTTGAAGATGCTGTCGTTGCCGCCTTTCGACTTGCACTGGTCAAAAGTCTCGCGCAACACCTCTGTGCCCTCGGCCAGCTCCGACTTGCGCAAGCCGCGAAACCTGAAGCCCATCGTGTGGTCTCCGTTCTGCGTGATGTCCAGCACCGCCTTGCCCATCTTGAAGCCCGCGTCATAGTTGTAATTGAAGAGGCCGGCCGCGGGGAGTGACGTGTCCGTCAGGCTGTCGTTCACCACCACGCCATCCTTGATGTAGGGATAGGCGTCATACTTGTAGTTGCGCTTGTCGCCCGCCTCCACGTTCGCTTGGTTGTCGGCGCTGATCACGCTCATGCGCTGGTGGTTGGTGTTGTCGTTCACCCCGTTGGCGACCCATGCGTCCTTGTCGTAGTCGACATGGGTGATGATGAGCCCACTGCCAGGCAGAGCGGCATCCCATCCGCCCTGCTGTCGGTTGTCGATGAAGTAGAACTCGTTGTGGTTCCTGTCGTTGTAGATGAGGTAACAGTCGCCTTGCAGGTGTGTGGGTTCCATGTCGGCCACCACGGTGTCGGCCTTCAGTTCCTTCGGCGCTATCCATCCGGCTGCCCACTTCTCGTAGCCCGTGTAGCAGGCCGGCGTGTATCCGTCGCCGTTGTAGCCGCCATAGTCCATGAGGTCCCATGCGCCCATGCCGTATCCGCCCGAGTAGTCGGTGTCGTAGAGGTCGGTGAAGCCCAGGCAATGTGAAAACTCGTGGCAGATGGTGCCGAGGCCGTCGGGCTCGTTCTCGGGATTGAGCTCGCAGCTGCACGCATAGGTGTCGACGGTCACGTCGCCTACGGGCAGCTCCTTGCGATAGTCCGACTGCGAGAGGTAGAACATGTGCGGCCAGATGTCCTCGGCGTTGTCGGTGGCGTTCTCGCCGTAGCCGGCATAGAGCACAAAGACCTGGTCGACATATCCGTCGCCGTTCCAGTCGTACTGTGAGAAGTCGTACTCGTCTTTCACCTGGCTGCAGGCCCATGCCACGAGCTCTCCCACGCGTGCGTCGCTCCCCATGCTGTTGCGGCCGTAGTAGCTGTGCTCCTGGGGAGCCATGAGCACGCGGCTCACGTCGAATGTGAGGTCAAACTGTCCGTCCGACTGCTCGAGGAAGTAGTCGTGCACCGACCCGTGAAACTTGCCCTGGCTGAATCCCTCCTTGTTGGCCACATCGTTGTAGAACGCCCTGTCGTGTCCTTCGGCAAACTGCCGGTCGGGAAACTCCACGAGCAGGATGAGTCCCCGTTTCTTTCCATAGATGCCAGAGGTGAGGCCCGGGCCCACATATCCGAACTGCGGTGTGCGCCTCATGCCGTTGGCGGCATGTGCGTCGGCGTGCTTCAGCAGGCTCCTTCGGCGGTCGTCGAGCTTGGCACGCTTTTGCCTTGCGGCCGCGCGCAGCTGTTCCCTGTCGGCGATGGCAAATGTGCCGTCGGCGCCTGCGCTGTAGCAGGTGCCGTCAGCAGCTTGGTAATAGTGCATGAACTCGTCTCCGCGCAGCTCGGCACGCACCTCCGTGCCATCGGCGAGACGGATGGTTCTCTTGACGCCCTTGCGTGCAGGCATGGCCAGGCCGATCATCGCCGTAGCGGCAAGAGCAAGAGTGATAAGTGTCTTTTTCATTGCTTTTGAATCTTTCGTTTCAAAAAAAAGGTTACGGCCAACCTTGTGACCGTAACGCTCTTTTCAGTCTTTTGTGGTGGGCGTTTGATGGCACCCACCCTTAGGAATAATCAGCTTGAGGCTGCCGTGCGCTTAGAGGGCCGGCACCTTCACGCTGTACTTGCTGCCGTCGGCATACTTCACGGTGACGATGTAAACCGCGTGCCTGGGAGCACTGAAGGCGATGGCGCAACGGTTGGCGCCGGCAGCCTGGCTGGCGATGGCGGCACCCGAGACAGAGGTCACGCTGACGTTGGCTATACGCTTGTCGGCCTCGACACTCACGCCGCTGGCGCTAAACTTGATGGAGGCTCCGTTGGCCACCTCCTTGTTGATGATGCCAGTGGCCTCGCCGTTCTGCAGGTAGACGGGGATGACGACCGTCTTGAGCAGTTCGTCGTTGGTCTTCACCTCGATGTAAGCCTCGTAGAGACCGCTCTCGAGCTTCGATCCGTCGAGTCTCACGTTGACCGTTGCGGGGTTGCCCTGCTCGGCGATGACGTTGGTCTTGTCGACCGACAGCCAGTCGATGGCCGGTGTGCGCTCGCCCGTCACGTTGGCGCGGATGGTGTAGTTGCTGTTGATGCCGAGCTCGCTCATCGACCACCAGGTCTCGCCGCCCACGTTGACGCGGTCGCCATAGTTGGCAAGAGCGCTTCCGTAGTCGATGCCCATGTTGTAGTCAGTGGCTCCGAAACCGCTCAACTTCACGCCGATCCACAGGTCCTCGTCGCCGATGGTCACCGGCTTGCTGAGCGCCACGTGGTTCCAGGCGTTGGCCTTGGTGGCAAACGAAGTCTCGTTGAGCAGGGCACCGTTGTGCTTCTGGTCTTTCTGACCGTAGACCACGATGCTTGAGTTCTTGGCGGCCGTGCCGAGATATACGTCTACGCTGCTGATGGTCATGCCCTTGAGGTTCTTCACCATGTCAGCGGGATAATAGGTGGCATAGGTGCACTCGCTGTAGTTGCCCAGTCCTATGACGTCATACTGGCCATTGTCATACTTCAGCGTGTACTGTGTCTTGCCGTCGCTGGCGGGAGCGGCCTTGCGGTCGGCTGCCGCCATGCGGCGCACCTTGATGTTGGCCTGTTCCGATTGCTTGTTGGTCGTGAGCTCGTCCGGGTTGTATTCGGCCGTCGGAGCGTTGGGCAGTACGTAGCTGAGCTTGAGGTTGGCGGTGAGAGGCTCCTTGCCGCTGTCGGCAAAGTCTATGGCCACGTTCTTCGACGCGCCCTTGTCGAGTTGCTCGTCGATGGCCGTCGTGCCGATGGTTCCTACAGCCTTGTTCTCGTTGGCCTTGAGGAGGATGGTGTAGTCCTCGGTCTCGCCATACGAGTAGGTGCCGGTGGGCTCCACATCGCCGATATAGTAGTTGTGCGAGGCGATGATGCGCATGCGCTTCTCGCCCGGGGTGATGCTCAGGTCTGCGGGCACGCGGATGATGCCCTTCGTCGGGTCATCGGCGCTGAACGTCACGGCCTCGCTGTCTTCAAACTTGCCGTTGCTGTTCCAGTCCACCCAAGCCTTGGCCTTTGTCACCGATGCATACGCCGGACCGAATCCGAGCGTCAGCTGCAGCGAGTCGCCGGCCTGCAGCGTAGCCTTCTTGTCGGTGTAGTCGGAGTAGAGCGACGCATCGCTGCTGTTGTCGATGTCGCCAGCCTTCACGCTCGTGATATAAATAAGGTGGTCTTCGTCTTCCGATTCCGACTTGCCGTAGCTTGACGCCGTGACGGTGGCCGTCTGCATGGAGATGCTGTCTACGGCAATCTTCTCGTCGCCTGGCGTGACGTTTTTCACCGTGATGGTGTGGTTGCCCGCCTCCGAGAGGTCGGCGCGCGCGCTGAAGGTGTAGTTGTAGTTGTCGAGCGAAGGCACCTTGGTCTTCACGGTCTCCGTGGCCACCACCTTGCCGTCAACGATGAGCTGGAGCACCGGGTTCTCGTAGGTCTCCGACCCCTCGTTGTTGAGCTGCACGCGCACCTTCGTGTGCTTGCCGTCGGCTGTGGCTTGCGGGTCCAGGAAGCCAGACACCTTCAGGGCCTTCTTGGCGATGAAGCTGCCGTCGCCCTTGAAACAGAACACCGTGGGCAGGCACCCCATCCATTCATATTTCTTGCTGTCCAGGTCGTAGCTGCGCACGTAGCCTTCGCCCTTCGGCTGCCCACAGGTGAACATGGCCATGTAGCAGCTCACGTCCTCCTTCATGTCGACGGCCGTGACCTGCATGAAGCCGTGCTCCATCTTGATGGTGTCGCCCAGGTCGGTGCTGAAAGAATAAAGGTAGTTTTGGCCGGAGTATTGGTCTCCGTGAACGATGCCCGTGTTCTCGCCAAGGATGTCGAAGTCTTTGCCCCACACCTCCTTGCCGGGCAGGCCGTCTTCGCCCTCGTCCCAGAAGCCGATGTGCACACGGATGGGCTCGTGCATGTCGCCGTTCTCGTCCACGTCGCCACGGCTGTCGCAGTTGAACCAGCTGTATTGCTCGCTGTCCCAATAGTTGAAGGTGGCAACGAAGCGCACGCCCGTGAACGTGTAGCTGTTGTCGGTGAACGACTGGAAGAAGCTTGTCGGCATGTCCTGGCGTGCCTCGTCGGCGCTGTACGTGCCCGACCAGTAGCTGTTCTCTTCCGAGTATTCTCCACCGTAGACGGTGCCGTCCGGACAGCCGAGCAGGTCTTCCACGGTGGGTGTGCTCTCAGCCTTTCTGATCTTCTGGTTGCTTTGGCCTGGCTTTGCGCCGACCAGCTTGAAGCATCCGAACTTACTTACTTTTGGAGATTGGGGGGGGTAGCAGACTTCCAGACGGAAGCCGATACCGACATGGCAAATGCCATGCAAAGGGAGGTAAACGTAAATTTCTTCATTTTTACCTTGGTTGTGCTGCGGCAGTCATTATTTCTGTTTCTAAATATAGCCATACGTTAACGCGCTTTCGGCATCCTTGCCGCATGGGATGGAAGGTGACAACGGTGGCCTCTTGTATTAAATAAAGTGTTCGTATGTTAGTCCGTTGTGTCGTTTTGACATGCAAAATTACTGTTTTTATTTGAATTTGCCAATCAAATGGCTGAAGAATTTACTTCAGCATTTGTGAAACGGCGCTTTTGGTGTCTTCAGCGGAGGGGAGTAGCTTCCTGTCTTCCACATCTGCGACAAGTGCACCTGTTGTTCTTGTTGTCATGATTTTTGGTCGAAAAGTTTGTCGCGGACGGCTGATGAAATAGAACGCGAAAATGGCGTTTTTTGTCGGTCGCGCCACGATTTGCATGGGGTAATTTTGCGATAAAGGGTGTTTTATGTTGCGATATACCCT
>ERZ808292.222-NODE-222-length-16152-cov-4.991177_pt1 | contig 16152 bp, 19 predicted proteins | sample MGYA00521275_ERZ808292 | MGnify/ENA primary metagenome ERZ808292 (study PRJEB31516, sample SAMN03275613) | gut metagenome | biome: mammalia-associated habitat; material: feces | host: Papio cynocephalus | place: Kenya | collected 2012-07-26 ... | reverse complement strand
AGGCAGCAGGCACGGGTGAAAAATATTTAATAAAAGTGTTGACAAATGTTATAGAATGGTATAAAATATTAGTATAAGAAAGAGAGGGGGTTGGACGATATGACAGTGTTTCAGATTCTTATGACCTACGCGGGCGTTTGGCTTCTTGGGTACATCATCGGGAAGGGGGTAATTTGATGGGTATTTGTAGAAAGTTTGAGAGTTTAAATGAATTCATGACATGGGCCTTCAGTTATTTGATCGCGGCACATACAATTAACGAACTTCGAACGCGGTATGAGCGCAGTGTTGATATTTTGGCGAGATTATGGGCGAAGGAAAATTGCGGATTCGACCTCTCAGCGGCAAAATCAGCCGTCCGTGTACTGAATGAAACTTATAATTTGAGGAAGGAGTTGTTTAAAAATGACTAAAGAGGAAAAGGCTTACGTGAGAATAGTGGGGGGATTGATCCTCGGATGGATGTGCAAGACACCATTTTTTAGAATTCCGAAGAGAGTGAAGTATAAAATTGTCGGACTTAATCAGGCACCGATCTACGTGATAGGAACCTGTCCTGATGGCGCCGCAGTTAAGCTGACGGATGGGGGTTTTAGAAGGGAGGTTGTGTGGCATGACTGCTAAAAAGAGGAGGTCGCTGAAAGAACACGTGAATCTGACGATTTCAAAAGAAGTTGTCGAGAAGATTGACAAGTATGCCGACGATTACGGAATGAGTCGAAGCTTCGCTGTGGAGAATATGTGCCGGACGTACTTACGAGACATGGAACTCGGCATTCATGCCTTCGAGTATATAAAGAGAGGAGCCCTTGATGAAAAAGACGGGGATTGAGCTTGCGGCAGCAGCTCGAAATTTCAAGAAGTATGTTTATTGGTACGGCGGCAAGCGGCAGCTGTGCACCGTTGCCTTGGCGGATGAGTTGAAAAGGGAGAATCCGAACGTATGGTCGACCGAGTACTATCAGAAGGCCCTCACGGATATTAAAAACCATAAGCTGTGCTGCGATTGCTCCGGGCTTGTGTGTGGTGTATACAAGATTGGGGATGTCGGAACATCTAGTTTTTTGAAGGTTTTTAAGACATGGAGCGGGGTTCCGAAGACTGGGATGATCGCTTGGAAAAAGGGCCACTGCGGAATCTTTCTCTCAGATGGCTGGGACGCCAAAATCGCAGAGATGCGGGGCATCGATTGGGACTATCAGGGAAGCCGGACTTTTGAAGAAGCCGGGTTTACGAAAGTTCTTTATAGCCCGGAAGTTGCTTATGAGAGTCTAGACCCGGCAGCGGTCCCTGGCTGGCATGCTGATAACGTCGGGTGGTGGTATCGTCACACGGCAGGGACCGGTCCGTCGACCTACTACCACGACACTTTTAAAGAGATCGACGGGAGGATCTACTACTTCGACTCCGAGGGATATGTTCGCATCCCTATAGATAAAAAACTGAAGGCCGGTTGGGTAATCGTGCCGAAGAGCAGCATGGCCGGATGGCTTGATTAATGGGGGGGGGCAAAACCTTCCCTCTACTTGTAAGGAGAAGTTATGATCAGAAACGGATACTACTACCCGGATGAATTTTACAAAGCACTTGTTCACTATGATTATGAGAAGGGCGAACCGGTCGGCAAGGCGTCCCTCGGCATTTCGATGGGGAACAGAAAAGCTGGCAAAACGGTGGGCCATGGCATCGAGTGGATAAAGAGATACACGACTAGACCGATCCCGGAGAGGTGCATGCTGCTGACCCGGACCGATAAAGACCGAAAAGAAGGATACTTGCAAAAATGGTGGGAGAAGGTCCTGCGGGTGAGAGACGACGACGGGATTATAGAAAACTTCGTGAAAAATCATAAACTCGAGTACTACTCAGAGGCCATGCTGGTGGACGGGGACCCCTTCTGCTACTGTGAGGCCGTCTCGATGTCGAAAAAGGTAAAAGATACCGGTTCTTATGATCGTTGTACAATCGTTGCGGGCGATGAAGCTATTCAGGAGGGAGAAAGCGCGCTCTGGATCGCCGGGCGCCCGGCTATCTCACGAGTTTTTGAAATTTGGCAAACGGTCGCCCGAGGTTGGGACGAAGCAACCAACTCGACCGCCTTGGTTTTTATCGCAAATGTCAGCGAGCGCGATAATTGGATTTTTAACGACTTAAAAATCAACGAGTTTGTTAAAAAAGATACAAAGTTTACAAGTCAGCATGGAATATGCGTGGAGATCGTGGACAACGTCATTGCGGCTCAAGAAATCGAGAACAGCATCATGGGCGGGGTCATGCAACGGTCTGAGGCGGGCCGCAGCTACTACGAGTCCGCGCAGCACAACAAGTTCCAGGATAACGAGAGCTTCGTCGTGCCGATTGGCCTTGATTTCAGAACCCTCGAAATGCAGCTTGTACAACAGGGCTACTATTTAGGCGTCTTCCATAAAGATGACGGTCTCCATGTTGCTAAGATCAATCCGGACGGCAGGAGTTCTAAAATTTGTAACGACGTCCGGTATCATTCCGACGACGTGACCTTCGAACCTTACGGGGACTACGAAAACCGCCTCCGGGTCCTCTACAAGTCGGACAAGGTAACCTTTCAGACACTGGAAGCGAAGACGCTTTTTCTTAAGTATGTCGGTTTAAAATAATTTATGCATTAAATAAAAATCTTTTTGAGTAGTACGAGGGCTAAGCTATTGACCTTCGTACTATTTTATACTACAATGGATATATCAAAAAGAAGGAGGCTATTATGGTAAGTATTAGAATTGATCTAGCGGAGGCTAAAAAGGTTGAGCGAGAGGCTCAGAAGATCCTGAAAGCTCAGGCGCAGGGGGTGAACCCACGAAAGGTTACCGGAACCAAAGAGAGCCGGGGGTACGCTAAAAGAGTTCGCAAGCTGCGGGAGTTGACCGGCAAGCGCCGCCTGACCTACGATCAGAAGAAGGCTTTGCATAACTTTACAGCGAGGCAGGTAGCGAAACACGTCGATGCTGGAAGCAAGACCTATAATCGCAGGCTCAAGACTTTTGAGAAAATCTATGGAACGGCTGACGAACAGACCCGCTACGTGCTCGAGTATCTTACGCCAAAGGCGACGGCTAAGAAGCTCGAGATTGAAGCAATCGATCCGGACGATGGCCTCGAGGAGGCTACGTTTTCAGAAGTGAGTCTTCCTAAAAAGACGTGGAATGAACTTCCAGCAGCCTTCAAGAAGTGGGATCACGGAAGCGGCAGCTATATGTATGAGAACTCAGCGATTTTGTGGCTGGACAACGCCGCCCTGCCGATTGATATGCAGAAGCTTTTTGATGAGGGCGACGACGGCGACGACCACACGAACCGAGACTTTTTTAAAAAGTTTACTAAGGAACTGTGGGACGGGACCTATATCTACGAGCCAAAAGGCACTAAAGCGCACCCGAACCACATCATGGTGCTCGCGAGCGAGTGGACGGAGGTCGTAGAGCTGCCGGACGATTGGGTCGAGACGCGTAAGTACTTTAGAAAGAAGAGCTGACTATGAAGAACTTTTTCGGCATCGAAAATGATGTTTTTTTTAATAAAAATATTGCGAAGGTTTTGGATGGCCCTGCGGGGTCTGCGAAATCCTCGAATGTGCATTCGATTTTTACCGGTGCCGGAAAGCCATACAAAAGAGACACGAGCACGAATAAATTGAAGCGTGACGCAGAGCGCCGCTACGGAGGCGACGTCGACACCATTGCCGGGGGCCTGTTTTTAACCGTGAATGGAATCTTTTTCAGTAAGCCGAAGCCCCCGGAATGCGAGAACATTGTCATCGATGAGATCCTGCAGACGGACGCCCGGGTCCTTGATTGGGTGAAAGAGTGGGTCGGCAAGGTCAACATCATCATCTGTACAGACACACATCAGATGCTAGCCCCGGTTTATGGCGAGAGCCTGCTGCGGAAGTTTGAAGAATTTTGCAAACAACCGTTCGTTATGTATACAAAACTTGAGAAGACGTACCGCCCACGGACTAAAGAGACGGAGGCCTACTATTATGAAGCCTATAAAGCCGTCGACACCGACGAGAATCTGTACCGTAGGGACCGCAGTAAATTTAAGAACATTAGTTTTGCTGAAATGCCGTACACGCACAACGACATCTACATCTGCCACACGAACGCATGTGAGAAGTATCTTTTCGAAGCTTTTAGAATCGCGGACGACTACGACGCGCCGCTGATCCCGAAGGGCATGATCGCCCGCAAGTCAATCGAGGACCCTACACGATACCCTATCATGTGCCAGCAGGACGTGAACGGCAAGCAACTCTGCTACTTACAGCCGGAGCACATCGGGACGCCAACCCGCTACCAGGGGAGCGAGGTCACACTCGAGCAGACTTTATACTATCTCGTGGAACCGGGCTCGCGGATCACACCCCGGGAGTGGTACACTGTAATTTCACGACTTTACGATATACGAAACCTCGTTATCGTGACTTGTGATATTCCTAAAAAGATCGTGCTGACGGAGTACAACGACAGACCGATAAAGGACTTTAAAGCAAAGACACTTTCCGAAGACGTCGAACTCGCAGACGGTCGCAAGCTTTCAGACCTTTGTAAAACCGACGAGAAAACGGTCAGCATGCCTGCTACTGATTTCGATAAGATCGTCTCAACCTTCAAGGACACTGACGCGACGCATTTTAGCACGTCGAAGTTCTTTTTTAACGGCAAGCGGATCCTAAGTGACGCGACAGAACCGGCGGACGGATCAATAAATCCGAGGGCTGTTACCATGTCGTCGCTGCTTAACAAGGAGCCTGACTTCGACTTTGGCTATATGGCAGCTTTTATGCAAAACTATGAGAAATCGCAAAAGGCTTTTTGGGGTAAAGTTGAACAGGATCTAACCGCCTACGCGCCTATCACTGGAAGCGGCGGCCTTAAAGGTAAGCGTGATTACCAGTTTGGCATTGACATGAAAGCAGCCTTCCCTTCTATCCTTAAAAACGAATGGCTGCCGACGGGCGGGATCTTCTACCCACGGCAGGATGGTATGGAGAAAAAAATTGTACATACAGACGATAAGTTCGATTGGTATATAGGTTTCGTTGCGGGCCGTGCTGGCCTGTTCCCGTGGGAGAGTGTAAAAAGAGCGATGGCCTCCGGCTATTCCGAATTTTACTACATCGGATCGAGCTCGCAGAAGCAGGGCTCCCGTATGGGAGAAAAGCTACACGAGATGGCCTTCAGGTCTATCGAATCGAATAGAAAGCGGCAGGCAATCCACTACGGACTCATGGGCCGGTCATGGATATCCGGGATCGATTACGAGGACGGAGAGCCGAAGGCTTACGTGATTGACGAACGGTCGAACCACCAGCTTCTGAAGATTGCGATTGATAGCTACATGGATTGCATCATGTACGAAATTAAACGTGAAATTTATAAAGACTTTTTTGACTTCGAGACAAGCGGACTTATAAAAACGGATTGTTTATATTTTGATTATGATGGAGATATTCGAGAGCTAGGCGACAGGATCTCCGCAAAGCTGCCGGGCTACGACTTTCGAATCTTTAAAAATTCCGAAGCGGACAAAAACGACAACGTCCTCTACAAGACCTATAAGGACTTGCTGCCAGAAAAGGAGGTTAAAAAGATTAAAGATCGCGAGCGTAAAAGGGCGGCTGCGAAAAATGCACGGGCGTGAAAACCCGTGCATTTTTGTGCACGTATTGACAAAATTTATATACATGTTAAAATATATTTATAGGGTTGTTCTGATCGGTCGGGGTGATGGCGTATCCGGAAAAGAAGGCTAGTTGCCTCCGGCCACCCCATGAAGAGCACACTTCAGCAAGTCCGACCGTGCAGCCCTCTTTTTATAAGGAGGACTTATGGCTCGAAACGAAAGCTACGACGACTTTGTCGAAAAATTTAAACCAAAACTGACTACTGACGACTGCTACACCCCTCCGAAGGTATACGACACCGTACAGGATTACGTCTGCCACCGCTGGAAGATCGACCCCGAGGCGATAGCTCGTCCATTCTACCCGGGCGGAGACTATGAGCACTTTGACTATGAGGGCAAGGTCGTGGTGGACAATCCGCCTTTTAGCATCCTTATGAAGATCGTGCGTTTTTATATGGAGCACAACATAAAGTTCTTTCTGTTTGGTCCAGCCCTGACGCTTTTTTCTTACGGATACATCGATGGAGTCAACCTGATCTTCACAAGTGGGGAGATTATCTACGAGAATGGGGCCCGGGTTAAGACTGGATATTTGACGAACATGTCGGCCCACAAGGTCGAAACCGCGCCAATATTTTCAGAAGCTTTAAAGCAAGCACAGGCGAAGAATACCTACCGTCCGAAAGTCGTGTTGCCGAAATACGTTTATAAAGCAACGGATTTTATCGGAATGGCTAACCGTCGTGAACTCGTGAGACTTGACGATGTAACCTTTAAGCGAAAGTTTAACGGCATCCAGGTCTTCGGATCTTGCTGTATAGATAATGAGAGGTATAACGAGAATGGCTAATTACTATAACGTGTGTGCATGGAAACACACCGGATTCGATTACTACAACCGGCCTTTTAGCCGTGACGTTTTAAATGGCGAGTATTTTCTTCAGGCCGGAAATTATATTCAGATGGAAGGTATAGCCGTAAAGCGTGACGACATGCAGGGCCTTCAGTATATAGACCTGCCGGGATCCGTTAAAGACTTACGGGGTGAACAGGTGAACAATCCGAACCTGACGGGAACCCATGGTCCGGGCGGACCGTGGTATTCGTGGGAAGAGGTTGATTACGTTAGACTTACTCGGACGGGATACCCCGGAGACGATGACTTCGTGGACATCGGAGGAAACCAGCGGGACCCGTGGAACGTCGCGACCGCCGGGAAACTCTATATTGCTTACTACTTCGTGACAGGGTTAAAGCCTCTCGCTCGAAACGTCACGCGACTTTACTTGCAGCTTGACGAATGGACGACGATGGGCGGAGCCTCAGAGCTTGAGATTGAATCGGGTTTTAAAGTCCGGGGACCGATCACGGACGCGGAAGACGCATCTGTCTACAACGGGGCACCGGAAGCAATCGGCCTTCTCGAACCTCTGACGACTATCGGGCACGAGGTCCTGAGCCCGTCGGGCGGAGATGCTAAAAAATACGAGTTTATCGTATCTAGCACAGATCTCACCCAGTACGACGTGGCAGACAGCATCGGAGGCTTCATCGCGCAGGCGACGAACGGGCAGAGCGTGGTTTTTCCGTCCATTGGTATGGCGCCAAAGTCCGGTAACATCGTCCTGAATGAAGGGGCCGGGGGCGGCACGAAGTACTACTTTCCTCCGGCAGGCATCGGTTTTTTTGACTCAAGTGACGCGAAAGTGCAGCATAACTTAAGCATTTTATACAGCGCTGGCCAGCTCGAACTTCAGGACTCTTACACGATTTCGGGGGTCTACTGCAAGGCTTCAACTATCGGGGGGCGGTATACATCGATCTCGAATAACACGTACTCACTGAAGCCTGCGGTCGGTAAAGACATCGGATCCTACCCACGGAAGGCCGACTATTTCTTTGGCGAAGAAGTCTTGTATTCAACGATATCCGGAAACATGTGTTCGGTACCTTTTAAAGAGCTGACGGACGACACGGTCGACATCTGGGCAATTTGTACTCCAAGCGGAACCCCGTACGCACGATTTCGAGGAATTAAGAGTCATCCTTATAAGTATGATCAATGCGTGCAGGGCATGACGTGGCTTAAGAGTGCAGTAGTCCTTCAGGGTGCTGCCGGGTCTATGTGGAATCAGATAGCTAACGGCTTTTCGCAGCAGACTTTAGACAGATCGATAGCAGAAAATCGAGTCGCGAACACGGTTCAGACCGGGCGCTTCATCGCGCAGGGTTCAAAGCTTGCGGCTGATACGGCTATCGGAATCGGGCAGGCGGCAAGCTCAGGCGTTTCGCTTTCAAATCTTGCAAAAGGTGGAAAAGAGACCTGGGACGCTGCGCAGGCCGTCGCTGACACCGCTTACAATATGGCCTCTCTCGGCATTGACATCTACGCAGATATACAGAGCCGGAAGTTCCGAGAGCAGAGTTTAGCGCAGTCGCAAAATCAATTGAACGCAAGCATCGCCCAGCAGAATGCCTCCGCTCCGTACGCCTCATTTTTACCGGATCTCGGACGTCTTGCTTTTTCAGATGACGGACAGGGAACCGGGAGCGACGATAAATTCGGAGTGTACGTGATTAATACGGGCGCGAAGGACCGGCAGAGACTCAAGAATTATTTTAAGAGATATGGATACAACGGCCTTTACAAGCCGCTCACATGGGCGGAAGTAAACGTTAAGAAGCGGGTGAACTACATCCAGTGTGAGGCGGTATGTTTAAAGCACTCTCACTACCCGGCCCGCATGACTATGCAGACGGCGGCTTTACTTTCAACTGGCCTCTTCCTTTGGAACGAAAAACCCAATCAGGCGGCTTTTGATGACAACGCGGACAACTAAAGGAGGTATAAATGTTCGATTATTTAAATGAATGCATTGCTTTTTGGGGGAACACGAATAGGCGAAACGCCACCTATAAACAGGCGCAGCTCGTTAAAAGGCGCGGCGACGCATACCTTTTTAATCTGCTGTGCACCGAGTATACAAGCCGCTTTCGTTGGGCGTACAACCCCCCGGACGGACGTAAGACTGTCGCAACGGAACTCATAGAGCAGACTATACTTTTTGGAGACGTCTGCGGTTTTGCAAAGCTACACCAGGAACACGGGAGTTATACAAGCGACACGTGGAGGAACTTTAGAGCGACCGGACTCGATAACGGATCTTTCTATAGTTATCCGAACAAGTGCACGCTGACTGACTACACCGGCAAGACCTATGGCGAGTATATCCCAGTGCAGGAGCAGGAAGACGACGATTTCGCGAACTGCTGTTTAATTTATGACAATTTTAAGAACCATAGTCCACTATGGACTATCTTCTACTATGTAGACCGTCTGTCTGTGATCAATACGTCCATTGACGCTTGTATAAGAAACATTCTCGGCACATCGGTAATCACGTGCACGCGTGAGCAGGCTAAGGACATCGAGAAGCAGAGAACTGCTGCCGCCGTCGGGGTGCCGTATATCATCCACTACGACGAAGACGACCTGAAGCCCCCAGCTGCTTCGATCATGTCGACAAGTGGGGCGAGCGATGAGCTCAGAATTCTTTACTCTGCTTTTGACAAGACTCACCACGACTATCTCCAGTCGATAGGAATCCGTGTGAATTCTGAGATCGACAAGCAGACGGGCGTCACGCCTATGGAGATCATCGAGAACCGCATGAACGTGGACCTCATTCTGAACGATGCGCTAAATAATCGTCTAAAAGGCATCGAGCTTGCGAAGCGTATCGGCCTTGAGGGTCTTTCTGTGTCGCTTGCAAACTTTGAAAACAGGACCGGAGACTACGATAAAAACGGAAACAAGATCCCAGCAGACGGGACGCAGCCTAAAGAGGAACCGGCAGTGCCGGAGGAGGGAGGAGACAATGCTTAGGAGCTGGTTTACTTATGACTACGTGCCACAGCTCAGGCACGAGATGACGTTTTCAGAGTATCTCGAAAAGTACACAGATAAAGATCTTTACAAGGCTACGCCCGTTGACGATGAGACGAAAGCAGCACTTGCGGACTTTTTCAGCCTTGACCGATTATGCGAAACGCCTGTTCGCTTTGCGTGGCTTTACAGACGAAACCTAGCCCGGTTCTTTCCTATATATAAGGATGAACTGTCAATGTGGACAGAGAGGAAGACTCGGGAGTGGTTTTTCGATCTTTTTAAAACAGAACACCGGGAACACGACGGGACCTTCGAGCTTGATGAGGAGACGAAGGCGCAGGTTGCTCGAGAACTTTCGCGAACTATCACCGATGCTTTAACAGGTAACACCACCGGCACCGGCAAGAACAGTGGAACCACCGGAAGGACGACAGACACCACCGGGGGCACGACCGACAGCTCTACGGATAACGGCACCGACAAGCGGCGCGGATTCTCTTTCCAGTACCCGGAGTCGAACTATCAGGGCGGCGTCATTCCTTACGATTTAGACAATAACCCCTCCGTCGAATTTATCAACGCGCAGAACGACTCCATCGGCAAGGACTCGAACGTCCACGACGGGGAAGGCACCAGCGAGGGCCACACGAAGGACGACGGCACCAGCTCGAGCACTTTCGAAAATGAAACGAATGTCAAAAACGACAGCACGAACGAGACCTCGGAGAAGTCCGAGGACGGAAGCAACTCGACCCGCGGACAGCAGACGACGACACATTGGCAGGAAGATGTGAGACGGCAGGGCGGCGACATCGTCGATCTTGCAAACGAGCTGATTGCACAGTTACCGTCAACCGACTTTTTTAAAAAGTTTACTGATAAAATGAGCCGATGCTTTCAGCACGATTACCTGCCGGACGAAATCGACGAACAGGAGGGATATTATGGATTTTGACAGAAATTTCATTTTAAGAACCACGGAGGGGGAGTCAATCTCCCCTGATCTTGACAAGAACGAGGGCCAGCTTTTCAAGGCGTGGACTCAAGAGACCGTCGAGATGGATCGGCGCGTGAAGATTGAAAAGGCAGAGCGCGAGGCTGCTGATAAGATCGAAAAAGCAGAACGCACCGCAGCGGATAGCCGCCTTCAGGCAGAGATTGACAAGCTTTCCGCAAAGCATGCGGAGGACGTTAAAACGATTGGCGGACTCATTGACGGCATTAACGGGATTCTCGTAACCGTGGACTCGAAGCTGAAGGACTTCGAGGCCCGGGTTGCGGCACTGGAAGCAAAGCCGTAAAACATTGACAATTTTTTATAAAAGCGTTAAAATATTTTTATAAGTACAAATGTTCTATAAGAGGAGGGACGACCCATGAAAAAGGAACAGTGGGAGTACATCGTCGCAAACTGGGGTACTCAGGACCCGGTCGTGATGGAGGAAATTAACAAAATTAAGGACGACGACGCAATCGAGGCCGCCGACCTTGCCGCGAAACTTGAAGAGCGCGAGAAGAAGATCCTCGAGCTTACTCAGCAGAACGTGGATCTCAACAAGACGAACATGAACCTCATTCTGAGACTGACGGACCCGGCAATCGCGCCGGACGACAAGCCGGGCGAGGAAGAGTACACAGCACCGGCCATTACGGACCTTGACGCTTTTGTAAAGGAGGATTAAAAAAAAATGAGAAACGAAGATTTTAGAAGAGCCGCCGGTTCTTTTAAGTATGACGACTTTACGGTCGTCGTAAAGTCACCGGCCAACGGCAAGGAGATGGACACGTCCGGCGTCGAAATTGATTTCGACGAAAAGAAGGTTATTGTAAAGCTTAAGAAGTGAGGAGATTGACATGGGTTATAAAGTTCAGAGCATTGCCGCCGTGATTGGCGGTGTACTTGCATTTATTTTTGGAGATCTAACCCCCGCTTTTTCAGTTCTGATCGCACTTATGGTGATTGACTTTTTCACCGGCCTTCTGCATGCGGTCATCGAGCAGAAGCTGAACTCGAAGACTTGCGCGAGGGGTATCATGAAAAAGATTTTCATTCTCGCACTTGTCGCGGTTGCACATCTGATAGACGTATCGCTCGGTAAAGCCGTCTGCATGGGGGTCGTGGAGTTCTTCTACATCGCGAACGAGTCTATGAGCATTATCGAGAACGCAGGCCGGGCCGGTCTACCGGTGCCGGAAAAGCTTACAGAGGTATTAGAGCAGTTAAACGGAAAGGAGGGTTGATTTATGAATTGGGATAATGTCGAGCTTATCAGAAGTGCACAGGCGAGCGCTAAAGCTCGATTCGAAGCAACGGCCCTCGCCACGCAGGAAGAGATTCAGAAAGTCGTGAATTCCGAGGCCGCGAAAGAGATCACTATCCCCCGCCTTACCGAGATCGAGCAGATGATCTTCAAGATGAGGTCAGAGCTTATCGACTACATCGTAGCTCACGGCCTTGTTGACGGTCTTATTTGGGACGGCGTCCTCCAGCCGATTCAGAACGGCAAGATCGTCATAACTAAAGAAATGATCGAGATTCTGACAGAACACCTCGGTTATTTCACAGAGGCAGACGTCCAGGCTTTCCTCGAGACATATCTGCCGGAGAATCATTACGTGAGTGATGCCTCTTATATGCACACTGACAATAATTTCACAACCCCGGAGAAGGACAAGCTTGCCGGGATCGAGGACGGGGCAGAGGTCAATAAAATTATTGATCTTGTGTTTAACGGAACATCTGTTCTTGATGATGGAACCCGGGTGGCTACTATCAACATCACCCCGGAAGACATTAAACGGTGGTACGAGTCGAACCCAGACACGAACGCTTTCACTGATGCGCAAAGGGCGAAGCTCGCAGGCATTTCCGACGGGGCAGAAGTCAACCGTGTGGACGACGTCCTTGTAGATGGTCGGTCCGTACTTACTGATGATAAAAAGGCGAAGATCACTCCGGAGGATATCAAAAAGGCCTACGAGAAGAACCCCGACACGAATGCTTTTACGGATACAGACAATGTAAACCTCGACACGCTCACGAAGTGGAAGCCGGAGGCAGAAGGCGAAATCGCTGATAACGCCGCCGAAATCGCAGAAGTAAAACAGAGCATTTCCGAGTGGGGCGATGAGGTTAACACGGTCGCGGGCAGGGTCACCACGCTCGAGACGAACACCACACAGCTTCGGACAGACGTCGATTCTCTTACGGAGAGAGTGACGACCACGGAAGGAACCGTCGATGGCTTAGCAAAACGCGTTACGCAGAACGAGATCGACATTCACGCAGCGCAGGGCGCGGCGACGACAGCGTTAAATGCCGCTAACGACCTATCAACTACGGTGAGTGATCAGGCAAGGTCTATAGAGCGTCTCGACTCTGATAAACTCCCGTACAGTGGAGCTACTCAAGATCTTTTCATGGGCGAGCACAGCATCCACACTAACGGCTTTTTAGTAACCGGGCCCGCAGACGGAGCGCAGACAGTGTACGACTCCGGGAGTATTAGGTTCACGGACACCCAGAAGCAGACCGGACAGTTGACATTTGTGAACGATTCATTTCATCTCGACAAGCTTTTAGAGATTATACCGCCGGAAACCGCAAACGACGCAGTAAACAAGGCATATGTAGACGACGCCCTCGACACGGCGAAGCAGTACACGGACAGCAAAATACAAACGCCTGTTCTTACGAAGGTTGACAGCGATAAGATCACGACCGAGGCCGACATCGTCCTCGTAGTCGTCCGACAGGCGACAAGCCTTGCAACGAAGGCGCTCCACAGTTTCAGGATTGATCAGGAACACACTTGGGACGCCGGGGCTAGTGAAACTCTGAACTTTAAAGAAAGTGAGCATTTTTTAATGCTCCCGCACTCGCAGTCAACGAGCGGGGCACGCACTTTTTACAGTGACGATCGCAAGCCCGGTATCAAGGTCTACTATAATGGATCGTGGGGCGTTTTTGCAAATGGCATTCATGGAACGTATGGCACGGTACTTTATGCCTATGCGAACGAGTACCGCGGTTTTCAGGTCGACCCGACAGATTTTGCATTGTATGGTTATAAATTTTCTTAATTTTTAAGGAGGAACTATTATGGCAGTAAAAACGAATTACGATTACGTGGCGATCGTCAACTCCGTGAATGCGACAGTTGGCGGCATGTATGCCTATGAATTCCCGATTGTGACATCGGAGACTTTCAAGTCGATGGCCGCGGCACTTCTGACTGCACCGACGCAGATTCAGAACGCTTATATCGACACACTGAGAAATCTCATGTGCAACGTCGCTATCAAGAAGGTCTATAGATCTTCGAATCCTTTCCGCAAGCTTTACAGAGAGGACACGGGTCTGACCGGTGACGGAGATCAGTACGTGGAGGAGGTTGCTATTGATCAGTTCATCCCGCTTGCTTATGAGATCGACGGTAACCCGGAGCGCTTTTTCAAGTCCGCACCGCCGAAGGTGAAGATCCAGTTTCTTTGCAACGTTCTCCGTAAGAAGTACGTCGTGACGCTCAATTCTTTAATGCTTCAGCCCGCTTTCCAGTCCGAGGCAGCATTCGGCGATTTCTGGACTTCTTGCATTAATCGACTCTACGCCGACATGGAAGAGGATGACAAGGAGGAGATCATGGCGGCTCTTGATGGCGTCATCGAGGGTGGCAACATGCGCATCGTACCGGCGACGCGTCCTGTAGACAGCCCGACGGCTCTGCAGTTCTCTAAGCAGCTCGACGTGATCTCGCGCGACCTCTCTTTCAGAAGACGGAGAGACTACAACCTCCAGCACCTTTCCACGAAGACGGCAGAGGAGGACGCGATCATGATTGTGTCCGGCGACGTCATCGCGACGCAGAACAATTATAATCTCGCGTGGGCTTTTAACCGGCAGTACCTTGATCTCTATGGAAAGGGTCAGATCATTGCGACCGATTCCGACGGATTCTGCGATAACCGCGTGTTCATGATCTACACCGATACCGACTTCTTTAGAATTCACAACGTTAAGGGCTTCCCGATCCTTAAGCAGTGGGAGAATGGCGACAACCTTGAAGAGAAGCGCTGGCTTCATAACTGGAAGATGGTTAACTTCTCATATGCCTCGAACGCCCTCTGCTTTGTTGAGCCGAAAGACATCGGCGTTAAGACCGTCGAGCTTCTCGACAAGTCCGGCAAGAAGGCGGGCACCGTTAAGAAGGGCCATTTCCTTCAGCTCGATCTCCCGAAGGTTACACCGGAGGACGGTAAGCTTGCCGATTGCTTCGTAGCTTACTCTATCGCGGGCAACAAGTCCGATCATACCCGTATCGATCAGGACGGTACACTGTGGGTGGCTGCTGACGAAACCGGCGAGACGATCACGATCACCGGCACCTCACACCTTGATCCTTCGAAGTCCGGTACTTACACAGTAACAATTTCCGATTAATCATTTCATCTTTCTTTCAGGCCGCCCCATTGTGGGCGGTCATCTTTTTAAGGAGGTTTTTATGCAAAGACGCGGTTTTGTAGCCGGATGGAAGAACCGCCGCTGGCAGGGAGAATTCAATGCCTTTTCAGGCGGGCAAGGCATACCGGACGTGCCGGAGGGCGGGACAGGCGTGCTGCCGGATTATTTAACATTTACGCCACTAGGCACGGGCTATAGTTACTATTACGACAGCGACGATGACAGGATCCGCTATGATTCAGAGAAGATTTTCATAACCCCGCCGTTTTTGACTTACGACAGGCACGTGTTCCGCTTTGCCATTCTTTACGCAAGAAGTTCACACACAGCGCAGGATTGCACGTTTTACTTCTGTATCGTATTTTGCAACGGCAACGGAACTGTCACAGAGTCCGGCACAGGTCGGGCGGAATGGTCAAGCGGCCTCGGCACAAGCGGCCACACCGCAAAGGCGCTGCTGCTTTCATCCGGCGCTGCTGCTGAAAAATGGGATAAAATCATCGGTCAGATACCATATCTTCGTGAAAACGCTTACAATATGATGATGAACCGTGCAACACAGTTCTACACAGACGTCACAGGGATCACCACAACGGGGCACATTTCGAAGGAACTTCTCTCCATTGAAACGACGCCTGCTGCGTTATGGAGCGGGGAGCCTCTGTTTTGGTTGACTCCAAGCACAGACGCGGAGCAGATAGTCGCTCGCGCTCGTTCTCTTTCGCATTACAAGTATTGGTTTGGCGGCAATGGCGACATTGCAACACTTGCGCAGGCGAATTATCTGCGGAGAACATATCCCGGCATATGGAAACCCGCATACTATCAAGAAGCGCTGAAAGACTTAGGCCAGCCCGTGGGCGATTGTTCGTACCTAGTGAACTACTCCTACGGCATCGCAAGCCCCGGAAATCATGGGCCGGGCACAAGCGAATACCTTTCCTATTATTCAAAGTGGATCGGCACTCCGAAGAACGGCATGATTGCGTGGAGACGTTCTGCTTCGTCCGGGCACACCGGAATTTATGCCGACGGGACGACGATAGAACTCGTTGATCAGAAGCACGATTTTCAGATACACACTTACGACCCATCGAAATGGACCGCTATTCTCTACGATCCCAACCGCACTTATTAA
>ERZ808292.217-NODE-217-length-16413-cov-4.645861_pt1 | contig 16413 bp, 30 predicted proteins | sample MGYA00521275_ERZ808292 | MGnify/ENA primary metagenome ERZ808292 (study PRJEB31516, sample SAMN03275613) | gut metagenome | biome: mammalia-associated habitat; material: feces | host: Papio cynocephalus | place: Kenya | collected 2012-07-26 ... | reverse complement strand
CGGCAGTGATGCTCGCGGCGTGGCTGGACACGCTGATCGAGGGCGCATCCAGCACGGCGGTCTTCGCGCCCGCCACGCCGATGCCGACGTTCTTGCTGCCGATGACGAACGCATCGTAGTAAACGAGGCCCTGCACCACGGGGCCGCTGTAGCCGACGCTCTTCTTGATGACGTCGTACTGCGTGAGCTTCACGGGGTCGGCGGAAGTGCCCTTCGCCTTGATCATGAAGTACACGCCGGTCGGCAGCCAGCTCGACGGAACGGGAACGACGTTCATGCCGTCGAACGTGCCGACGCTGCCGTCCTTGATGGCCTTCGTTCCCATGCCCTCAAGGCCGACGATGGCGTCCGCCTGCTTGAGCAGGACAAAGTAGGTCGTGGAGATATAAAGCGTCAGGCCGGTATCGGGGACAAGGTTGTCGCCCATCTTGCCCTTGAGGTCCATGATATCGCCGACAATCGTGCTCTTGGTGGGAGCCGCGGTCATCTGCTTGAGCGTCGCAGCGCCCATGCACCACTTCTTCAGGCGGTACTTGTCCATCATGGGGACGACGCGCTCGTCGATCTCCATGCGCAGGAACTTACCCGCGGCGGTCTCTACGGCGATATCGCTGCCGTCCAGCGCCTCAAGATGCTTGGTGAAGGCCTTCGCCTGCGTGCAAAGCATTTCCTGCGTGGTGTACTCAAGGTCGGTCACGTCGCCGTAACGCTTGCCGCCGCGCTGATAGTCCGTCAGCTCCGCGGGGACCATGGAGTAGATTTTCACGCTCTTTGCGCCGGTGAATTCATATTCGTGACCGGCTGCACGGTTGGTCTTGGATGCGAGCTTGAAGCGGTTGGCAATTTTGCTCGCATATTTCACGGTATAATCGAGTGCCATATTCTTCCTCTCTTTCATTCGGGCAAAGAGGACGCCCTATCGGTCAGGAATCGAAACCGGCGAGGAACGGATCGACGTTCCGGCTGTCGTTTCCGGCAGACCTCATGCTGCCGGTCGACCGCTGCGCGTTCTTCTTCGCCTGCTGCACGGTCTTGACCGTCTCCTGTGCGGTTTTCACGCTGGCGCGTGCCTGCTCCACGGCGTAGCGGGAATAGGCTGCCGTCAGCGAAAGGCCGTTTTTCACCTCGGCCCACACGCTGTCAGGAATGCTCTTGGGGTCCTTCTTCGCGTTGTCGTAGGCGTCAGGAAAGGCCCGCTGGAACTCGGCAAGATCGCGGTTGATGCGCTCCTGCTCGGCGCGTCTTGCGGCCTGCTGCTCCTGCTGCTGGGCTTCCTGCGCATGAATACTCGCCTCGCGCTCTTCAAGATCGACGGCGCGGCGGGCTTCTTCTTCACTCATGCCGCCCGCACGCTTTGCTTCGGTGCGGACGCTCCTGACGTAATCGGGGATGCTCATGCCGGCTGCGCGCGCAAACTCGCCGAACATCTCGATCACGGGCTTGGCCTCGTCGTACTTGCCGCGGATGCGGTCGTAATCAAGGCCCTTCTGCGCGAGGGCGACCATTTCGGCCTCACCGACCGCGCGCTCGCTGTCCAGATGGCGCAGCGTCCACGTTTTCGGCTCTGCCTGCTGCCCTTCGGGGGGCTGCTGGTCGGTACTTTCGGCAGCGTCAGCCTCCTGAGCCTCGCCCGATGCGCCATTTTCTGTGCCCTCGGGAGAACCATCACCTGCGTCTTCGCTGCCCGCGTCGGTCTCGCTGCCTACGCTTTCCTCCTGATCGTCCGCGTCCTGCCCGTCGGCAGAAACCTCGGTGTCAAGGCCGTCATCTTCGCCCCAGCCGTCAAGAAATGCGTCCTGCTGGTCGGCATCCGCTCCCATGACTTCGGTGTTTTCGATGGTTTCGTTCATGTGCTGCTCCTTCCTCGGCTGGTCTGCCTATGGAATGTATTTGCACCGGCGCTGGTCTGCTCCGGCGTATGGATAAAAATAAAAAACGCTGAAACAGCACGGAAAACCGTGTGTCTCGGCGTTGAACGCTCTTGCTTGTTATGTACTTATTCGCCTGCGAGCTGCACCCCGTCAACGATGAGCGGGAAGCGCTCAATCTTGCATTTGCTGCACCATACCGGCGTATTGCGCACGGTGCTGTTTTTCTGCACCCGCAGCAGCTTTTTGCGGCATTTGGGGCAGGTGTACCATCCGTTTATCACCATCGCGCGAACTCTCCGTACTCAATGCCGCCATACGGCAGACCGTCTTCAATGCTTTCAAATGCGGCGGGCACGCCCTCGCGCGCCTTGGCGAGGCGCTGCTCGTAGAGCTGCCAGAAAAAGTCTGCGAGCGTCGGATTTTCCTCGCTCAACAGCTTCGCCGCGAGCCCGCAGGGGAGGACGCTTCGCACGATGTACGGGTCCATCCTGATCTCGTCGGAAAAGTCCGCCAGATCGTCGAGCGCCGGACGCTTGCCGTCCTCGCCGATGACGAAGGTGTCGCTCGCCGGGTAGACGTCGTCGATCAGGTTATTGAGAATGCCAATCGTGCGGACCTTGTACTCGGTCGTGTCGCCGTTGTCCGTGCTGCCGGTGCTTTCGTTCTGCGCGTCGATGAGGTACATGGCCTTGTCAAAAACGCCCTGAACGCTCAGATCAATGCTCATGTCCTCACTCCTTCGTCACTCCTGCTCAAATCCGGTCTTGCCGTTTACGGCATACCGCATGATGTTCTCGAATCCCTCGTCGATGGGGTCGGGCGGCGGCTTCTGCATCTCCTGCTCCACGCGCTGCTCTGTGCGCTGCTCCTTGGTTTTGAAAAATTCTCGGGCAAACAGCGCCGACATCTCCGCGAGGATGACCGCCGTCATCGCCAGCAGCACCGCATGCGTTGCTTTCATTCCTGTTCGCCCCTTTCTCACTTGAAATCGCTGTCGTCCACGCTGTCGCCGTGAACGATGCGCACCGTCGTGTCGTTTTTCTGCTCGATCTTGTCCTGATAGCCGCCAAGGCGCGTCTGCTTCTGGAGGAATATCCCCCTCGTGACCATGCCTTTCTCGCGGTATCGCTCGTCGGTCTCGACCTGATCCTGAATGCGAAGATACGCCATCTGCACGGCGTCCTGCAAATACGCGCAGCGTTCGCCGTCATACCACGCGCGCAGCGTCGTAAGCGTTACGGTCCGGCCCTTCCTGTTGTGCTCGGAGAGGTAAAGCGCAAGCCCCGCCTCGCCGTACAGCACGCCGCGCGCGTCGCAGTCGTCGAAATAGGCGTCGGCGACTGTCTGGAAGTCTTCGACGTGAGGGAAAATCGAGACGGCTTCGTGCGCGGCCTTGGAACGGGCAAGCTGCCCCGTCACGGTGTCACGGTTTTCGAGATATCCCGGCTCGCCCTTTTTCTTCGAAAAGGCCGGATTCCCGCGCCGCTTCTTGTTCGCTTCATCCGCCATCCCATTTCCCCCCTTTCGTCTTGTTGGCGCAGACGGCAGGATTTGAACCTGCGAACCCGAATCTCTGCACGGAGCTGATTCCGCCCAGCTTCCGTCTGCGTATGTCCCTGCTGGGCCACATCGTCGAGAGGTGCACGGGGTCCTGTGCCCCGATTTGTCAGGCTCTCGAAGTCCCGTTGCGTCGTGGCTCGCGCGCCCTCTCGTTATGGGCTGTGCGCCGTCGCTATTCCGGCGTGCCAAGTTATGCTATCGCGTTTCCTGCGGCTGACTCCCACAGCCGGGATCGACCCGGTATTTCTGGCGCAGACAGCAGGAATCGAACCTGCATCGTTGCGGACAACTCCCCCATGATTGCCGCCGCTCTCCCAACTGAGCTATGTCTGCATGTGGCTGCCCTTCATGCCGTAGGGCAGCCGGGTAGGAGGGTTCACCTTCATGATCACGCTTGCAATATCCATCGTCCCTACCCCCATTTATGCACGAAAAGCAAGTCCAGTCAATGGACAAAATTTCATGGATACAGCAAGATACAGCGCCGCACAGTCTTGTACGAAAAATATTTTTGCGACCACCGTTTTGGGAACCCTGCCGCCCCTTTTTCCGCTACCCGTGGGCGGCAAAAAGAGCGGGGAAGATGTGCGGCAATAGCCATACACCCGTCCCCGCGAGGCCCCGCCGTTTTTCCGCTACCCCCGGCCCCATAGTTCGTCGTCAGTCATCATGCCCCCATCCCTGCGCCGCGCAGCCGCCAGCCATCCCCGTGCGCCCAGGCCGTGACCGAATCGCCCTGCGCAGCCGTGCGCCCTATTGCATCCCTGCGCGTCGCCATTGCTCCCGCGCAGCCGCTCGCCATCCTTGCCGAATTGCCCGCAGATGACGCAGCAAAGACGCAGTAAGCCCGAAAAGCCCTGCAAAATCAAGGAAAATAGTTAATAAACTCTTAAATCGCGGCGGCGACAGCCCCAGCCCTGCCGCTTCCGTCCGTCTCATTGTCCCAGCCCTCGCGCGTTTTTTACTTCTCTCCGAATCTTTCAGTTGTTTATTTTGCAATACTCTTGCTAAGCCTTTACCCTCTGCTACTCGTTACTCACTGCTCCTACCGTTACCCTCTGCTATACGTTACTCTCTGCTATTACTCACGGAATGGTAATTACTTACAGATACCGCCGCCGTCAGAAGAATAAGACTATCTTGTCGGAGTAGGGATTATCGTAACTGCATACTCCTAACGCTACTCTCTGCTATACGTTACCCTTACTATTAGCCTACGGCAGTAAGGTATATAAATAATTCAAGAATTATTTATATCCGTGCGCGTAGGCGTGCGTATGCGCACGCGCGCGATATGTATTGTATATGCGCGGTCATCTGCTCGGCGACGGCGGCGGGGGAGGGCATGGCAAACGCCCGGAGCTGCTGCCCCGGGCGCTGCTGTTATATCTTGTCTCTGATCGCGTCGAGGATCCACGCGTTGACGCTCTGGCCGCACTGCTCGGCGGCGTGGCGGATCTGGTCTTTGCTCGGCATCTGGTCTTTACGCAATTTGATCGTGATCTTTTCGACGTTCTCTCGTTCCCACTTGAGCGACGCGCGGCGCTGCGCCTCGGATGTTTTCGGCTTCATCGGCTTTCCTCCGCGTCTAAGGCAGACGGCGCGGCATCCGTTGCACCGGCAGGCTTTTCGCGAGTGCTGGGGGGCATTACCTGCCGTTTCTTTGCGTCTCGGTCTGCCTGAGTGAGGATAGCCCGCTCGATAAATGCGGAAACGTCCTCGCTTTCGGCTTCTGCGGCGCGCTGCGCGGCGTTAAGGGCCACGGGTGTCAAATATCCCTCGGGCGAGCCTTGACGCGCTCCTGCGCCGTTTGGCGGGGCATTATGCGCATATCCTCGAGACGCTGCGGCAAAGCTGCGGGCACTGTCCATTGCAAGCCGCAATCCGCTCTTTGCTTCGAGCGCTTCCAGAATATAGCGGTTTGTGCTCTTGTTCTCGCTGGCGGCGGCGGCTTTGATCTGCTCCGCGCCGCCCTTCGGAACGACAACGGCGAGCCGGTCATAGTTGTTTTTGTTGTACTTGGCAATTGCTTTAATGCTTGCATGGTTCTTTTTTGTGCTGTTCATTTCTTCGTTCATGCTTGGCCTCCTTTCTCACTTGCATATTATACTGCAAAAACGGGTGCGCGTCTACTCTAATTGCGTAATTTGGCAATATGCGACAAAGAAAGATACGTCGTAACTGTGCAATATTGCAAAAAATCGTAACTCCGCAATAATATGCTTGACAGCTTAACGTAACTGTGTTAGTATGCAACCATACCAAGCAACCACGACACCGCGAGACACGGGAGGCCATCCAATCAAAACTGAAAGAAGGATGACCGCTATGTTAACTCTCGAACGAATCGAATCAACCAAAATTCCCCCAGCACAAGACCTGACGCTTTACGAATTGTTCCTGCTGCGCAGGGCGAGCGGCGGCAACCGCTTAGAAATCGCGTTGATGGCCTACAAGGCCGGATACCTGCGGGGAGCCGGTCAGGCAACGAAAAGGAGCAAAAATGAAGAGTAGCCGCTGCCCCCAACCACGAGAACGCGACTACTCAATCAACCCTCGGAGGTTGCCCTCGTCGGTAAAACCATTCTACCACAGGGCAGACCTCCGTACAAGAAAAAATTAAACGGAGGAATTATTTTTATGGAGGCTATGGGATTTAAGACCTCGGCGGCATTCAAGGAAGCATTTTGTGACCCGCTGAACGAGCAGATAGACATTCTTGGATGCGTGATGACTGCGGCTGCGGGACACGACGTTTACGTGGACGGGGCAATGGTCAGCATTCTCAACAACTTGGAGAAGCTGAGTAGAGATCTGGAATCAGCGGGGAACTGCCTTGACCGGCGCATAAAGGGACAGGAGGTGAGCGCATGAACGAGGTCGCAGATACTTCGCAAACGTGCGTTACCATTTCGAGGGTCGAATTTTTCGATGACCGGGACGGGGCTGAGATATATTTGACTGGGAAACCGGATGAAAGCGCCCTTTCTGTTTTGCGTGGCGAAGGCTGGCGCTGGTATCCGATCAGAAAGTGCTGGTGGAGGTACCACGCATCCCAGCATTTACAGCCGTTGCAAGATGTGTTCTCATCAACTTGACCCGTTTCCGCCCTCCTGAATAGCAAAGAGCGCCCCCACCCCCGGGGACGCTCTTATTTATATGACACAGTAATGACGCAGCACGCCTGTTTTGCATTGATACTGCAGAAAAAGAATTTATAAAAGTATTAAATCCAAATAACCGCCGTAACCCATTGCAAATCAAGGAAAACCCTTGCGCCGCAATGGTTTGCGGCCTGCGCGGGACTGTGTGACAATGTGCCAGACTGGCTATATCTCGGACGCAGTAATGACGCAGTAGCGATTCCTGACCGGCAGTCAAATGACGCACGAAAGCTGAATTACTTTACAGCCTCTTTGTTCTCTCGCTCTTCGGCCCTCATCGCAAGATAGGCGTTGACCCGCTCCGCGCCGCTGGCATGATGGCGGGCGCGCAGCTCTGTATAGACCGCGGTCGTGACCTGTTCCGTATCGCCGATGTAGGCCGCCGTCGTCTTTGCATCGAGCCCCGCCTCATAGCAGATTGTCGTGAAGCTGTGCCGGAAGCAGTGCGGCGTGATGGGGTACGTCACTTCGGGCTTGCCGTCCTTGTTATAGACGTAGTCGACAAGGCCGACGTTCCGGCAGTATCTTTGCCAGCGGAAAAGCAGCTGCGATCCCGTCAGCGGCTTTCCGTCCTCGTTGTGGAAGATCAGGCCGAGCCGCCGGTTTGGCAGCACGTCAGCGAGAGGAGACAGCAGGGGGATCACGCGTCCGCTGCCGTCATTGTTCTCGCGGTTGTGATTCTTCATGAAGCGCTCGAGGTGCGGGGTGTTGCCGTATGCGTAGTTGAGCTTTTTGTTGATCGTGATCGTCCCGGCCTTGCGGTCGATGTCCTGCCAGTTGAGCGCCAGCAGCTCGCCGCGGCGGCAGCCGGTATAGAGCAGCATCATCCCGAACAGGAAGTCTTCTCCGCGGTATTCCTCGACCTTGCGCTCTTCCTCTTCCGTCAGCGCGTGGCGCTGCTTTTTCGGCAGATTCCGGCTTTTGCGGACCTCTGCCGCAGGGCTTACGTCGATATCCCCTTGCAGCACTGCATGGGCGAATATCTGCTTGATCACGCTCAGCTCGATCTGCACGGTGTCGCGGGCATAGCCGTGCTTTTCAAAGGCGGTGATATAGCGCTTGATATCCAGCGGGGAAACGCCTCCCGCCTCGCCCCTGAACGCATCCTTGATGCGCTCGACGGCATAGCGATATACGCGATATGTGCTCATCGATAGCTCAGGCTCCCGCATTGTGAGCCATTCGTCAGCAATGACGGGGACCTTTCTTCCGACCTTCTTTTCGGTGTTGTACTCGAGGATCTTCCGATCGATCTCTGCGCACGTTTTCCCTCGGAAAAATATCCGCTTGCCGTTGATGGTCCGGCTTGTCTCAAATAACCCGTCCTTTCTCTTGTGATATTTTTTCTTTGTTGCCATGATGGTTTACCTCCCAAATGTTACTTGTCAGACAATGGAAGGCGTGCTATACTGTGTCTTGACCTCCCAAATTTGCCTTGCTTCGTCGTGGTTGCGGGGTGGATCGGTCAAAGCGTCCTGCGTTGCCGCGCAGGGCGCTTTTTTATTGCTCAGATTCGCGCGACGTTGCCGCGTGCGCGCGTTTCTGGTGTCAGTATGTAGAAGGGAGCGGGTAGCGTTTGGACGTGATGACGCGCCCCTGACAGACGATTGTCTGTCCGCTGCTGGGATGGATGAGAACATCCGCGTCTTTGCGCTTGCGGTTGAGCGAAAAGAGATAGGTCATGCCGAGTGGATCGTGATAATACTGCTTGATCACCGTGCCGCCGTCCACGCAGAAAACGCCGATGTCGCCGTTGTCCAGTGCGTCGTGATTGACAAAAGCAATACCGCCGTCGTGGAAGGCCGGTTCCATGCTGTCGCCCTGGATGCGGACCGCATACGATGCGCCCTTGGGGTCCTCCGGCTTGAGCTCGTAGGGCGTGTAATCCTTGCCCACCGTCGGCACGGCGATCCCCGCCGCCGCCGGTTCGCTGTACAAGTTGATGATCACCGGCTCCGGCTCCATCTGCATGTTATTGATAAACTGCGTGTCGTCCTCGCAGCGCTTCTTTTCTGTAATAACGAGATCGCGCACAGCCTGCTGCCCGTAGCGGTCCAGTACGCTGTAATCCTTCGCGATCTTCATTGCCTCGTCCGATAAGGACGGGGCATTTTTGCTGTTTGCTGGGAAGTCATCGAGGTCAGCGAGCGAATACCCCATAGCGTAAACAAGGCTCTTGACCGTTTCTAAAGCGGGCGTTTTTGTGGCACCGGATGTGATTTTTGCAAGTGTTCCTTTTGGCACGCCAGATCGTTCACTTAGAACATCAAGGCTCATTCCGCTGGCCTTTCGTAATTCATTGAATTTTGTTAACCACATGTAAATCACCTCTCGGACTGACTATATCATGGGAGCAATTCCTTTGCAAGAGAAATATTTCCAAAAACGGTAACAAAAATTGCAAAACGATGTTGACAAATTCCGAATACGGTTATATACTGCAAACGTGGTTTCCAAATACGGTAACGAAAGGAGAACTTTTATGAAAAAACGAAACATGCCTCTTCCTCAACCATTTATCACAATTAAGCACCCCGCCGGTTTGACGGTGCTGGTCCCATTGAAAGACCTGACTGAGTTTGTGGGAAGTATGTGCAATCTGTATCGCTTTCGGTGGAAATCGAAAAAGACAGCCGATGCACTCGAGAAAGTGAATCGGCTGTCGATGGAGGCGATAGTCGCGTGGGGGAAGGTTACTTCTCCTTATGTGAATCTTGCCACTGTTGACCAAGAATGTTCCCAGCAACAGCAGCCTTCTGACGGTTCGGATCCATCAGACGAGGCTTCCGGCAATGAGGACAAATAATTTTCTCTGCCGGAGTAGTCGCCGGGACAAGAAACGATTCCCCGCACGAATCGCACGTGTAGTTCATTTGCAAGCCATCATTTGGAATTTTCATCAATGTGCACCGCCTTTCTGAAATATGAAGAATTATACCATATTTCAGGAAGAAATGCAACGTAACGAAAGGGAATATATATGCCTAAATATCCAAACCTCGCTGCTGAGATTTCGCGTCGCGGCGTTAGAAAGTCCGTGATCGCATCGAACATCGGCATTAGCCAGAGAACATTGGCAAACAAGCTGAACGGTTTATCACCGTTCACATGGGATGAAGCCGCTACCATTCGCAAGGTCTTTTTCCCCGACGTGAGCCTTGATTTGCTGTTTAGTACGGAAACGTAAAATTCACGAAAGGAGCATCCCCCCATGAACGCACTGCAAACCTTTACCTATCAGAACTCCGCCGTCCGCACGGTCGAGCGTGACGGCGAGCCGTGGTTCGTCCTGAAAGATGTCGCGGGCATTTTGGGCATCGACAACCACAAAGATTTGATAAAGCGCCTTGACCCTGACGAGGTGGGTAGATTTGAGTTACCCCACCCCCAAAACCCAGATAAGACCATTGAAATGATTTGTACCAACGAATCCGGCCTTTACTCCGTCATCCTCCGCTCGGACAAGCCCGAAGCGAAGCCGTTCCGCAAATGGGTCACGTCCGAAGTCATCCCGTCCATCCGCCGCACCGGCAGCTACCAGAAAAAGCAGCTCACTCCCGCCGAACAGCTTCTTGCGCAGGCGGGCGTGCTGGTCGAGCAGGAGCGACGCATCGCCGCGCTGGAACAGTCGGCGGAACAGACGCGAAAGGGCATTGCCCTCATCGCCGCCCCCGCCGCCACCGGCAAGGACACTTGGCAGGACGAGACCGGACGCGCCATCCGCCAGATGTGTAAGGAATATTCGCTGAGCTTCCAGACGACGACCGGCGACCTTTATCGGGAGCTGGAAGAGCGTGCGGGCTGCGATCTGGAAGCCCGCAAGAGAAATCTGCAAAAGCGCCTGCGCGCATCCGGCGCGACGGCGGCAGAGTGCAAAGCCGTCTCCAAGCTGACCGTCATTGCCCGAAACCCGCAGCTCCGCGAGATTTTTTCCGCCGTGGTACAAAGGAGGGCGGCAACCCTCTGTTCCTTTCGCACCCCAAGCCAGGACGCTTGACCATCCCCGCAACCACGACCACCCCAGGAAAGGAGAATATACAATGCCACGCGAAAAGCAAAACTACCGCGAAAACCTCGCTGACATTTTGGAGTTTACCGGCGGCAAACGGTTGCTCTCTGTCAAAGAGGTCAAAGTCTACACCGGCTTTGCCGACGAGCGCAGCCTAAAGCGCCGCTATCCCTTCCAGAACGGCTATATTTCCGCCGCCACGCTGGCCTCGTGCCTGTCAGGAGGGATGCCCGAATGAACACGATCAAATGTATCTGCATGGAATGCCAGACCGTCTTTCATGCGGACTACTGCAAGCCTCTTGAGTGCCCCACATGCGAGAGCCCCGAGGTCCGGCCCGCAGAGCCTTGCCCCAAGTGCGGCGGCGCGATGCGCCCACGGGACTGGCTCTGCCGCCCCTGCCGGAAAGCGCTGCTTGCGCGCATCACCAACTTTTTCGATACGCTGACCTGCGAAGAAGAATCTCAATTTGACGAATGGATGGACGGCGATTCCGTCAGCGACCGCCGCCATTGGGAAAGGAGCGACGAAGAATGACACCGTTGACCATTGCCATGATTGCCCTCGGCACGCTCGAGCTTGCCCGCCTGCTTGATCGCATGATCGACATTTTGGAGGGCCGCCATGTTTGACGTGACCTTTGACGAAGCAAAGCACGCCTACACCGTCGACGGCAAGGCCGTCCCCAGCGTGACGCAGCTTGTCGCCCCGCTCGGCGCGGACTATGACGAGCCCGAGGACGATATGCTCGCCCTGACGGTCGAGGCCGCCGCCGACCGCGGCACGACGATGCATGCCTACCTTGCCCACCGCCTGACCGGCGGCGCGCCGGAGGATTTCGAGCTGCCGGACGCTTACGCGCCCTATGCCGATGCTGTCGAGCTGTTTTTGTCCGAGCATCGCATTGACCCGTATCTCATCGAGCAGCCGCTCGGCACTGAGGGCTTTGCCGGAACGCCTGATCTCGTCGCCGACTTCGACGGCACGCTCGCGATCCTCGACTATAAATTCGTCTCGCAGATCGCCAAGAGCAAGGTCGCTGCGCAGCTCGGCGGATATTTCACCCTCTGCGGCGACAACGCCCTCTATCCCGAAGCCCTTTTCGCCGTCCAGTTCCTTCCGGACGGGACGTACCGGCTTTATCCCGCCGACGTTGGGCAGGCCCTCGCCTCGTTCCACGTCTGCAAGACCCTGTACGAGATCAAGACAAAGAAGCATCCGCGCGGGCGGATCGCTTAAAGGAGAAGCCTATGGAAAAGACATACACCACAATCTACGAAAAGCTGCTCGAAATGCAGCGCCGCGTGGACAAGGTCGTCCGCGACGGCAAGAATACATCGGATAAATACGACTTCGCGTCCGACGAAAACGTCCTCGATACCTTCCGCCCCCTGATGGACGAGCTGGGTCTTCTTCTGATCCCGTCCGTCACCGGCGCGCAGTTGCACGAGGGCACGACCCGCAGCGGCACGGTGCGCTACCTCACCGAAATGGTCGTCACCATGCGTTGGCACGATGTGGAATCCGGCGAAGAGCTGACCGTCCCCTGGTACGCGCAGGGCGTCGACCTCGCGGGCGAAAAGGGCGTCGGCAAGGCTCTGACCTACGCCGAGAAGTATTTCCTCTTGAAGTTTTTCCACGTCGCCACCAAGAAAGACGACCCCGACGCGGACAAGCGCACAGGCTCGGGCGAGAAGCCCCAGCGTGGCACGCAGGCAGGAAAGGAAGCGCAGCTCTACCAGCGCCGCGCCCTCTCGCAGATGCTTTCCGAGCTGTACGCGGGTGACGAAGCAAAGATCAGAACCGGCCTCATCGCGATCACCAAGTCGGACAAGCACGGCTTTGCCGGTGTCGACAGCGTAGATAAATTGTCACCCGCTGCGCTCCCCGTCACCTATGCCAAGGTGAAAAAGACCTACGAGGACCGCATGGGCCATGCGTTCGAGCTTAAGGAGGATTCCGCCGATGGCAATGGTTAAGATCGGCAAGACCTACTATTCAGGCCCGCCGAAGGACGTCTATCTCATCTGCGGCAATGCCGTCCGCGACGGCGAGACCTTCGACGCCAAGGGGAAAGACCTCGGCAAGGTCACTGTCGCCGCGCAGGAGCACGAGGACGGCAATACGCTGTTCGTCCGCCTCTGCGGCTGGCGCGGTAAGGCAAAGGATGTCGCCGCCGTCCGCAAGATGGAATGCGTGCTCGCCGTCGGCGCGCTCTCAAAAAGCGAGTACAACGAGAAGACATATTACGACCTCGACGTTGATTTCATCGCCATTTCCGGCGTGAAGCGCGGCGGCGCGGCGCAGGATTTCAGCGCTCCCGCCGGTTTCGATGAGATCGAAGAGCTCGGCGACGGCGAACTCCCGTTCTGAGGTGGCCGCCATGGATAAGGCCGAACGCAAGAAACTCTTCTCGCTGCTGCGCCAGTTTTACCCCAACGCCAAGCAGCTCAACCCCGTCACCATGACGGCGTGGGCGGCGGTGCTCGAGAATTACGACTACACGCCCGTCAAGGCCGCCGTGCTCGACTACGCCGCGCACAACAAGTATTTCCCCGACCTCTTCGACCTGCTCGCGCCGCTGCATGCGGTGCAGCAGGGCACCGGAGAACCGGCCATCCACCCCGGCAAAGCGTGGATGAAGCCTTACATCGAGAAGTACATGAAGGAGGGGGAGCAGTGAAAACCAGCTTTATTGTCCCCGGACAGCCCATCCCCAAGGGCCGCCCCCGCGTCACGCGCTTTGGTACATATACCCCGAAACGCACCCAGCAGTTCGAGGCGTCCATCCGCCGCGCGTGGGAGGAAGCGGGCGCTGTCCGGTTCCCAGACGGCGCGCCCCTGTTCCTCTCGGTATACGCCCGTTTCCCCATCCCGAAACGCACGTCGAAGCGCGACGTGCCCGGTATGGTCGGCACGCCATACCTCAAGGACCACGGCGATATCGACAACATCGTTAAGGCCGTCATGGACGCACTCAACGGCCACGCCTACGCCGACGACGCCGTGATCTATGCGGTCTCGGCCAATAAACTCTACAACGAGCAGGCATTCACTGTCGTTGAGATTTTCACGAAGGAGGACACGCCATGAACCGCCTGTTTTTCGCGATCCTCGCGGCGCTGATCCTCTCCGTCCCTCCCGCCGCCACCGCTGAAGAGCGCACGGCGGCGCAGGCAGCGGAAACGCCCGCCGCCTATGACCCCGCGTGGGATATCCCTGCAAGCGAGCCTGCCGCCTGTGACGATGTGTTTCTCGGCGAGTATACCTTGACCGCCTATTGCCCCTGTGCGCGCTGCTGCGGCAAATCGGACGGCATTACGGCCACCGGCACGCTGGCGGCGGAGGGCCGCACCATCGCCGTCGACCCGCGCGTCATCCCGTATGGCTCTCGCGTGCTGCTGATCTTTCCGGACGGCACGCAGCACACCTACATCGCCGAGGACTGCGGCGGCGGTATCAACGGCAGCCGCATCGACGTGTTCTTTTCCGACCACGAGACCGCCCGCGTCTTCGGCGTGCAGTCCGCCATGGCCTATCTCACAAAGGAGGACGCCACATGAATGAGACTGAATGGACGCGCATTCCCGCGCCGGTCGACAATGAGGCAGACCGCCGCACGCTTTTAGGCATCCTCGGCTCCCTTGGCCTTGAGGTCCGTATCGTCAAAGTAAAGGAGACCGCCCGCGGCACGCCGAAGAAATACCTCGAGTTCCGCCCGCTCACGGAGGTGGACCGTGGAAGTATTTGAACATTGCCGCAGCTGCAAGCCGCCTGTGCGGCACGTGGGCTGCCACAGCAAATGCCCGCACTATCAGGCGGACATTGACCGCTATTATGCGGCAAAAGCCGAAGAAGCGCGGCAGCTGCAGGAAAAAGACGATTATCTGGGCGCGCGCAAATTCAAGACGCGGCGCATGCAGGGATTACGGAAATAAGGGGAGCAAGAAAAGATGTTGACTGAAAAAGAGCTGGGCGAACGGCTCAAAAACGTTCGCGAGATGCGCCGCATCAGTCAGTTTCGGCTTGGCGAAATGGTGGAATGCGGACAGGGGCATATCGGGAAGCTGGAAAAGGGCGAGCACTACCCAAAGCTGCCGACGCTGTACAAGATCAGCGAGGCGCTTGGCGTTTCGGCAAGCGATATTCTGGCGGAATCTCCACCGTCGAAGAAGGGGATGCTTTCGCCCGAGGAGGTCGGCGCGAACATCCGCAAATGGAGGACCCTGCGGGGAATTGGCGTTAAAAAGCTGGCGGAAAAATCAGGGGTGTCCCGAAACAGCATCCGAAACCTTGAGACTGGCAAATGCATGAGCTTTTTGCTGACCTATCAGTACATCGCCGAAGCGCTGGGCGTGACCGTTGGGACGCTGCTCGGCGAGACAGGAGGTGCGGAATGATGAAAGCTGTGCCGTTTAAGACGGTCGTATACCCGCAGCTCAAGGAAGCTTTGCAAGCGTCGGGCATGACGCCGCCGGAGTTGAGCAAAAAGCTCGGCGTCTCCCCGCTCTGCACATGGCGCTGGATCACGGGGAAGAACGAATTTAGCATCGGCGTCATCAAGGCGATTCTTGCGGTGACGGGGCTGACGTTTGAAGAGGCTTTCGGGGAGGTGCGCGTATGAGTAGGATCATGAGACCGAAAACGCCGTTTGAGTTCTGCGTTTATCCGGCGCTCAAGGAGAGCCTTGAGGCAGAGAATTACAACCAGACCACGTTGGCGCAATCGCTCGGCACGTCTCAGTTTACGGTGTCAGCGTGGACGCGCGGCGACAGGGATACGACGGTGCGGCTGCTGTTGGCACTGGAAGATTTGACGGGGATGACGTTCCGTGAGATGTTCGGAGAATGCGAGGGGAGAAGATGAAAGTATTAGTTGCCTGCGAGGAATCGCAGGAAGTCTGCAAGGCGTTCCGCGCATTGGGACATGAGGCTTATTCCTGTGACATTCAAGAGCCGTCTGGCGGACATCCTGAGTGGCATATCCTCGGTGACGCTGTGGAGGTCGTCAATAGGCCGATTGGAGTTATCACCACGATGGACGGAGAAACGCATATTGTTGATTGGGATTTGCTGATCGCACACCCGCCATGCACTTACCTCAGCAATGCTGGGGCGCGACATTTATGGAAAGATCACCATCTACAGGCGGAAAGAGTAATGCTTGGAATAAAAGCGCGCGATTTCTTCATGGAATTTTGGCGGTCGGATATTCCGCTTGTGGCGGTCGAAAATCCTGTGCCGAGTAAGGTCTTTGTAATGCCGGAATACTCGCAAATTATCCAGCCGTTTCAATTTGGACACCCGTACACCAAAAAGACATGCTTGTGGCTGAAGAACCTTCCACCGCTAGTCCCAACAAATGTTGTTGAGCCAGTTGCCACATGGTGCCCCAGCGGAAGCTATAGCCATAAGCACGGGATTCAGCACAGAGGTATGTTTACTACGGACCGCGCAAAAAACCGCGCGAAGACTTTCCCCGGCATCGCCAAAGCTATGGCGGAGCAATGGGGCGGATTGGAGGGAACCGCATGAGCAAAGCAGTTTTAATCAGCATCCGCCCGAAGTGGTGTTGTGTGGAGGAGGTGCGCGATGAATAGCATTCAGGCGAGCCAGATCATGGGCGGGAACGGGGCGAAGAAAATTCTTGACGTAACATGCGGATCTCGGACGATCTGGTTTAATAAGCAACACCCGGCCGTGGTCTATTGCGACGTCCGCGACGAGGAGTGTTCTGCGGTGTGGACAAGCACCAACCGCGATTCCGAGCGCAAGTGCATCATTCATCCGGATATTCAGTGCGATTTTAC
>ERZ808292.214-NODE-214-length-16617-cov-7.681983_pt1 | contig 16617 bp, 15 predicted proteins | sample MGYA00521275_ERZ808292 | MGnify/ENA primary metagenome ERZ808292 (study PRJEB31516, sample SAMN03275613) | gut metagenome | biome: mammalia-associated habitat; material: feces | host: Papio cynocephalus | place: Kenya | collected 2012-07-26 ... | reverse complement strand
TTTTTCTCATTTTTTTCAATCTTGAAAAAGAACATATTATAAAGTATAATTTGAGTATCAAAAAAAGGAGTTTAGAAAAATGGCAAAAGTAAGAGTAAACAAAGATTTATGTATTGGTTGTGGTCTTTGCGTAAGCATGGCACCAGCATCATTCGATTTTGATGATGATGGCAAAGCAAAAGCAATCGTTGAAGAAGCAACTGACGAAGCTAATGATGCTGCTAGCAACTGCCCAGCTCAAGCTATTGAAGTTGAATAATTAAATAAAAAATCCTGCGCTAATAAATAATAGCATGCAGGATTTTTTATTTGCTCTTTTTTTTATTTTTGATAACGTTTTTCCGTAAAATAGCGAATTCTTGGATACAAAATAATCGTAATTATAATTACAAGCGCATCTTTAAAAGCATTAAATGGTAAGAAACAATAAAATGCAATAGATGCATGTACATCACTAACATGAGGATTAAGTTGTTGCGCTAACGCTAAGATTTGATCACTAGTAATTGTTGAATAAAAGAAAGTATACATATCAATTACGAATGTAGCGGAGCAAGCAAATGTTACTAATAGATGCGTTAATAAGCCTACTAACAAACCAATTAATGCTCCTTTTAAAGAGCGATGATTTTTATAAATCAAGCTCGCTGGTAATATTAAGGCAATGCCATATAATAAATCTAACCATTCTCCCACAGTTGCGGTATGTGTAAATGGTAGTTTAATAATTGTCTTTATTAATAAAACCATTATTCCACATAACGGACCATATGCAAATGAGGCTATAAACGCTGGAATTTCATCAAAATGCACCTCTAAAAACGCTAAAAAGAATGGTAATTTAAATTGAAGTCCTGGCACAACATATAATATTGCCGCGATAGTGGAAAATATCGCAGTTCTTACCATAAATTTTGTGGTAAATATTTTTGGCTTAGTAGAATCCATAAAAAAAGTCCCCTTTCTTTTTAGGGACTTAAAAAAAACAAATTTACTTTTTCCATCCAGACTTTACTGTCGCTACTGGAATCGCACCAGTTCAACCTCTCGGCTCGCGGAGTTTACCGCCGGTAAGGAATTTCACCTGTCCCTAAAGTACTTATAATTATAATACGTGATTAGTAAAATGCAATACTATCCGTAATATTGTTCTAATCCGAAATCGCTTCTCCAAACATAAAGGTCAAAACTTAATAGAGCTTGCAAAACTATTTGAATAATAAAACCAATTCTATGACTTGTTTCTTTTACTAAAGATTCTGATATTGTTATATAATTAGAGAAAACAATCATCAAAATAAAATCAACAACCAAACATCCAATAGATAAATAGAATAATCCATGTGAGCACTTTTTGGCATAAATTGGATTACCTTTTAATTTTCTTAAAATGATAATCGCGATTATACATATAAATTGTAAAGTCCCTAAAAACACTGGCACTAAATTAACAATCTTAGCATTTTGAAAATTAAACCCAAATGTTGACTGTTCTATTACATCATTATTATAAATAGTTTCACCAGTAAGAAAAGCAAACAAAGTCATAAGTCCTACTAGAATAATAGTTTCTATCACTAAAAGTTCTGTATGATGCTTTTTGTGAAATTGTTTAATTGTAAAAAACATATAATCATCTCCATGTCAAAAATAGTGTAATATAAGATATTCTTTTTTTCAATAAAAGAATATTTTACTAAAAACAAACTAGTCTAGTTTAATTTAAAAATCATACTTTGCTTTTCCTAATACAAACGTTAAATAATGCGGCATAGTAATAATATCTCCCTCTTCACTAATATTATAATCACCTATTTTTATTAGTTTTGTTTTTCCATAATGTTCTGGATGGTTCATCACAGTTTTGCTTGATTTTGTATTACCTGTTTTTGCTTTTGCTTCAATTAATGTAGGAAAGCCATTATAAGAAATAACAAAATCAATTTCTAAACCAGTTGATTTAGCAAAATAAAATGTGTCTATTCCTGCTTTGTTTAATGCATCAAATACTATCGATTCATAAATAGCACCTTTACCTTGCCCAAGATTTCCTTTATTAATTGCTGCGATAGTATCAATCCCATACATTGATGTAACTATACCAATATCTTCTGGAAAAAGTTTAAATTGCGAATCAATTTTTTGCCCATTTAATGGAAGAGAAGGAACTTCAACATTAAATACTTTTGAGACAATATGTGCTTGTCTTAAATATTCGATTGCATCATTTTTATCATATTGCAAGCCACCTTCTACTTTTGAAACAATAAACCTCTTGTTCTCTTTAGCAAGAAAAGTTGGAATCAAATCAAAAACACTTTGTATTCTCGATACTTCCGCTGATTTAAAAACTGGGTTACCATTTTTGTCTTTTCTTCTACCAAAATCAGTTTTCATATCAAAAACAGTACTTTGTAAGATTTTAAAAGCATCGACAATTTTATGTGTTTTTAAATATTCATCAACTGCTTTTGGAAATCCGCTCACACAAACATATTTGAGAAATAAATCTTTGTAAAAATTGTGAATATTATTTGGTAAAGGTTTCCTATCGTTAAAATACTCAACAAGTTGATTAATTTGATTATCTTTATAACCCATTGCCCACAAAAACTCTTCGAAATCCATTGTCTTCATATGAAAAATACTTTCATACCCCGTAGGAGCAGGTGTTGTATCACCAATAACATATCCATTAATTCCTAAATAAGACCCGCTTCCAATAATATTGTATCGACCATCACTCTTAAAATTTTTAAATGATAATCTTGCTCTTGGACAGTCTTGTATTTCATCAAAGAAAATAAGTGCATTACTAGGATTAATCTTTAAACCAGGAAATCTTAAAGAAATATTTGAAATAATTGTATCAACATCTAAACTTCCTTCAAAATCAGAACATAACTTTGGATTTGTCCAAAAATTTAATTCTATTAATCTTAAATTATTTCTTTTAGCAAATTCTCTTATAGTCTCTGTTTTTCCACATTGGCGAATACCAATAACCAAAGCTGGGGACTTGTTTTCTTTTTTTAACCAGCCATCTAAAATTGCATCTATTTTTCTTTTATAATACACTTTAATCACCTCTTATAAGAAATTCTAAGCGACTTTTCAACTTAATTATAAGAAATTCTAAGCGACTTTTTGAGTGTTGTATAAGAAATTTCGTCCGGTTTTCTAACATAATTTATTAATAAATGTCCGGTTTTCCAATATAATATCAATGTTTTTTGTCCGGTTTTCTATAAATCAATACATTATCAACAACAACTAAAGAATGAATATGAAGCTCAAATTAACTTTTATTTAAAAATTTTTAAAATAAAACTCCCAAAGATTAGTAGCGCTAAACTTTAGGAGTATTTGTATTTTTTTATTGAATTATATATTAACGATGACCATAAGGCTTGTGATTATCATAGCCATGTCCATAGCCCCAATAATCTTCTTCATAATCTTGAGAGAACCAATCATCTTCATCCCAATCATCTTCATAATCTTCGTTTTCACTTGGTTCTTCTTGATCATCTTGTTTGTTATCATTCTTATTAGCATAATAATTTTCTAAGAATGCATCAATATCAAAATCAGTATCTTTAAGTGCTTCTAATAAAGCATTAAGTAAATCTTCTGTATCATCATTCCAATCATCTTCATTGAAATCATCTTCATCCCATTCGTAATCGTCATCCCAATCATAATCATCATCAAAGTGATTATCGTGATGCCAATCATCATGCCAGCCATGTCCGTGATCTTCATCATCCCAGCCATGATGCCATCCATGATCATCATGATGCCATTTCTTACCATCTTTAAATTCATAAGTAATTACATCATTGCCATCTTCATCCTTACTAACAACGGCAATTATTTTTCCTTTTCCGTCACTATTTTTGTAATGAATTTCGAATATAGTATCGGTATCTTCTACACTCTTTTCAATGACGTATTTTTCTTTTTCTTTACCATTTTTTACTTCAATTTCTAATTCTACTGAATCTTCTTTTGTTTTAATTTCAACTTCGTATTCGTTAATTACACGATGTCCTTCTTTTAATTCATAAGAATATTCCTTTTTAGAATCAGAGATTTCTGAAGTAATTTTTAATGATTGTCCATTTTCTAATTCGCCTTTAAATACTGTTTTTGTTTTTGTATCAGTTACAAGGCTATGTCCTTCAACAGAAATTTCACCAGTTTCAGTAACAATAATTCCTGTTAAACGAGTAAATGTAGCATCTTTAAATTCGTTATGATGATGTTTTTTAAGTAATTCTGGAGTAACATCAACTTCTCCTTCATCAACTTCATCTTCTGAAGGTGTTTCAGTATCACTTGTGTCATCACTTGGTTCTTCACTATCATCAATTTCTTGAGTTACTTCATTAAAGTAAATAGTATATGATTTACCTGACTCTCCCACTAATGAAGAAGAAATAACAACTTTAAATTTGTATTCTTCTTTATCAGAAGCAACTTGTTCAACAGTTAATCCATCACCACTAGTTAATGTATCAAACAATTTAATATAGTTATTAACAATTACTAAATTTTCATCAACTGTTTCATCTTCACTAGGTGTCTCATCTGGTGTTTCTGGATTTTCTGGTGTCTCAGGATTTTCAACATCAGTGGATGTACTCACTTCTTCTAATGAGTCAAGAATAACCGATGTAGTATAACTATCTACTGCTACAGCATCTAAACGGGCTTTATTTGTTAATTCAGTATTTTCTCCTTTATTTATTGGTGTAGATCCATCTAATGAACAGCCTGCTACTAAAAGACCAAACATTGATGGAATTAAAAATTTCAAACTTTTTTTCATAGTGTCTTCCTCTTTTCTACTTATAAAAAAACAACACCTCCTCATTTTATTTGAATTATTTTTATTTTTTTATTATTTTAAAAATATGAGTGCCAAAACTATTCCAACAACAATGCCAACCAAGTCAGTTAATAATCCTGTTTTTAAGGCATGTTTCCACTTAGTAACTTTTACAGTACCAAAATATAGTGCAAGAATATATATCGTGGTATCCGTTGATCCTTGAATAGTTGACGCTATTTTTGCCGTCAAAGAATCAGGACCAAGTGTTTTACAAATTGTATCAAAGCAAGCAATAGAAGCAGATCCAGATATTGGGCGAAATAAAATCATTGGAGTTAAATCAATTATTGCTTCAGATTTAGGAATAAATGACGTTAATAATAATTTCAAATCATCAATTATTCCACACGATTTTAACAATGTTACACATAAAAGCATTCCAATTATTGTGGGAAATAATTCTTTAAATAAAGGTAATCCATCTTTAACACCATTAACAAATGAATTATAGGCATTATTTTTTTTAGCAAAACTATAACCGACTGCGAATAATACTAATAAAGGAATAAAAATAAGTGAGAATTTTTCCATAACTATTTACCTTTATTTTTTCTTTTAGCCTTTTTTTGATAATATTTATCTAATAATAAACCAAAAACACATGATACTAAAGTTCCTACAAAAGAAAGTATCAAGAAATCAGCCGGATTCTTTGCTCCATAACTTTGTCTAATTGCCATAACTGTTGTAGGTAATATTGTTACACCCGCTGTGTTTAAGACCAAAAACGTAACCATTTCATCTGTTGCTACTTCTTTATCTTCTTCTTTTGATAATTCTTTCATTCTTTTAATAGCTTTTAAACCCGCCGGAGTAGCGGCAAAACCTAATCCAAAGATATTCGCAGCAATATTCATAGCCACATACTTATATGCTTCTTCATCATTTAAATTAGGCATTATTTTTCTTAAAAAAGGATTTAATAATTTTGCTAACTTGTCAATAACTCCTGAATCATATAAAATCATCATAATTCCTGACCAAAAGCAAGCAGAAAATACTAAAGTACAAACAAGTTCTAATGACTCGCTAGGTAAAGCTAAAATTGAATTAGCCATTAAATCAAAGCGACCAGTAAAAATACCATAAAAAATGCAAATAACAATAATCCAAATCCATATTTTATTCATTATACATTCACGACCGCAACAGAAGTTAAAGTCGTCCTCCCTACTTCAATAAGTGTTCCATCGCTCAATTTAAAAAGCATTGAAATTGTATTACTTTTAGAATTTAATTTATAAATTTTAATAGCATTCCATATTAATTCTTTTTTAATAAATAAGCCATAACTTTTATTAGAATAAAATTCATAATTTAATATGTAATTCATTCCTTTATTTAAAAATGGTACGTATGTATAATCATTAAAATATTTTTCAAATAATTGCTTATGTAAAGAAAAGTCATTACCGCAATCTAATGTAACTATAATCAATTCTAAATTATCTTTACGAGCACTTGTAATTAATGTGCGGCGTGCTTTTTTCGTATAACCTGTCTTACCTCCGATAGCATATTCATAATTTTGAAGTAATTTATGTTTATTATGCCAAGTACCTTTTACTAGTGATTTATAACTTTTAGCGCTATCTATTTCGCGAAATAATTCATTATCCATCGCATAACGCATCATTAAAGCTAAATCATAACTCGTTGACAAATTGCCATCATCAAACATATCTAAACCACTTGGGTTATTAAAAGTCGTATTTTTCATTCCAATTAATCGAGCTTTTTCATTCATCATCTCTACAAATTTATCTACACTACCACCAATATTTTTAGCTATTGCCATCGCTGCATCATTACCGCTTCGAAGTAACAATCCATAAACTAGTTCTATAATATCTACTTTTGTACCTTTTTCTAAATAAAGTGAACTTCCAATCGCTTGATCAATTTCATCACCTATTTCCACGTTTTTAAATAAGTCACTGCTTTCTATCGCAATAATCGCAGTCATAATTTTAGAAACACTAGCAACACTGCGGACCAAGTTACAATCTTTGCTTTCAATAATTTTACCTGAGTTTTGTTCCATAACAACATAAGAACGTGCAAAAATATTTTCTTCAACATAAGCAGTTTTTGTTGGAAATAGCGCGCAAAAAGCCATCAATAATTTTAAGAATAATTTCATTTTTTTCACCTTTAATAATTTATGATAATAAATTTATATCAATGACTTTTATTTTTCGCTATAATGAAAGAGATTTTTAAAATGTATGGTGGTGGAGAAAATGAAAAGAAAAATTAATTTATATTTAGGTTTTATTAGTTCATTACTAATGCTATCTTCTTGTCAAGACACAAATGCTAATATTAATTATGTTGATGTGAATAAGCCTCAAAATACTATTACACTACCTTCTATACCTCTTAATGATGAATATGCCCAAAATAACGCTTATAAAAAGGCAAACACTTTCAAATACACCATTAAAGATGTTAACGATCGTAATAATTGGAAATCTCTTAAATCAACGGGCAGCCAAAAAATACTTGTCGTACCTGTACAATTAAGGGATGGGCCAACTTGGACACAACAAATGTTAGAAAATCTTTATACTGTATTTTTCAGCGAAAATGGAGAAGGAACAAACTGGGAATCTGTTCATAGTTTTTTCTATAAATCAAGTTATGAACAACTTAATATAATGGGGAGTGTATATTGCAAGCCATTAAAAATAGATAGTTATACTATTTATACGTTTGCCGATGCTTATAAAAATCATATTTCTAATCCTACATATGAAGTTGCAAAACAATTTTATGATTCTGCTAGCACAGATTTACTGAAAGAATACGACCAAGATAAAGATGGCTATATAGATAGCATTGTCTTTTGCTATTCTCATAAATATAATGAAGATGCTTACTGGGCTTGGGTTGATTATAACACTAACTTTTATAGTGATACAAATAGACCCACAATAAATACCCATATGTGGGTAAGCTATGATTTTATGAACGATACAAAAAACAGTTCTTATCCCAAAGGATTAGATGCCCATACATATATACATGAAACAGGCCATTTATTAGGATTAGATGACTATTATAATTATGATACTAATTGGAATGCTGCTGGTGAACTAGATATGCAATCATTTAATGTCGGTGATCATAACATTTATTCCAAATTAGCACTTGGTTGGGTTAAACCTTATATCGTAAATGATACTTGTACAATAACAATACGTACATCAAGCAAATATCCAGATGCAATTATTTTTAAAAATAAAAATCCAATTATTGATGGTCTATTTGATGAGTATTTAATTTTAGAATATTACACACCTACTGGTTTAAATGAACAAGATGCAAATTATCAATATGTTGGTAGAAATAAAATGTACTCATATTCAGGCATTAGGTTATACCATGTTGATGCAAGATTAGTAAAGAATCCTCAGAAAATTTATGATTTATTTGGCAATGTTAAAACCACTAATGATGGATATACAAAAGATATAACTGATGGTGTTGCAATTGGTGCAAGCAATTCGCCAGTTACATGGAGTAATTTAGACTCGAATTATGCCTATAAATATTATTATTTGCACCTATTAGATGAAGGACTCAACAATAAATTAAATAATGGTTTTTTATATAGTAAAGATGTCCTTTGGAAAGAAGGTTCATCATTTATAGATTTATCATCAACTTCATTTTTTGGCAACGATGGTTACTTTAATGATTGGGCTTCATTAGGCTTTAAATTTTATGTTGACTCGCTAAATGGCGATTATGCCACTATTACATTTAGAAAATAGCCATTTTAGTTATTTTTAATAAATTTCATTAAATCTTTTTTAGTTTTAAAACTTAAAATTAATTGTCGACCATTAATTTTAGCTTCTAAATTATTGCGATTTTTAAATTCACTTAAGATATCTTCATATTTATGAGTGCTACGCATTTCATTTACTAAATATTCTGTATCACGGACAGATAGTTTTTTCTCATAAATTATATTAACAACTTCTTGCATTTGCTCTTCATTCAAAATCGCAATAGCGCGAGCGTGTCCATAAGTAAGTCTGCCCTTTCCTACATCTTTTTGAATCTTTTTTGGTAAATTTAAAATACGAATTATGTTTGTTACTTGAGCTCTAGAAATATCTAATAAATCCGCAATAGTGGATTGTGTATAGTGGAATTTTTTACATAATACATTACAAATATTAGCCATTTCTACAACCGACTTAGTTTTATCCATTTTATAAGAAAAAAGCATGTACAATAGCATATCTTCATCCGAAAAATTCTGTATCATACATGGAACATTTTTTAAATTAAGTCTTTTAGCACACATAAAACGTGTTCTACCAGTAATAAGTTCGTATTTTCCTTCTTCTATGGTACGAACTAATAAAGGACTAATAATACCATGATATTTAATATCTTTTATTACACTAGAAATAGCTTTTTCATCTATTTCAATATTTTTTAAATAACGATTGTTAGAAATATTACTTACTTCAATCGTATAAACAGTATTATTTTGTGAAACATCGTTGAACTTTTCAATAACACTAGTGTTAGCAAATCTTTTTAATAGTGTCGAAAGATTACTTTTTAAAATTTGGTTATCATTCTTGTTGCTCATGCTCTAATATTTCCTTTGCTAAGTTTAAATAGGCAATAGATCCCGCTGAAGTAGGACGATACATTGTAATTGGTAATCCACGCGCCGAACTCTCTGGAAGTGAGATATTACGTGGAATTTGCGTAATAAAAGTATTCTCCTTAAATAAGCCACGTACTTGAGTTGATACTTCAACACATAATCTTGCACGTGGATCATACATTGTCATTAAAAATCCTTCAATGCTTAAATTATGATTATATGTCGATTGAATTTGTGATATTGAAGAAAGAATTTGCGCAACTGCTTCCATAGCAAAATATTCACATTGAACAGGAATAATAACGCTATTAGCGGCAACTAATGAATTAATATTTAATAGTCCTAAAGAAGGTGGACAATCAATAATAATATAGTCATAACTCTTATGAATTTTTTCAATAGCATTTTTAAGTAAAAATAAAGGATTACTAACTTTATTAGCAACTTCGACATCAGTAGATGCTAGTTTTAAATTAGCAGGCAAAATGTCAACATTTTTTGTAACAGTTTTGCGAATTGCTTTGTTTATATCTAAATCTTTTACTAAAACATCATACATGCTTTTATTAATTAAGGTAATATCTATACTAAAGCCACGAGATGAGTTACCTTGCGGATCCATATCTAAAAGTAAAACACGGCGATTAAAATTAGCTAATGCCGCAGATAAAGATATAGCAGTTGTTGTCTTACCAACTCCGCCTTTTTGATTTGCAATCGCAATAATTTTTGTCATAACTAACCTCCTAGCCCTCACACAAAGAAGTTTATAATGGCTTCTTTTTTATTGTACCATAATTCCTTGGATATTTAATATTTGTTTGAGCTTCTTTTTTTAATAATAAGATACTTCGATTTTCCTCTTCACTTGGAAGTTTAAATTCGTAGTTTTTTAATAATTTTACATTTAATATTTTTAGCGCATTTTCTGCTTCTTTTAATTCTAAATTAGCATTTTTTCCTTTTAAAGCAATCATAGTGCCTTGAATAGTTAAAAATGGAATAGATAGTTCTAATAATATATTTAAACGTGATACAGCGCGAGACGTTACTAAATCAAAACATTCCCTTTTTTCTTTAATATAGTTTTCTGCTCGGTCATTAACAACTTTAACATTTGATAAATTTAGCACTTTAATTACTTCATTTAAAAAATTACATCTTTTTAAAGTAGGTTCTAATAATGTGATTTTTAAGTTAGGAAATGCAATAGCCAAAACTAATCCTGGAAATCCCGCTCCACTACCAATATCTAGTAATGTTTGATTTTCATATTTGAAGTATTTAGCGGATATTAAAGAATCATAAAAATGCTTTTCTATAATTTGCGCTTCTTCATCAATCGCGGTTAAATCCATTACTTTATTCCATTCTTGAAGCAATTTAGAATATTTTTTATATTTTTCAATTTGTTCGTCACTTAAAATAATATTATTTTCTAGCAATTTTGCTTTAAATGTCACAAAATCCATATTATTTATGTTCCTTTTTTAAATGCAAAATAAGCATGGATATATCGGCAGGATTAACTCCACTAATACGGCTTGCTTGACCAATAGATATTGGTTTAACTTTGTCTAGTTTTTGGCGTGCTTCTAATGCTAAACCATCCATATGCAAATAATCAATATCCGTAGGCAATTTCATTTCTTCTAATTTAGCTAGTTTTTGCGCTTCTTTTTTTTGCTTTTCGATATATCCTTCATATTTCACCATTATTTCTAATTGGGAAACACCAATTTCTGATAAATCAAATTGATTTAATTCTAGAATATATTCGCGCATTTTATTAAATTCTACACCTGGTCTACGTAACACATCAATTAAAGATATGCCACCTAATAAGTCATCAAATCCTAATTCTTTTAAATAAGATTGAAGTGGACTTTTTATACCAATATAATGGGTAGACAAATAATTAACTGCTTTGTTAATTTCTTCGGATTTATGTAAAAATTCTTGATATCTTTCTTCACTTATTAATCCTACTTGATAGCCATACTTAGTTAAACGTAAATCAGCGTTATCATGACGCATTAATAAACGATATTCTGCGCGGGAAGAAAGTAAACGATATGGTTCATTAGTGCCTTTTGTTACTAAATCATCAATCATTACGCCAATATAAGCTTCATCTCTTCTTAAAATTAGTGGCGATTTGCCTTGAATTTTTAATGTAGCGTTAATACCCGCCATTAAACCAAGACCTGCTGCTTCTTCATAACCAGAAGTTCCAACAATTTGTCCACCACAATATAAGCCTGGCCATCTTTTTACTTGTAAAGTTGCATCGAATTGAAGTGGCTCAATGGCATCATATTCAATAGCGTAAGCATATTTTAAAATTTTACAATCTTTTAATCCCGGTAATGAACGAATCATTTTTTCTTGTACATCAATTGGCATTGATGTAGAAAAGCCTTGTAAATAAATAGAATCCATTTCTAAAGATTCTGGTTCTAAGAATAATTGATGGCGTGGTTTATCGGCAAAACGCACAATTTTATCTTCAATACTTGGGCAATATCTTGGCCCAATGCCACGAACAAGTCCACTATACATCGCCGATTCTTTTAAATTATCACGAATAATTTGATGTGTCTCTGGTGTTGTATATATTAACCAACATAAAGCTTGATCTTTTAATGGTTTAAATACTTTTGTTTCATAAGAAAAACCCAAATTACCCTCTGTACCATATTGTGGTTCCATAACCGAGTAATCAATAGAATCTTTTTGAATACGTGGAGGAGTACCAGTTTTAAGCCTTAATAATTTAATGCCCATTGAGGCTAAATATGGAGATAATCCTAAAGAAGGCTTTTCACCATCTGGGCCAGCACTTTCTTTATGATGGCCTCTTAAAATGCATGATTCCATATATGTTCCTGTTGTTAAAATAACAGCTTTTGCATATATTTTTTCTTCATTGTTAACAATTACTCCAAATACTTTCTCGTCGTCATGAAGCAATGCAGTTACCATTCCTTCTCTAACTGTTAAATTCTTAGTATTTAAAGCAATATTTTGCATATAGCGTGGATAAGATTTTTTATCTTCTTGCGCTCTTAAACATTGGACACCTGGGCCTTTACCAGTGTTAAGCATTTTCATTTGTAAATATTCATGATCTGCGCCTTTAGACATCATTCCGCCTAAAGCATCTATCTCACGTACTACAATGCCTTTTGCCGATCCTCCAATAGATGGATTACACGGCATATTCGACATCATTTTAATATTTAAAGTTAATAGCAAAGTACTAGCGCCCATATGAGCACTAGCTAAACTCGCTTCCATGCCAGCGTGTCCACCGCCAACAACAATGATGTCATAATCGTATTGCACTATCCTACGCTTCCTTCCATGTCCATTTTAATTAATTGATTGAGTTCTACAGCATATTCCATAGGAAGTTCTCTTGAGAAAGGTTCAATAAATCCCATAATAATCATTTGAGTGGCATCTTTTTCTGATATTCCACGCGACATTAAATAGAATAATTGATCTTCACTAATCTTTGAAACTGTAGCTTCATGCTCAATAAATGATTCGTCATTCATGACTTCATTCGTAGGAATTGTATCACTTCGTGAAATATTATCAAGTATTAATGTGTCACATTCAACATGACTTCTACAATTTATAGCATTTTTAGTATGACGAACAGTACCACGATAATTAGCAACTCCGCCATTTTTAACAATTGATTTTGAAATAATAGTGGATACTGTATCTGGTGCTAAATGAATCATTCTTGCTCCAGCATCTTGATATTGATTATGAGAAGCAACAGCAACTGAAATACATGTGCCTTTTGCTCCTCTTCCCGCTAAAATACAAGCAGGATATTTCATATTTACTTGGCTACCAATATTACCATCAATCCATTCCATTTGAGCATTTTCCATAACAAGAGCGCGTTTTGTAACTAAATTGACAATATTATTAGACCAGTTTTGGACAGTTGAATAACGGCATTTTCCGCCTTTTAAAATAATAATTTCTACCACTGCAGCATGTAAAGATTCTTTTGAATATGTTGGGGCAGTACATCCTTCAACATAATGCACATCAGCGCCTTCATCAACAATAATCAAAGTACGTTCAAATTGTCCGGATTTTTCATTATTAATTCTAAAATATGATTGAAGTGGTTTTTCTAGATGTACGCCTTTAGGAACATATATAAATGATCCTCCTGACCACACTGCTCCATTAAGTGCAGAAAATTTATTATCTCCCACTGGAACAACACTATTAAAATATTTTTTAAATAATTCTGGGCAAGCTTTTAAAGCTGAGTCCGTATCAAGAAAAATAACACCTTTATCTTGAACTTCTTTAAGCATATTATGATAAACAACTTCAGATTCATATTGGGTAGAAACGCCCGCCAAATATTTTTGTTCGGCTTCAGGAATTCCTAGTTTATCAAAAGTTTCTTTGATTTTTTCAGGTACTTTTTCCCAACTATTTTCTACTTTTTCAGATGGACGAATAAAGTATGTAAAAGAATCAAAGTCCAAATTTGATAAGTCTGGTCCAAAAGAAGGAAGTGGTAATTGTTTAAATAATTTGTATGCTTTTAAACGGAATTCTAACATCCATTCTGGTTCATTTTTTAATTTAGAGATTTCTCTAATAACATCTTCATTTAAACCCTTACCAGTATTAGCAATAGAAACATCTTCATTTTTAAATCCATACTTATAATCATCAGTAGGTAATTCATTCTTATTCATGTTTCTCACCTTTACTTTCTTCTAATAATTCATTTAATCCATTCCAGCCAATTGTCGCACATTTAATACGACTAGCTTGTTTGCTAGTATTCATAAACACTATTGCTTCATCTAAAAGTTCTTCATCAAACTTATCTTCAGAAATCATCTTCTTATAGTTATCAATTATTTTTTCTGCTTCTTCAATAGTTTTTCCTTTAACTAAATCCGTCATAATTGATGTAGAGGCAGTAGAAATTGTACAGCCAATTCCATCAAAACAGCAATCTTTAACAATTCCATTTTCAACAAGCAAAAATACATCAATATTATCAATACATGATTCCGAATTCATATTGATTTTTAAATATCTATCATCAGTTGGTGTGCGTTTATTATGAGGATGTTCATAATGATCCATAATAATTTGGCGCATCATCATAGGACTAATTGAAATAGGCATCGAGGAAGTCACCTGCTTTCTTACATGCTTCAACTAAAGCATCTATATCTTCAAATGTGTTATAGAAGTATATACTAGCACGAATAGTAGCTACCGTGCCTAAAAAATCAATTAATATTTTGGCACAATGTTGTCCTGAGCGTACGCATATACCTTTAGAATTAAAATAAGTCGCAGCATCTTGCGCGAATACATCTTTAATATTAAATGTAATAATACCAGATTCTGCATTCTCGTTATATAAAATAACGTTATCAAGTTGTTTTAATTTAGAAACAGCATATTTTCTTAGTTCTTTTTCATGGTTTTCAATATTATCCATGCCAATGCTTTCTAAATATTTAATAGCGCTAGCTAAGCCAATTGCGCCTTCAATATTTTGGGTTCCTGCTTCAAATTTAGCAGGTGGAAGTAATAAACTAACTTCCCCGCACATATTAAATCTAGCATTCATTCCGCCACCAGACATTAATGGCTCCATTTCTTTTAAAAGGTTAAATTTTCCATACATAACGCCAATGCCCGTAGGCCCACACATTTTATGTCCAGAAAATGCTAGGAAATCACAATCTAAATCTTTAACATCAACTTTAAAATGCGGAATGCTTTGTGCTCCATCACACACTAAAATTGCACCATGTTCGTGAGCAATTTTAGCAATACTTTTAATATCAACAATAAAGCCAAGAACATTAGTAACTTGCGCAACCGCTATAACTTTAACTTTATCAGTCATGGCTTTTTTAACATTGTCTATTGTTAGTCTTCCTTCTTTAGTTAAAGGAATATAACGGATAATACAGCCTTTTTCTTTTGCAATAGTAAACCAAGGCAAAACATTTGAAGCATGTTCTGCTTCAGTAATAAGAATTTCATCGCCTTCATGCAAAAACTTAGCATATCCATAGGCAATCATATTTAATGACATTGATGCCCCAGCAGTAAAGACAACTTCATTTTTATCAGCACCAATAAAGTCCGCAGCAATTTGACGTGCTTCATCATATTTCACATCAGCAGTATGAGCAATATCATAATCACCACGATGTGTATTTGCGCAATAATTTTCGTAATAATCTTTTATCGAATCAAGGACAACTGTTGGTTTAAAAGTAGTCGCAGCATTATCTAAATAAACAAGGCGATGATTTTGCATTGTTTTATTTAAAATAGGAAAATCTTTTAAGCACTTTTGATAATCAATCATACTTATAACCTCTTTTCAATGCCATCAACTATTTCTTGAACATATTTTTGATCTTCAAAATAGTTCGTAATTGGTTTTAAGTATCCTAATGTAATTAATTGTTTAGCGTCATTTTCGCTAATGCCTCTTGAGCATAGATAAAACATATGTTCATCATTTACTTTTCCGACAATTGCAGCATGACTTGCTTCAATATCGCTTTCATCAATTTTTAAAATTGGATTTGCTTTTGCATGACATTTTGGATCAAAAACCATAATCTTAGCCGATTGATGCGTTTTTGATTTAATCGATCCATTTTTAATGTGAGAAACACCTTTAAAATGCATCATCGATTCATCTTCGACAACACCATAATTAGACATAACTCCTGTTGTGTTTTTAGCAACATGATTGAAGTTAATGTTAAATACTTTTTTATCGTTATCTGCGCCTAATGAAGCTAAATGCCATTCACTATTAGCGTTATCTCCTAAAAGATTAAATGTCGCATTAAAATCCACATTACCTTTAACTAAATCAGCCATAGCAACAAAAGCATTAGAAGACTCTTCTAAATCAAATAAATAATTGCCACAAGCACTTTGAGCTAAAGATAAAAAATTTAGTTTCAAAAACGCATTGTTTTTTAAAATAAACTTTACATTTTTGTTTTCAAATTCATTAATTAAAATTTTTACTTTTACATAT
>ERZ808292.212-NODE-212-length-16654-cov-4.047172_pt1 | contig 16654 bp, 9 predicted proteins | sample MGYA00521275_ERZ808292 | MGnify/ENA primary metagenome ERZ808292 (study PRJEB31516, sample SAMN03275613) | gut metagenome | biome: mammalia-associated habitat; material: feces | host: Papio cynocephalus | place: Kenya | collected 2012-07-26 ... | reverse complement strand
TCAAAAACACGTTGAAATACGTTGTTTTGCGTCATAATAAAATTTTTATAGTATGGCTTTATTTTTATAAAACCGTTGTTGCTAAAAACGTAATATCAGAGGCAGGTGTTTGTCGTAAATTGTAAAAACAATTTGCTTTTTGCAGAAAATAGTTGAATTTTGCAATAATTTTTGAGGATTTTCACACATTTTCGGCATATAGCGACACATTGTGTGAGATATGTGCACATTTGGACACTTTTGTCTATTATCTGTGCTTTTTCGGCAATACGCTTTGTCGAATATTGTCTAAACAGTGGGTTAATAAACAGTGGGTTAGATGTCGCAATTAAGGTTGACATAATACAATTTGTGGAGTAGAATGTCACATAGTCTGCACGTGAACAACATGCACACTTACACACATACGCGCATAAGAAACGGGGAGCTATGGAAAGATTTTATACGACTGCGCCATCCTTGCAAATCGAACACCTGTCAAAACAATATCCGTCGGCGAAAAACTTCGCGCTCGACGATTTTTCTATGTCTTGCTATCCGGGCGAGATTGTCGGTCTTTTGGGACACAACGGCGCCGGGAAATCCACGACGCTCAAATGCGTGACGGGCATTCTTCCCTACTCGAAAGGCTCTATCACGATTAACGGATACGACATCTCAAAAGAGCCTGTCAAGGCAAAGAATACTTTCGGATTTGTAAGCGACAAGCACGACGTGTTTGTGAAACTTACGGGAATTCAATATATCGACTTTATGGCAAACGCATACGGCGTGAGCGTGGATGATAGAAAAAGACGTCTTGCAAAATTGGACGAGGTGTTCTGTCTCGGCAACAGAATTTTCGATACTATCAACGACTACTCCCACGGTATGCGCCAAAAAATTTGCATGATGGGATCGCTTATTCATAATCCCAAACTTTGGATTCTTGACGAGCCGATGATCGGTCTCGATCCCGTTACCAACGCAAACGTATGTGCGTTTATGAAAGAGTATGCCGGTAACGGAAACTGCATTCTCTTCTCCTCTCACAATATCAATTCCGTGCAAAAACTTTGCGACCGTGCGGTAATTATCCAAAACGGCGTAAAGACGGACGACTTCTATTTTGCAGATTTCAGACTTGAAAATCCCGACGTCGATCTCGAAGAATACTTCCTCGCGCGCACCACAAAGGAAAACTGATTATGAACAGATTTTCGCTGCTACTCAAAAAGCAGGTGCTTGACGCACTGCCGACGCGCTCGCGCAAGAAATCGCTCTCGGATTGGACGGGGACGATAGTTATGCTTGCGCTTGTTGCGGTTATGATTGCCGTATTCGTGATGGTTTTCTCTCGTTTTGCAGAGACTTATACGGCGATTAAAATCAACCGCGTTCCCGACGTTGCGGCAAGACAATACGAGATTATGTCCATCGGATATTTTGCGCTTATCGTGCTGTTTGCGATATTCGGCGTGAGCGCGCTTTGCCATACCCTCTTTGAAAACAGCGATATAAATATCCTAATTACGATGCCGTTTTCTTCGACGGAAATATTCCTCTCGAAACTCTCGGCGGTGTATTTTAAGCAGGCGATTCTGTCGTTTGTGTGCGTGCCTGTGTTCAACTTTACGTTCTTCTGCACGACGGATACGCTGTCGGCATACGGCGGCGTTATGACTTTCGTCGTTGCGCTCGCTCTTCCGATTATTCCGCTTGCGATTGCGTCTATGATAGTTCTTCCTTTCTATTATCTAAAACGCATCGTAAGTTCCAACTACATTCTTACTTTCATAGTAATCACGGCTCTTGCGGCTTTGTTCTGCTGGGGCTATTCTTATATTTTCCGAGTTGCGCAAAGCCTTTTGACAAGCGGAAAAATCACTACGCTTTTCAACGAAAAGGTTATGACGGGGATATTGCATTTTACCAAATACAACTACCCTGCAAACTTGTTTGCATCCATTATGCTCGAACGGGAAATCGGCAAAAACACAGGCATACTTATTGCTATCATGGTCGTGGCTCTTGCGCTTTGTCTGGTGATAGTGCGCGCTATATTCATTCAGGTTACGCACTCCAACATCAACTTCGGCATTCCGCACGTAAAGAGAGAGCAACTGCATTTTGTCAAGAGAAGTAGATTTGCATCGTTGCTCGCAAAAGAGTTTATGATAGTAACTCGCACGGCGGACTATGCGTATATGTATCTTACAACCGCCGCCGTTATGCCTGTCATGGCGTTCTATTCGGCAAAGACGGCGTCGAGTATGGTCGCGGGACTTTTCGGCAGCGACATAGATCTCACGTTTGAGATATGCACTTTCATCGTGATACTCTACTCTACGCTCACCAATACGTTCTGCTCCACGAATATCAGCCGCGACGGATATATGTCTATGACTCAAAAAACTTTGCCATATTCGCCATCGTCTATACTCGGTTCAAAAATAGTATTTTGCGCCATAGTGGCAGAGGCGAGTCTTGCGATTGCGTGCATAGTGCTTTGCGCGACGGGCATCGAGAGCGTTGTTGACGGAATAATCACGTTTATCGCCGCGTCGGCTTTTGCCTTTGCTCAAATCGTCGGCGCAACCAAAAAAGATTTGGCAAATCCGCACTTCTCCAGGGCGGAGGACGGGCAGATAAGAGAGTCAAACTCCACCGTATCGACGGTGCTTGCGGTCGGTTTGTGTATGAGTTTTCTTATCGGCTTTGCACTGTTGTTCTCGTCGTTTGCGCCCCTTTTCAAGGGCGGTCAACCCGAGGTGAACAAAGCCGCAAGTTACGCAATTGCGATATGCTTGCCCATAGCGATGTTGGGCGCGGCAATCGGATATTTCTTTGCGAATCTCAAAAAGACGTACGCAAATCTGGACACGGAGGACTGATATTATGAAAAAAATAGTTACAGCACTTATGATAGTTCTTCCCTTGGTGTTCCTCATCGCGTTTTTTGCCGTTACGAACGTGGCGAGCGTGTCGGCGGATATCTCGGCAAGTTCTATCCGTATAGGAAACAAGGGCGACAACGGCATATTTTCCTTTGACCTTGCAAACTACGAGCATCCCATGTATGAAAGCGACCTTGCGGTAGAAGTGCTGCCCTACAAGGCGAAAAACCGCGCCTACTCCCTTACCGTCACCGACGCACACACGGGCGAGGCAAGCGATATCGTAAGCCTCAACAGCGACGGCTCGTTCAGCCTCAACGACGTGGGTATTGCAAAACTCACTTATACAAGCAAGGACGGCGGATATTCCGACAGCGTAGTGTTCAATATCGGCTCGAGCGGAATATTGGAATACACGCCCACCCTCTCTGACGTATATGGAAACGTCGTGTCTCTCGACAGAAACGGCGACTATTACACCGCCGCGGTGAATACCGGCACGTTTATACTCGGCGGCGACTATTATCCGCAAACGGCGACAAACGTGCAAGTCAAATACGAAAGCGAAAACGCGTCCGCGCTTACCGTCAACGAAGTGAGCGGAAGAGTGTATGCGTACTTCGATACGGACACGACGGTGAAAATGCACGTCGTGAACGCATTCGGGCAAACCGTGACTAAACGCATAGCGTTTAAGGTGCGCAAAGACGGCGACGTATCCGTAAACGGCGAGATTGCGCCTGCAAATTCTACCGCCAACATGCCTACCATTATCGCGCCGCTCAACACAAAGCAATTTACCCTTTACGTCGATTACGCCGGCGTAACGGACGGAAACATACAAGTATCGGGCATTCCCGGCGCAACGTACTCCGTGCGCAAGTTGGACGACGTGAACGACCACTCGTATGCGATTGACGTGACGCTTGCAAACCCCGTGACTTCTGCGACTTCAAATATAAGATGTTCGATTAAGACGGGCGACGATACGGCAAGCGTGCGCCACTTCAGATTGTCTTTTGCGGACATCGATTTCTCCGTGAACTCGTTCGGAAATTCCGACGGAAAGGACGGTCTCGTACTGCTCGATGGCGAAAACACCAAATTTACGGTGTCCGTGGAGCCGTATGCGGCGTTGCAATATAAGTGGTTTATCGAAAACGAGAACGTTGCCAGAATATCCGCTCAAAACAACGAATATTGCTATATCCAAGCGGTGGGTGACGGCTCGACGACGTTGAGAATAGAATGGGAACGTGTGGAAAACGGCTCGGTGACGGCAAGCGGAACTATACAAAGAGAACTCGTTACGACAAAGGCTTATACGTCGCTGATGTTCAACGAATCCGTGACAAAATACGGGCTCGGCTCGCTTGCAATCGCAAATCAATACTACGAGGGTAATACGTCGGTAAAAACGGATTATATCACCACCCTCTTCAACACCGTGATAGGCGGCGACAAGGCGCAAGCGGAAGTGACGGATTTTGAAAACATAATTTTCAAATCAAGCAACGAATCCGTGGCGAGCATAGAAACGATTGACGGAAAAGTGCATTTCGTCATAAAAGATACGGGCGACGTTACGATAAGCGCAAGTTGGAAATACGGCGAGAGATTTAACGCGTCGCCGGCATCCATAACGTTCAAAGCCGTAAACGGCGTGTATGTATCCTCATATGACGAACTGACGCTTGCAGGCTCGCAAAATAAGCAAATCGTGCTTGAAAAGGATATTTATCTCGGCGAAAATCTGTTTGACGAAAACGGAAAAGCCAAGTATGACGAAACGACGATGGGTGAAAAACTCATGTCGTACACCAAAGAGATTTACTCCACGGCGGATTGCAGATATTACGAGAATAAAGGCAAAGGCAAGCAAACGGTGCGCTATTGCTACGAGTTTACGAACAATATATACGGCAACGGATATATGCTCAACACGGAGTATATCACCAACGTTATCGACAGCACGGGCGTGTTGCACGATTATGCGGTGTTCAAAGGTCCGCTCGATTTCGTTGCGGCGTATATGAACGGAACGAAGATTGCGTCCGTCAAGGGACAGGACAATATATCCTTCCTCGTAAGAAAGGACGGCATTACTCTCGATAACGTGGTTTTGGCAGGCTGCGACGACGAATCGCTGTACGACGGCGATACGATGGAACTTAACTTGCTCAATTATATCGGCACTACGCTCGAAATTATGAGCGACGCTACCATCAAAAATTGCCGCGTGAAGAACGGGCGCACTTGCGTGCGCATATTCGGGCGCGATAACGTGACGAGCGAAACGCCGAATATTGCGCAAGAAAAGATAAACGTGACTATTGACGGATGCAGATTGCAAACGGCAAGAGAGTTTATCCTCAAAATCGGCACGAATAGGTTCTTGCAAGGCAATTCGAGCAATCTGTCCCCTGCGTTTAAGGATTCAACGGGAGCGGATTATAAGCAAAACAACAAGCCCGAATGCGACGATCTTGCAAACGACAACTTCTTTATGTCCAACTACGTGCTTACCGACGTCGTGCTTAAAGACAGCGTGCTGACAAAGAGCGGATTGTTTACGGTTGGGCTTGAGAGCCACTTTGCAGGCAGTTTCCTCGACAGCGGCGAGACGACTATGAGCGGAAGTCTTGCAGGCTGGAACGGGCTTGCGGCGACGAGCTACCCTGCCATTTTGCATCTCGTTGGCGACGTGGTGCTGGAAGATTGGAAAGACCTCGAGCAAGTGGATAGTTCCACTCTTATCGAAACATCGCTCAACAGCGATACGCAACGATTTGCGTTCCTGTCTCTCAATATAAAAGAGATGCTGTTGGAAGTGAGACGCCAAAAAAGCGAATGTCAAAACATCATCAAGACAGTCGGCGATAAGAACTATGTGCACGGCGGAATCGCTTTCTACGGAGGCGGAAAGAATTATCATATTCTCGACATGAGCCAATACACGTACGAGGCGATGCGTCAATATAACGTCAATATCGGCGTGCTTGCAAAATCTACGGACGAAAAACTCAAAACGCAAGGCGAAATGCTGCCCTACGCCGCCGGTACGGAAGATTTCCGTTTCGTGATGTTTGACGCTACGAGCAACTACTCGCCAAAATAAGAAACAAACGCATTTTTGCGATTGTATAAATATAAAACCTAATCACACCATCTCATTTCCATGCGAAAAATATCAAGGGAGAGGGAGAAATTACATTGGGGTTTAATATGAACAAGACAAGAAACAAAAGCAAACTGCTTGCATTGACAATTGCGATGGCACTTATTCTCATTGTGTCTGCCGTGCTTGTCGCGTGCAACAAAACGGGCGGTCAAGACGCAATGAAAGTCATTACGTTTGACTTCAACGACGGCACGGGAAACACGTTTGAGAAAGTCCTCAATATCGAAGAGTCCATATCCTATACTCCGCCTACGCGCGAGGGATACGACTTTGTCGGTTGGACGTTTGACAAGGGAGGCGAAAACGCATTTGACGCAAGCAAGGCGGAAACCGCGTCGTTTACGCTGTACGCACAATGGAAGATAAAGACGTACGCAGTCTATTTCTTCCTGTACGAAGGCGAGGATCCGATATCCACTCAAACCGTCGACTGGGGCGAGAGCGCACTTGCACCAAGCGAGGAAACGATTGCTCAAAACCTCAAAGTCGGCGATATCTTTGTCAAATGGACGGAGAGTTTTGACAACGTCAAGAGCGACGCTTACGTGTATGCGGAAGTGTCAAAAATCGAATGCACCGTCAAATTTACAGACGGCGAGAACGTCATCAAAACCGCAACCGGAACATTCGGCGACAAGATAACATTGCCGAGCGACAACGAGAACCCGACTAAGAACGGATATAAGTTTGCAGGTTGGTACGACGAGAAATGCAATCAAGCGACTGCCGAAACGACGTTTAGCGGCGACAAGACATACTATGCAAAGTGGACTATTGACGCTCCGCAACAGCCGACCGTAAATAAAGACTTTGAAATCACGTACGGCGAGAAGGCAAACCTCACCGCCTCGATATCCGAGAAAATCGAGGGTATCGCTTATACTTACGAGTGGTTTGAAAACGGCGTGAGCATCGCAAAAGGCGAAAGCGCGAATATCGATAAACTCGGCGCGGGCGAGCATGTTATCAGATGCTCCGTAACCGCATCCGACGGCACTCAAACGAGCAACGCAAAGAGCTCGTTTGTGACCGTAACCGTGAAAAAAGCCACTTTAAGTGCGACAATTGCACAGATAAACATCACTTACGGTGATAATTTGCCTGTTTTGAGCGTTCAATATACGGGATTTAAGTATGACGACGACCAAAGCGCAATCGACACTGCGAACTTGCAATGGGATACCGCTTATACGCAGGCATCGGGCGTTGGCGAATATACTATAAGCGCAAGCGGTTTTGAATCGGACAAATACGACGTGAGCTTTGTGCAAAGCAAGATTGTCGTTGGCAAGAAAGACGTGACGGCAAAGAGCGCGCTTGCATTCGGCAAAAAATACGACGGCTCGACGCTATCAAAAACGTACTGTAACGAAAGTTTTGACGGCGTGCTTAACGGACACGTATTGAAACTTGTCCTCAAAACGTCGGCGAGCGGCGTGGGCGAATACAGTCTTGCGGATAACATGATTACAAGCACGCTCACAATCGTGGACGAAGAGGGAAAGAACGTTGCGGCAAATTATAACGTAACCTTCACCGCCACCGCATCAATCTCGCTTGCGACGATAAATAGCGACGATTACACCGTTCCTACAAGCGAAGAGAATACGTTTACGTTTGACAATCAAAGCCACGGCGAGGCAGTCAAGAGTTACAACTTTGACGTTACGTACTCGCTCGAGCAAGACGGCGAATACACCGCCGCGCAACCGCACTTCACCGACGCAGGCGAATATACCGTTTACTACACGGTGTCACGCAAAAATTATAAGAGCGTAAGCGGCAGTTACGTCGTTACAATCAACAAGGTAAAGCTCGACATCACGATTAAGAATCAAGAAACCGTGTATGGCGAGGCATTCAGCTTTGACAAGACTTTGTATAGCGTAAGCGGCAACGACTATAATTTATTGTCGTACACGCTCGCGTGCGCGTACGAGGTCGGTAACCCTGTCGGCTCGTACCCGATCGTACTCACAATCGGCGCGAAGAGCGAGACGCGCAGCGACGCAACGCAAAACTTCGATTTCACAATGAACAGCGCAACGCTCACCGTCAATAAAGTTGCATTGAGCGTTACGGTTAAGCCCGTATCCGTCACGTACGGCGAGACTCTTGCACTCGACATTAACGACCTCGTAACGGTAAGCGGGCTTTATAGCGCAGACGATATTGCAGACATCATCGCACTCACGACAGACTATGCGGCGGACAACAGGCACGTGGTAGGCGGCGAATATTACGTCAATTGCGCACTCAAGAACAACGACGGGAACTACACTCTCGCAGACAACAGCGCGGTTAAGGCGCAAGTCACGGTGACAATGCGTGAAATTTCCGTCAAAATGAACAATATAACCGTGATTTACGGCGAAAAGCTCGGCAAATGCACGTTCACTATCACGGGTGGCTCTATCGTTGAAGGCGACGACGTAAACGAAGTTGTGGTATGTCAAAGCGACTACTCTGCCGAAAACGGTAATTACACGCTCGTCGGACAGACGGAGATATCCGCAACAAGCGGCAACGGCAACTACGCCGTAACGGCGGAAAGCGGAATAATCGAAATCACGAAGAGACCGACTATATTGAAATTGGATTCTGCAGGACAAACCCGTTTGCTCTATGGTAAAGATACAAGCAACTATTTTGCCAAAAACAATATGATTTTGAGCATCGACGATAAAAACGGTTTGGACGCTCCTATTGAGAAACGGCTCACCGTATCGGATAAGGACAACTACTCGTTCTCGCTTGTGCGCGGCAGATTCGGCACGGATCCCGAAGAGGTATACACTCCCGGCATGATCGGAAGTTTCGAACTTCGTGCAGTTCCGACAACAGACTACTTGAAGGAAAACTATGAATTTACCGTGACGTCGGCAGAAATCAAGGTTACCGCACGTCCGTTCACCCTTTCGATGACAAATAAATTTGCATATAAAGTGGGTGAAGTGGCAACGTTCGACATCGCAAGCGCAGCGACACCGCTCTACAACGGCGACGTTATCGAAGGCACGATTAGCACCATTACGGACAAAGTGGGCGTTTATACGTTTGAAGATAACGACAAGCAAGAAGATTTTGAGGCATTGTTCGTCATGAACGGCTTTAAGGTCACAAACAAAAACGGCGATGACGTAACGGAATACTACACGATATCCTACTCCTACTTCACCATCAATATAGAGATTGCCGAGATATCCATCGATCATAACGTGAACTCGCTTACGACGTTCTCGTATGACGGCACGGCTCATTGCGTGCAAGTGAAAAACATAGAAGAAGGCGCAAGCATCACGTATAGCGTTGACAATCAAAACTGGGGCGTGGTTGCACCCTCCTTCTCAAACGCAGGCACATATACGGTGTACTACAAACTCAGCAAAACGATTGAGGGTATTGTCAATCCCATAACGTACGAGGACAGTTACACCGTAAAAATCGACAAAGCAAACGCATATATCAACCTCCGAAATCAAACGATGACGTTTGGCGACGCTCTTAATATCGACCAAACGGCATACACGGCGCAAGGTTTCTTCAACGGCGATGAAAAGCTCGTGACGGTTGAAATCTACGTAAGCAACTACGACGCAGAACACGTTGGCAGTTACAACGTCTGTGCAAACCTTACGTACAACGGCGGCAACTACAATTGCCATTGGAACGGCGCAGACTTGATTGTAAGCGCAAGGCAAGTCAAACTCGTGCAGAACGAAAACAGCAAATACACCGTCGTATACGGCAAGGAAGTCGGTGCGTTTGACAGTTATAAGATAGTTGACGACAACGGCAACGAATACGAGAGCGCAAGACAGTATATCGTTTTCTCGCACGTGTATAGCGTGGGTTGCGGCGTCGGAAGTTACGCTGTAAACGCAAGCGCAAAGGATAATAATTTCGCCTTGTGCAACTATGAAGTGGTGGATTGCGACATCAGCGTTGTAGTATTGCCTCGACCGATTGCAGTCAAGACAAAAAACGTGACGTCCATATACGGGCAAGAAATCAACCTCGCGTACGAGATTGTAAGCGGAACGCTTTACGACAACGATACGCTCGCAGCATATTTTGATTTTGACCAAAAGAACGTCGGAAATTACACCGTAACGCCGACATTCGACAGCCTTGACGAAACAAACAGAAATTACGACATAACAGCACAAAGCGGTGTTGTGACTATCACAAAAGCCACTTTAACCGTCAGTTTGAGCAGAACGCAGACCATTACGTACGGCGAGGCTATGCCGAGTTACGAATTTGCTTACTCGGGATTTGCATACAGCGAAACGGCTGCAGACTTTGAATTCCCGAACGCATATGCATGCGATTATAACAGCGCAAAACGTGCAGGTACGTTTGACGTGACGATAGTAAAATTCGTCTTGGATAACTATGACATCGCATACGTCAATTCAAAACTTATCGTCAACAAAGCAACTCTCAACCTTAATGCGGTTGCGCACGACGCAATCACGTACGGAGACGACGTTCCTACGGACTTTGCATACGAAGTATACGGATTTGTGAACGGCGACGACAAGAGTTTGCTCGATGGCAAAGCGACATTCACAACCAACTACACGAAGGGTGCGGACGCAAACGTCACCAAATACACCTTCAACGTGGTGTGCGAAGAACTTGACAACTACAGCGTAAATTACGGCAATGCGCAAACGCTTGTCGTGAACAAGGCAAACTACACCAAGGAACAAGTGGATGCGGCGCTTGCAAACGTCAATCTCACAGGCACGTACGAATACGGCAAAACGCTTGCCGCATATTCCCTCATGGGTACGGGCTTTGAGTGGGTGGATGCAAACAAACTTGTGACATGCGACAAGAACGACGCGGGTTATTCCGCAAGGTACTGCAAAGACAAGACCAACTACAACGTTTATACGGGTGTGGTAATCAAAATAACGCTTGCAAAAGTCAACGCTCAATTCCATTTTGACGGCGAATTTGGCGCAAGATGGACAGGCTCTGCAATCGACTATGCAGGTATAATCGCGGGTACGGCAAGCCCCGAGGGTGTGAGCGTGGCAAGCCTTGTGCGTGGCGTGCAAGGTTGGGATCCGACGTTCTCTTATTCCCTCATTGCTCCGACGGGCAAAACGCAAATGATTGACGGCGGCATCTACACCGTGCGTGTGAGCGCAAGCGAAACGACCAACTACAATGCGGCATATATCGATATTCCCTTCAGCGTATATGCAGCGCAACTCAATAGTGAATATTACACAGTTGAAGGCGCACTTGCAAAAGCAACGTCAGGAAAAACCGTATATCTCGTCGGCAATGCGTTTATATCCAAATCTGTTACAGTCCCGAGTGGTGTAACTCTAATTGTCGGTCTTAAAACTGCAAATTACTCAAAGACGGCAGGTTCTGTATCTGTTGATAACGATTACGTAGTAAGCGGCGAATCACCAATGACAACAGCAAGTTATGCTTGGAACTCGGTTGGAGCAGATTACACACTTACAATAAACAACGGTATTACTATTACGATTGGTGGCGGCAATATTATCGTTGCGGGACGTCTCGGTAGCACGACACTACCATTTGAGGGACACACTTCGGGTGCTTATAGCAAGATTGTAAACAATGGCAACATTGTATTGAACAGCGGCAAATTTGATGTTCGCGGTCTTGTAAACGGCAGCGGTCAGGCAACGTTTAATGGCGGCAACGTGTATAGCCCGTTTGTGGTGCGCGACTTCAAGGGCGGATCTTACACCGTCTATAAAGCATGGGATGCGGCTATGTTGATTGATAGTTGGACAAATCGTGTTGCTCCTTTTAGTGAATACGAAATGCCAAATATCCAATGCAACAGCCGATACTATTCTGGCTCAAAGCTCACGGGATATGCAGATTTGTGGGCAAGTGATAAACACAATACCACAACAATTGACGCAATCTCATCAAGCGGTATATTACAAATAACAAACGGAGGGTATATTGATAAATCGTATAATGCGTCAACTGAGGTAACAACTCTCACTTTCGTTGGAACGGCTACGATGGGATCTCTTGATATGGAAGTACAGGGTATAACTGCAAGTATGAGTAAGACATACTTCCCTATCCCTTGGACTTATAATATAAGTATAGGCAATGGAACTACGGCTACTACACTCAATGCAGGCTATAAATACAAAATAATGCCAGGCGCAATTATAACTGTAAGAACAAACGGCAAACTTTCTTCCACGGGTAACTTGATTGTATATAGTAATTTTACAGACACAAATAGTATTAGAGTATATCCCGTATCAAAAGGCAAGGCTGCAACACTTATAATTGACGGCGGAACGTTTGAGGCAACGGCATTCGGCGGTATTGTACAAGGCACAGGAAAAGGCGGAACTGCAAAAGTGACTAGCACACTTTCTGTAACTGCATACGAACACAATAATTCCAATAGATACAAAGTCACAGAGGCGGCTCGTCTTGCAGATGGTACGAGCATGACAAAAGGCACGACTTATACGCTGTAATAACGCAGATTGTGCGAGATATGAAAAACGGCTTTCAAGTGAAAGTCGTTTTTCTTTTTGGTTTATTTGATAATTCACGTTTGTGTTGCAATATGATTTGCAGGAACACGAATACAAGATACCTAAGTTAAGGAACATTAAAGATTGTGCGAGAGAGTGGAACAAACACCGAAAGACAGGCGACCGTTTTATACACGCCGATGAAATACGTGATTTTTTGAAAACGGACACGACGGTATTTAAGTATAAGTTCGGCAACAAGTGGATTGTAAACTACGACCAACTTTTGCCACACCTCAAGAAAATAAACCGTCGCGAAAGCAAAATGTGGAAAAAATATATGCAGTGTTTAGGCATAAAAAAGTCAGCCACTCCACGAAAAAAGTGACTGACGGCTGGCCTGCCTGATTGGAGTCGAACCAACGGCGTTCCGCTTAGGAGTTTTGAAAAATTCTCAAAATCCTATTAAAATAAGCGATTTCCGCACGTTTTTAGCCATTTTAGGCAATATTTTTCGTCTAAAACCGCTAATTTTGTTCGTTTTTTCGGTAAATTTTAGATTTCAAAATAATTTTCAAACTAAAATAATACCAAAAACAATACCAGTTTTCCGAGCTCTTTTCAGAAAAATTAATGCGAGATTTTGCTCTATTTCCGTTTGTTATGATATCAAGTCATAAATGATTTATCAAGCAAAAATCTTTCATTTGCAACACAACAATTCCTGTCTTTATAATTAAAAGATTTTCTTTTCTATTATTTGGGGAATAACAGATATTGCTTCTTCATATGGAATATTATCGTATACCAATATAGAGGTATTTTCTTTATAATCAATTCGATAGTATTCTTTATCAAGTATCTCTTGAAGAAGTTCGTTAATCGTTTTGATGATGTTGCTGATTCGCAAAACGGACTATTTATTCTTGCGACTCTTGTTTCTTTTGCCAACTCTTTTATTTTATCAAAATCCGACAACAAAGGATAGAGTTTATAAATATCATATAGATGTCTCGATCTTTCTTTTGTTTTCCCTTCCAAATAGTAGTCGCACAAAGCAAACACTTTATCAACAAACGTTCTGTCGATAGACTGGGTATTTACAGGGTACGGCAAAAGTTCATAGGTATTGATAAATTCATCTAACCCCGTTTCGTTTAGATAATCGTAGATTATACTTGTAGCCAATTTTTGCTCATACGGAAAGGAACGAATTGAAAAAATCGTGTCTATTTCTATATCGGGTTTTAGCCCGTCAATCATAAACAAGCCCGAATACTCTATCTTGTAATGGTTGAACTCCATTCTACTTTTTATGTCATCAATATTCGATATAGAGAATCCCAACTTTTCGCATGCATTTACAATCGCCGTTTTTACGCTCTTGCGATTACCTTGCGACAAATGATTTTCATCCAAAGTAATATCGATGTCCTCAGAAAATCTTTTTATTACTTTATGGCATTTAGACAAAGACGTTCCGCCTTTGAATATCATAGACGGCAGCGTTTGACTCAATTCTTTGAGTAATAATGAAACATAATAGTCTTTCTCTATAATTCCCGATTCAATTCCGCTCCTTTGAGCAACTTGAAAAATCGTTTGTTCAAATAGGTTTTTGTCAGTATGCAAAAGCATTTTGCACCTCGCTACTCATAAAATTTTTTATAGCTCTCGCAGGAACGAATTCTGCGTATTTCATAATACCTTGAATTGATATATTGTTCTTTTTCATATAATCAACGATTTTTTGTGTTGCTTGTACATCAATAGAACGAGCATCCGCAAGGTTGAACAATTCCAAAAGCATCATCTCTTTGTAGTTTGCGCTATTTATTGTAGTGCGCGCCCTTTTGACTATAATCGTTTGATTGTTTATCGTTACACGTCTTGATTTTGTGGCTTCGTTGTTTGTAAAAACTTCAATAACGTTCGGCATTTGAGTCGTTATGCCGAAACTATTAAGCAATGATATACCGGTATAAAAACCGTACACTTTGCCGTTATTTGAAATATATTTCTTCTCAATTATCTTTCGAGGATTTAGCAAAGACTTTCCAAACGGAGTTGTTGTAGGAACATAATAACAATCGTATCCAGCTTTAGCCAAAAGGCCGCTATTCATAGCGGCATCAATAAGTTGATATACACGTCCTCTTGTATATCCGGAGCAAACATTAGCTATATCTTCAAAAAAGATAGGAGTGTTTTCTCCATATTGAGTTTTTAAGCAATTAACAAGTTCCATATTTCCTCACTATATTATATTCCGTTTGCTCTTAAATTATACAGTTTTATACCTTATTTGTCAACAACTGTTCGGCTATTTTTTGATTTTTAGGTGGAGCAATTTCAAAGATAAACAAACTTATGGATAGTGATTCTTATGTTTTACAGATAATACGCAGTTTTGCTTTTATCGAATTTTAGGATAATACGCAGGTTTATTGTAAATTCCATATTTTATTACCTTTCGTTGTTGCTGTTGTAGCACAAGTCAGCGACAATAGCAACCACCGCGAAAAATAGCACTTAAAACCTTTCATTTTTACTCATAAAGTCCATTAGATTAACGTGCTTTATCCCGTTGCGTTGTTGCAAGAGATAATCGGTCGTAATAACATATCTCGGATAATTATCCTTTATAGATTCAAGTGGGCGATATTCGCGATCTTCCGTTTCCTTGCTTAAAGCGATAGTATACGCAACCTGAATATAGGCATATTGCATATCCGTTCCGCGTACAATGAAATCACACTCAAATTTACCGAATCTCCCTACACTCACAGAATAATCGAGCGATCTTGCGTAATTATATACAATGTTCTCAAGTACAGGGCCAAAGTTTATTCTAAGAAACGCTGAATTACACGGTTTGCGTTGGAGCGACATTGATTTTGAAAAGAAATTGGTTCACATCAAACGCAACAGACTGTATTCAAAAAGGCTCGGCACTTACGAAAAGTGTCCGAAAACAAAGACTTCCGAGAGAGATATTCCGCTTTCAAACGGACTTATTGCCGATTTGAAAGTATATATGGATTGGTTTCGCTTGGCAGACGACAACTTTGACAACAAATTGGACAACTATTATCTTGCAGTAAACATTATGCGAGAACCGGAGTCCGTTCATCATATAGGCACATGGCTTAAAAAATTCGAGGAAAGGAACGGTTTCAAAGCCGTTACTTGCCACGGACTTCGACATACTTATTGCAGTATGTTGCTATCAAAAAACGTTCCCATTCAGACGGTAAGTAAGTATATGGGACATAGCGACTCAAGCATTACGCTACAGGTTTACAGTCACTTCATACCCGATACGCAAGAAAAGGTTGTAAACGCAATCAATCTGATAGAAAGTGAGGAGTAAAAATGTACATACCACGATTAAGAAGAATAAACGACGTTCTCGCAGAAATGAAGAAACGCGATCCAAAAACCGCATTAAAATGGCGTACCGTTCAGTGTATGATAAAACAAGGTGCTATAACGTCAATTAAGTTTGGCGATGCTTGGCTTATCAATATTGACGAACTCTACAACTACTTCACAAAGGCAGGCAAAAATGAGTAAGTTAGTAACAAGCGGATATATAGCAAAACTATTCAAACAAGCCGACAAAAACACAATTATCAGACGCCCTAATTTGCGACGGTTTGCAGAACAAAGCGGTGTCGAATACTATGTTCACGATACTGCTTGGCTTATAAACTTTGACGATTTTATGAGCAAAATAAACCCGCAGGGCGAACATGTTAAGTGTGAAATGCCGCTTCTAAGGAATAAACACGACTCACTGATTCGTTTTAATCGGACACATAAATATGCTGTCGATAAGCATACCATCGACAGATGCACAGCATCGGATAACGTATCTAAGTTTCTGCACGAGAGAATATGGATTATAAACTACCGCGAACTGGAAAAAGAGATTGAACGAAGAGTTGAAGAAGGCTCTGAAAAGAAACGCGACAAATTATGAAACAGACATTATAATAGCCGAGTGTATCGAAACGCTCGGCTACTTTTTTTGTGGGGCATAAAGAAAAGGAATCGCATCGACCGATACGATTCCCAACGGAAGT